>ERZ808240.3724-NODE-3724-length-14435-cov-12.009875_pt1 | contig 14435 bp, 12 predicted proteins | sample MGYA00521084_ERZ808240 | MGnify/ENA primary metagenome ERZ808240 (study PRJEB31516, sample SAMN03275571) | gut metagenome | biome: mammalia-associated habitat; material: feces | host: Papio cynocephalus | place: Kenya | collected 2012-08-06 ... | reverse complement strand
TCAGGACTTGCACCCGTTAGACAATGCTCATGCCGAGCATACAATAAAAAGCCTGACTGATAAATTTCAGTCAGGCTCAATATGAATATTTTAACAATAATATTCTTGACTATATGTCAAATCATGATCACATTCCAACGCCAGCTGCGGCAGCGATCCAATCGTAAACACCAGAGCAGACACCGAATGCCACTACGCCAAGCGTGCAAATGGCAAGAGCCAATTTGGTGCTTACTGAGCTGTTGAACGTTGGCAGAGGATTGTCGTTTGGCTTAATGAACATGGCCTTCACTATAAGCAGATAGTAGTAGAGGCTTATGACCGTATTAACCAAGGCTATGAAAACCACGGCATAGGTCAACGAGCCAACTATGGTGGTGATTTGGGCTCCATCAGCAGCCGCCATGAACGAGAAGAACTTTGAGAACATGCCAGCAAAAGGAGGTATGCCACCAAGTGAGAACAGGGCAAGAGTCATGATAAAGCTAAGCCGTGGGTTTGTCTTATAGAAGCCATTGTAACTGTCCATGTTCACCGTGCCGCCATTGTGCTCTTCCACAGAGGCAATTATGGCAAACACCGCGAGGTTGGCCACTACATAAATGAGAACATAATAGCTCAACGCAGCTACACTCATGGACGTGTTGCCAAGAATGGCAAGGACAATGTATCCTGCCTGTGAGATAGATGAGAACGCCATGAAGCGCTTGAGGTCTTTCTGATGGATGGCAAAGAGGTTTGCCACTGTTATAGACAAGACCACAACCACCATCAACATATACCTCCAATAGTCGACCATTGGCGCGAACACCTTCATAAGGATTGCGCAAAGGGCAAAAGCAGCAGCTCCCTTGGAAACCACAGATAGATAGCCCGTGACGGATGTTGGAGCGCCCTGGTATGTATCGGCTGTCCAGAAATGGAAGGGAACCAAGGATATCTTGAAGCCCAAGCCAGAGAAGAAAAATACCATACCAAGGATGGTCATGGGAGTAGCTGTAATATGAGTGGCCACGTCATCAAAATACAATGATCCAGTTGCACCATATATGAAACTTATGCCAAAGAGCATCACACCACTTGAGAACGTTGCGGTAAGGATGAACTTTGCACCTGCCTCAGCTGAATAGTGACGATACTTGTCCATTGCCACCAAGCATGCCATTGGCACAGATGCCATTTCAAGACCAAGGAAGAACAAGAGGAAATGATTAGCACTAACCATCATGTTCATACCAAGGAGCGTTGATACAACAAGGACGTAGAACTCACCCTCCTTGAAGAAAGTGTCTGGACGGCGAAGCCACTCACGTGACTGTATCAGCACAATAAGTGTGCCAAAAGCCAAGATGGTCTTGATAATGCCAATGCTTGCGCTGGTAGCATACATTCCACCAAACGACGTAGAGGCCGATGTGGGGAATATGTTGACCAGAATGTGGACAAGCATCAAAATGCAAACCAATGTGTTGAACCATGGCCGTGGCGAAACGTCTGTAAGTTCACTTACTGACGATTGCTTCTTCTGCAATGCCAGTTCTCCATTCTCAGCCTGGAAAATTGCCAAGTTGGATGGTTTCTGAGCCGTAAAGAGGTCAACCACAAACACTATCAGCAAGATAGCGGTAAGCGTTACCTCTGGAATCATATTTAGAAATTGACTGTAATCGATATTCATTGTGTCTTATTCTAACTATTAAACTTTAATTACCCAAAATATGGCTAATCATTGGTCCAACGGCATCATTGATGATGTTTTGCGCCCATAGTGGTGCAAGACCAAGACCGGCAACGCAAAGGATAAGTCCACCAACAGCTACACGCTCGTCCCAAGTGGCATCAGTGAGATTGTAATATTCCGGGTTAGGAACCTTCTGATAGAGAATCTTACCTACCACACGGAGAATGTAAACAGCCGTGATTACGATTGACGTACAAGCAATGATTGTGCAGGTGCGATGGAAGACATCAGCATTTTGGAATGATCCAACAAAAATGTTCATCTCTGCCACGAAGCCAGAGAAGCCTGGTAAACCAAGGTTGGCAAGACCGGCAACTACATAGGCCACAGACAGGAATGGCATTATTTTCATCAAACCACCGAGACGGCGCACGTCACGAGTACCAGCACGATGGTATACCATACCGATGACAGCGAAGAACAAGGCGGTCATCAAGCCATGCGACAACATTTGAAGAATGGCGCCAGTGCAAGCTGTCTGTGTCATCATGAGCAATGCGAAGAGCACCATGCCGCAGTGGGACACAGAAGAATATGCGTTGATATATTTCAAGTCGGTCTGCACACAAGCCGAGAGCGCACCATAGACCACGGAGATTGTCGTCAGGATAAGGAATATCCAAGACAACTGCTGGGCTGCGTCGGGAAGAAGGAACATAGCTATGCGGAAACAGCCATAACCACCGAGCTTCATCAGCACGCCCGCGTGAAGCATGGATACTGCCGTTGGCGCAGAAGCGTGACCGTCAGGAGACCATGTGTGGAACGGGAACAACGCGCCCAAGATGCCAAATCCTATGAAGATGAACGGGAAGAACACCTTTTGTATGCTCACTGGGATGGCATGTAGCGTTGCTATCTGCATCACGTCCATTGTGTATGTGCCACTAAACTGGCCATTGAAGAAATATATACCAAGGATGCCGATGATCAAAAGTGCCGAGCCACCCATCAGCATCAACGTGAGCTTCATGGCTGAATACTCCTTCGGACCGGTACCCCAGATACCAATGAGAAGATACATTGGTATGAGGGCAACTTCGTAGAACATGAACATCGTGAATAGGTCTTCCGAGATGAAGAAACCAAATACGCCAGTTGAAAGCAATGTGAACCACAGGAAGTACTCTTTCTGCTGTGGATGCTGCTGCCATGACGCAAACGTTCCGGTGAAAACAATGATAGCTGAAAGCAAAATCATCACCACTGCTATGCCGTCCACGCCAGTGCGATAAAATATGTTCAACGGCTTGAACCAAGGAATGGCATCACCGAAGAGGAACGGGTATTGATCAGCCGGCATGGTCTGGCGCGCTTCTACGAAGGCAAATACCAAATAGACGGCCATGGCAAGCAACACTGTAGAACCTGCCACCATCACGATGCGCACCTGAGAATCGTTTTTAGCGAGCCACAGGCAGAGAAGCATCACAACCGGTATAATGACGAATAATGTTAGAAAAGTCATCTTATGTTATTTTACAATATACATATTAATATAAGTGTCAATGCAACTGAGCCTGTGATAAACCACACGGCATACTGGCGTACGTCGCCACTTTGCCAAGGGCGTATGGCCTCACCTCCCTCCTGAGCAGCCCAAGCGGAGAAGTTGAAAGTTCCGTCAATGACATGGCGGTCAAACCAAGCTATCGGCTTTGAGAAACAGCCAAACACGACCTTGTGGGTGAAGAACTGCCAAGCATCGTCTATATAGAAACGATTAAGGGCAGCCCTGTGCAAGCAAGGCATGGACTTGGCCAACTTGTCTGGCAATGGATTGTGCTTCGGCGCATACATATATGTGGCAAGCGCAAAACCAATAGTGGCTACGCAAAGCGAAATCCACGCAGTAGGACCAAACTGGAAATGCTGCAGGGCAATTTCCTCTGCATGACCGTCAAGTGAAACAAAGTGTCCCATTGGAATCCAACCTGCCACAACAGAAATGACAGAAAGGAACACCAACGGTCCCCACATAACGAAAGGTACCTCTGCCGGCTTGCGGCGATGCTCTGGATCCTGCTCATAATAGCTGTCGCCCCAGAATATGACATAGTAGAGGCGGAACATATAGAAAGCCGTCATGCCACTGACAAGCGTCATGAACCATCCAAGACATGGCGAGAAATGGAAGCAAGCGTCCACAATCTCGTCCTTTGAGAAGAAACCTGCCAACGGCCAGAAGCCACTGATGGCGATGGTTCCAATAAGGAAGCAGATGTTGGTGATTGGCATGTACTTGTGAAGACCACCCATGTAGTCTTTGAAGTTGGAACCAATGATGACAATGATGGCACCAGAGCATAGGAACAACAGGGCCTTGAACATGGCATGTGTAAAGAGGTGGAACATGGAAGCCATGTAGCCAACGCTGCCTTCCCCCTCCAAGGATGTCACCACACCAAGAGCAACGAGCATATATGCAATCTGGGATATTGTTGAGAAAGCAAGACCACGCTTGATATCACGCTGGCAGCAAGCCACTGCGGCTGCATAGAATGCCGTGAAAGCGGCAATGTAAGCCACATAGTGAAGAGTGTTTGGCGCATACTGAATCCATATTGGCATGAGCGATGCCACCTGGAAGACACCAGCCACGACCATGGTTGCGGCATGGATGAGAGCCGACACAGGAGTCGGGCCTTCCATGGCGTCTGGAAGCCAAATATGGAGTGGGAACATTGCCGACTTACCGGCACCGCCAATGAACATCAAGAACAATGACATTGGGAGAACCCATGCGGCTCCGGGAAGCTCAGTGACAAGCTTTGGATCAGCAGTGAGGTCATAGTTGAACGTACCTGTGTAATAGCTATAGAACAATATTCCAATGAGGAAGAACAAGTCGGCGAATCGTGTCACGATAAATGCCTTCTTTGACGCGTGTACCGCAGCATGCTTTGGATAGTAGAAGCCAATGAGCAGGTATGAGCACACACCCACAAGCTCCCAGAAAAGATACATCTGGAAAATATTGGTAGCCACCACCAAGCCAAGCATTGACATGGTGAAGAGAGACAGATAAGCGTAGAAACGCTGGAAACCTTTCTCGTAACCCTCTTTCTTATAGTTCTCGTCACGCTCAGCCATATAGCCAAAGCTATAAATGTGCACCATGAACGACACAGTAGTGATGACGATAAGCATCATCACAGAGATTGGCGATAGACGGAAACCGATGTTGAACGTAAGAAGATCCGTAAACTTCAACCATGTGAAGTTGAACACTGTCACAGTGGGATAAAGACCTGTGGCCGCGTCCCTGCCTATGGCAAAGAAATATTCGTAGGCCGTATAGAGGCTCATGCACCACAGCACGCCAAGCACTGTCGTACCTATGAGACCCGCAACGGGCTTCTTCATCTTCATGCCGAGCAAACCCAGGACCAGGAAGCTCAGGAATGGGAGAAGAAGTATCAAAAATGAATAACCGTATTCCATTACTATTTAGAATTTCATATTTTCAATACTGTTCACCTGGTCACTGTGATAGTTGCGGTAAACGTTGATTATTATAGCCAAAGCCACCGCTGTCTCAGCTGCGCTCACGCCCATGGAGAAGAGCGTGAAGAACGCTCCGTCAAGATGCCCAGGGAAAAGCAGCCTGTTAAACACCGCGAAATTCAAGTCAACGGCGTTCAGCACAAGCTCTATCGAGATGAGCATGGCCACAAGATTGCGATGTGTGACGAAGCCAAAGACACCGATGAAGAAAAGCAAGGTGCTGACTCCGAGGAATGCATAAACTGATATCATTTGTTGTCCTCCTTTCTTGCTATCATTATGCCACCGACGATACATGCCAAGAGAAACATGGAGATGAATTCGAACGGAAGCACATATCCAAACTTGTCTGAACCCAACATGGCCTGACCCACTTGCTTCATGGGAACCTCCACGTCTGCCACATCAAGAGCGGCGTTAACAAAGTGGTTCTTCACGAGTATAAGGCTCAAGGCCACAAGGCCAACAAGCGAGATTGCCAAGCCCTGCGCAATGCGCACGCCCTTGAAACGAGCCACGAGATTCTGAAGCGAGTGCTTGGAAATAAGCTGAATGGCAAAGACATACATTATTGTGATGCCGCCAGCGTAGATGCTGATCTGCGCCGCGCCAAGAAATGTATAGTCAAGGATGAAATAGAAGCCGGCAATGCCGAAGAGCACGAACAACAACCATGTGGCTGCCCTCATTATGCTCTTTGTGCATACTGACATTACGGCTGAGCCAAGAACGACCACAGCCAAAATACAGAACATTACTAATTTAGCCATTATCCTACTTGGTTTTTGTGTTAAACTTACCAATGGTCAACGGTGCTCCGCCATCTATGAGATTTGGCAGGGAACCACCCTTGTAGACCTCCTTGTCGAGATGCAACACGAGTTTGGAGCGGTCGAAGACTGAGTTCTCAAAATCGTTGACAAACTCTATGGCATCGAAATTGCAAGCATTGACACACAGCTCGCAGAACATGCAGTCGCCCAAATCATACTGATAGTCGTCGAGCTGCTTTTTCTTCTTGCCTGTCTCTGGGTCTTCCGCCATGTGAGCGGTGATTTTTATGGTGTCGTTTGGACACGACTTCTCACACATGGTGCAAGCCGTACACTTGTAGTCGCCAACCTTCAGCCCACGCTTCACGGCAAAAGGATCATTTGGATCCTCCACACGCTTGAAGACGAGCCTTCCGCGATGACGAGCCGAAACATGCAATGTTGTCTTGCGGTTTTCAGGATACTGCTCTGTAGACTTCGGGGTGAAGTATTCCCTCATGGTGACCTTCAGTCCGGTAGCCAAAGTCTTGGCAGCATCCTTTATGCCTTTAAAATATTGTGACATGATTGTTTATGTTTTCTTTATTGTTTATCTCTATACGCCAGTTCACAGCGTCAAGCCAAAAGCCACGCAGGCTGTCATTACCACAAGTGTGACAAGCATGCAAGGCATGATGTATTTCCACTCAAGTTTGAGGATATGGTCAATCCTCAAGCGTGGGAATGTCCATCTCACCCACATGAGTATCCAAATGACAAGCAGCGTCTTGACTGCAAACCATACGAATCCAGGAATGTAGTTCATCACCGTGTCGAAGCCCTCAATGCCTATATTGAGCGGTGCCCAGCCACCAAGGAAGATGGTAGAGGCCAAACCAGAGATGACCACAAGGTTAAGATACTCAGCCAAGTAGAAATAGCCGAATCCCATACCACTATACTCTGTGTGGTAACCAGCCGTCAGCTCACTCTCAGCCTCAGCAAGGTCGAAAGGACCACGGTTGGCCTCAGCGTTTCCAGCAATCAGGAATACAAGGAATGCCACTATCGCTGGTATGTGCCCCTGAATGATGAGCCAGTTCCAAGGGCCTGTCTGTGCAGCTATAATATCGCTCAACTGCATTGATCCACATAGGACAACGGCGGTAATCATACAGAGACCGAGTGAAATCTCATAGCTTATCATCTGCACAGCTCCACGCATTGCAGACACAACCGAATACTTATTGTTGGAGCCCCAACCTGAGAGTATGACACCCAGCACACCAATTGAAGATATGGCTGTCACCATGAACACACCGACATTGAAGTCGAGCACCACGGCGCCTTTGTTCCAAGGCAAGAACGAGAACGTGCCAACAGAGGCAATTATCGTAAGGAAAGGAGCAAGCGCATATAGGAACTTATCGGAGCGATCCACTCCGAAAATCTCCTTTATGAGCATCTTAAGCACGTCGGCCAACACCTGGAAAACGCCCCATTTTCCCACACGCATAGGACCAAGGCGGCATTGGAAGAAGGCACATACCTTACGCTCAAAGTAAATCATGAACATGGCTATGAGAGCATAGAGCGTAAGCACGACAACTCCCACAAGCACACATTCTATCAAGATGGTCCAAAAATCGCCCAGCCCGCATGTTTGGCGGAGCAAAGCGTCGAACCACTGTGTCACTACTGAAAAATCGAACATTGTTTATTTTGCTTTGCGAAGTCGGGACATGAGGAAGCACAAATGCGGCCATGGGCTTGGCATTGCGCCTTCGAGTCACATCCTTGACTCCTGGATGAATTACCTGTCCAAATCTGGGATTACGAAGTCTATGCTTGCTCCCGTGGCTATGAGGTCGGCAATCTTCTGGCCACGTAGCATCTTGTCGAAAGCTCCGGCCAATGTCAAGCCCATAGGACGCATCTTGACACGGTAAGGGCTCTTGTCGCCACGACTGTCGAGATACACGCCAAACTCTCCGGCTCCACCTTCCACGGAGAACCACCACTGTCCCTCAGGCACCTTGATTATAGGTTTCTGCTTGATGTAGAAGTCTCCCTCTGGAATGTTGTCTATCAGTTGCTCAATGATGTCAAGGCTCTGATACATTTCCTTGATATGTATCATGTAGCGCTCCATTGAGTCGGCTGCCGTACCCGTGATTTCTTTCCATTCCACCTTGTCATACAAATCGTAAGGATGGTTCTTGCGCACATCGTTGTGCCATCCGGCAGCACGTCCGGCAGGGCCTGTGACACCATAGTTCACACAATCCTCAAGGTTCATGTAGCCCACGCCCTCAAGACGCTTGTGCGTGATAACATTGTCGCCGAACACGTCGAGATACTCTTGGAACATCGGACGAAGATACTTGCACAATGTCTTTGTGTTTTGCACGAAGTTGGGGTCAATATCGGCCTGCAATCCACCAATGCGATAATAGTTTTGGATGAGTCGTCCACCCGTTGTCTCCTCCATCACATTGAGCAAGTGCTCGCGGTCGCGCATGCAATACAGGAAAGCTGTCAGTGCCGACAGGTCCTGTGCGCACGTGCCAAGGAAGAGCAAGTGGTTGTCTATGCGCTGCAGCTCATCCATGATGGTGCGGATATATCGTATGCGGTCTGACAGCTCGATGCCCATTGCCTCTTCTATAACGCCCACGAGAGCGTGGCGATGGTGCATGGCGCAGAGGTAATTCAGGCGGTCGGTCAATGCGAGAGTCTGTGGATAAGTCATGTTCTCCATCATCTTCTCCATGCCACGGTGTATGTAGCCCAAGTGAGGGTACACGTGTTTTATGGTCTCGCCATTGACCACTGTGCGCAGACGGAGCACGCCGTGTGTTGACGGGTGGTTAGGACCAAAGTTCATCACGAAGTCATCGTCGCCAAGAAGACGATGTTTCGTCTCCGTGAGATGACCGTACTTGTCAAGGTTGTATTCCACCGTCCAGTCTGTCTCTGGCTCATCGGTCATGGGGAACTGGTTTGCCTCTGGACTCATGTCGAAGTCCTTGCGAAGTGGGTAGCCCACAAAATCGCTGCGCATGAACAGGCGGCGCATGTCAGGATGTCCAAGGAACTTGATGCCAAGGAAGTCGAACACCTCACGCTCCAAGAGGTCGGCATCGTGCCAAAGGCTGATGACAGAAGGCAACACATAGTTGTCGCCATCCACCTTGTTTGCGATTTGCTTGACGGAGACACGCTCGTGGCTCTTGGTATTTTCAAGGATGTATATGCAGCCGAGACCTTCCTCTCCGAAGTCCTCACCGACAATGGTCACCAAATAGTCGAAATGCTGCTCATTTTTCAGCTTTGCCATCTCTGTGGCAAAGTTGTCAAATCCAAATATCTTATGCTCTAATTTCATTTCGACACCTTATTGATTGTTAACCTTATATTGCTCACCTTCTTTCTTGAGCTCGTCGAGTTCCCTCCCGAGAGCCTCAACCTCTTCCTTATTTGGCGAGGCAGACACGATAATCGGCTCCTTGTTGCCTATCTTCGCACCTGAGAGGTTCTCATTGCTGATGCCGTGAAGGCCACCAAGGCCAAGACTTGTCTCTTTCTCAAAACGGTTCATCTTATGGTTAGCTCCACCAAAGAATTTCTCTACCTTGACCTTGCGCTGCAACTGCATCATGCCATAGAGTATGGCCTCTGGGCGCGGAGGGCAGCCAGGCACATAGACATCCACCGGTACGATTTGGTCAATGCCACGCACCACGTTGTAGCTTTTCTTGAACGGTCCGCCAGAAATGGTGCAACCACCAACAGCCACAACATACTTAGGCTCTGCCATCTCATCGTAAAGACGCTTGAAGACAGGAGCCATCTTGTTGGTGATGGTTCCGGCGCACATTATGATGTCGGCCTGTCGCGCAGAGTTACGCGTCACCTCAAAACCAAAACGGGAGAAGTCGTAACGGGCGCAACCCACTGCCATAAACTCGATGCCGCAGCAGCTTGTGCCAAACGTGAGAGACCAAAGAGAGTTACTTCTGCCCCAGTTGATAAGTTGATCAAGGGAACCGAGCACGACGTTCACGCCGCCGTCATTTAGCTGAGAGGCTATATCCTCCAGCGTCTCGTTGTCCTTGAACTCTTCATAAGGAATGCTCTTGATGCTTGGTTTTCTTACCTCCATTCCAACACTCCTTTCCGCCAGGCATAAGCCAAGCCTAATACCAACACTACCAGGAAGAACCCGATGCTAAGAAGGGCCATGCTGCCGAAATCCTTGACCACTACTGCCCAAGGATACAGGAACACTGTCTCAATGTCGAAAATCAGGAAAAGGATGGCAAACAGATAATAGCCGGCATGCAAAGGCATCCAGCTACTTCCACGTGTGGGAATACCACACTCGAAAGGCTCACCCTTCACCGGATTGTACGAGCGAGGGCCTATCAGCTTGGCGATGACAAATGCACCCACCACCAATGTGACAGCCGTCAGCAACACGGTGACTAACAAAGTGAAATTCATAAAGTTTATAACGTTATATATATGTAACTAAGATGTATCGCGACTTTGACGTATAAGTCGTTGCAAAGGTACTGATATTTTCCAAAACATTATCATTTTTAAATAAAAAATGCAATGTGGACTTTACAAGAGCGCGAAGAGGGCCATTCTATCGAATGCCCCTTTTATACATTTGACACAATGTCAGACTACCTTTATGGCCATTGTCTTTTTCAAGCCATTGTCCTTGTCTCTTACGATGATCCTGATCGTGCCTTTCTTTTCACCGGCCTTGACGGTTATCACGAGCTTGCCATTAAACAGCTTCATTGTGGGTTTCACGAATGACTCCAGCGACGTGGCATCGCCATTGCAAATCGCGACGAAAGAGCCGGCACCTGTCACGTCCACGTCAATGCGGTCGTTGGCATGCGGCAATTCGGTGCCATGTCTGTCAACGAGCGTGACTGTGACATAAGCGAGGTCGTCAATGCCTTTGCGCAGAGTGTCGCGATCGGCCTCAAGACTTATGGCCGCAGCCTTTCCGGCAGTTCTCACGATGTGCTCTTCTGTCTTTTTTCCGTTTCCGTCATAAGCCACCACTTTCAACTCGCCAGGTTCATACACCACATCGGGCCACATCAAGCGGTACCGCTTGGCACGTTCCTCAGCATCGGCTGGGGTGCAAGGCTCACCGGTAAACAATTTTATGCCAGTATTTTTTCTCACCTTGCCCTGCGACTTGCCATTGACGAACAGCTCTGCCTCTGGATAGTCAGTATAAACAAACACTGGTGTTACCTTGCCCTCACGCCCTGGCCATGTCCAATGGGGCAACACATGGAGAGTGTGCGATTTTTTGTTCCATACCGACCTGTAAAGATAGAAGCGATCCTTGGGTAGGCCTGCCAAGTCCATTATGCCGAAATAGCTGCTTCGCGACGGCCAATATTCATCGTATGGTGTTGGCTCTCCAAGATAGTCGTAGCCCGTCCATACAAATTGGCCTATGGTGTAAGGCTTGTCTTCCATGGCCATGAAGTCTTCTTCTGGCAGGTTGCTCCATGAGCACCACTCCACGTCATAGCTTGAGCACTGGCCATCATTGTCTTCCGTAGCCACATGCCAAGTCAAGGGAAACTTGTACACTCCACGGCTGCTCACCGTGGATGCCGTTTCCGAACCAAGAAGGAATCCGCATGGCAATTTGCTGATGTTGCGGTCGTATTTGTATACGCGATAGTTGAATCCGGGTATGTCCATCACTTGTGCGAAACCGGAGGCAAGAGCATCTTCCGCCCTGTCCATGCCCTGCGTAACGGGGCGTGTCGGGTCAAGCCTGTGGCAAAGGTTTTGCAGATGCTCGGCTATCACTCGCCCCTCGTAGCTCCACTGCTCTGGTATCTCGTTGCCAATGCTCCACATCACTACAGAAGGGTGATTGCGGTTCGACTCCACAAGAGCCGCAACATCACGGTCGCTCCATTCCTTAAAGAATCTGGCATAGCCGTTTTTGCATTTTGGATAAATCCACATGTCGAAGCTCTCGGCCATAACCATCATGCCAAGCGAATCGCACACGTCCATCTGGATTTGAGATGGATGGTTGTGAGACGTGCGAATGGCATCGCATCCCATGTCCTTAAGCTGCTTGATTTGCCTTATGATAGCCGCTTTATTGACCGCTGCGCCAAGAGGCCCAAGATCATGATGCAGACAAACGCCCTTTATCTTGCGACTCACGCCATTGAGCTGGAAGCCATGTATTGAGTCCACCTTGACAGTGCGAATGCCAAAACGCATGGAGAGGTTATCCAAGTCGTTGCCTGTACTGTCAGCCAAGGTGATTTTCAACGTGTAGAGATTAGGGGTCTCTGGGCTCCATAGCCTTGGATTATCTACTCTAAAGCCTCCATTGAAGTTTTTTCCATTGATTTGCAAATCGCGTAAGGTTTTCTCTTCGCCTGTCGTGTTGTTAAGAAGCTTGACTTTCAACAAGCCTTGAAAATTCTTTGACGCTCCGGCAAGAGCCGTGCTTAGTGTCATCACGGCTTTAGCAGGATTGGAATGTGTTATACGCTCAGTTCTGACAACCGTCTTCCATGGATCAATATGCACTTCGCTTGTCGTGACCAAAGTCACCGGACGGTACAATCCGGCTCCAGGATACCACCTGCTGCTTTCCTCAACATTGTTGAGCGAAACATCGATACGGTTATTTCCTTTTTTAATATAATGTGTAATGTCTACTTTGAATGGCGTATAGCCATATGCCCAGCCACCAGCGCGCTTACCATTGACATACACCACAGGTTCGGCCATGGCTCCATCAAAACAAAGCTCCACATGTCTACCATCCGTATTGTCAAGTCTGACATTGGTGGTATAATAGCCATTGCCTATCCAAGGCAACGCCCCTGAACGTCCGCTCTTCTCGGTTTTCTCTTTCTCGCCGTTTTGCTCTATCGCAACCAACTGCAAGTCCCATTTCTTGTCAAACGGTCCACTGATTGCCCAGTCGTGTGGAATGGTGACAGACTGCCAATGTATGCTGTCGCGAGAGAATTGCCAGTATTTAAGGTTTTGTTCATGCCTCGCCTGTGCAATAGTAAACATTGGGACAAGGGAAACAAGAATACCAAGAATGTTTTTAAGCATGACCAATTGTTAAAAATAGAATTGAATTTATGGACTACATAGCGTCCTAACACTTGTTTTGTTTGCAAAACTAATGTAAATAAATGATTTTTCAAAGTTTTTTGTAAAATTCTTGCCTAAAAACTTTGTAGATTCATTAAAATCTCGTATCTTTGTCAACGTTATCCTGAAAACAATCTTTTTACCTTAGATGGAACTGATACCTATTGAAGATTTGGAGCGGTGGCCTGTGAAGGTAATCGCTTTTTGTTTTTTCCCCCATCAGTCTACAAATAGTAGGCATCCATTTTAACCTTATAAAATATTTCCATGCCAAGTATTTGGCACAAGTTTTGTTGGTTTCAAGTAGTGAATTATTAACGAAACGGAGGATTAAAAGTGGCATTCATTGATTATTATAAGATTTTAGGAGTAAGCAAGGACATTCCGCAGAAAGACGTGAGGCGAGCTTATCTTAAGCGCGCTAAACAGTTTCATCCAGACTTGCATCCAGATGACCCAAAGGCCAAAGCTAAATTTCAAGCATTGAATGAGGCATATGAGGTTATCAACGACCCAGAAAAGCGCAAGAAGTACGACCAATATGGGCAAAACTGGAAAGAAGCAGGAGCGTTCAATCAAGCCGGTGGTGCAGGCGGAGGCAATAGTTACCGATGGAGTTCCGCGGGAGGAGGCTCACCGTTTGAGGGCTTCGATTTTTCCGGCTTTGGCTCAGGAGGAGGTTTCTCAGACTTCTTCCAAAACCTCTTCGGAAATATGGGGGCTAATAGTCAACGCACATCTGCACGTACCAGCACTGGTGAAATGAACGCGAAAGTCAATATTGACCTATACACGGCCTTGTTGGGCGGTGAAGTCATCATACAACTCAGCAACGGTTCGAAAATCAAGTTGAAGGTTAGACCTGAAACACAAAACGGCACGAAAGTCCGTTTAAGGGGTAAGGGATACGACCGTGGCGACGGTAGCTATGGAGACTTGATTATCACTTACAACGTCATGCTCCCGACAAATTTAACGGAAAGACAAAAACAGCTACTCAACGAGATGAGGAATGCTGGCTAATTAATATTTAAAATATATTAAATGCATTCCTTGCCGTGTAAGAGTTAACTTAATTATTATTACCTTTGCATCCGCAATAGGGCTCAATTCCCCATTGCGGATAGCTTATCGATGGAAAGATGCTCGAGTGGCTTAAGAGGCACGCCTGGAAAGCGTGTATACCTCCAAAGGGTATCCGGGGTTCGAATCCCCGTCTTTCCGCTTTTATTTCAAAGAGAAATAAATCC
>ERZ808240.3722-NODE-3722-length-14437-cov-12.447295_pt1 | contig 14437 bp, 11 predicted proteins | sample MGYA00521084_ERZ808240 | MGnify/ENA primary metagenome ERZ808240 (study PRJEB31516, sample SAMN03275571) | gut metagenome | biome: mammalia-associated habitat; material: feces | host: Papio cynocephalus | place: Kenya | collected 2012-08-06 ... | reverse complement strand
CATATTTATCGCGCCGGCACTATATGGGCAGTATAGCATACGAAGATTAAAACAAAATTAAAAAATCGCTGATAAAGATTAGAATTAAATTAAATTTAGTAGCGAAAAACCAGCAGATTAGGACTGTAACATATTTATAGTAAAAGAACTATGGTTTGTTTTGACCTATCAAAAAAACGCAAGCGACAAAAAAGGAACGGGGCATCGAAACACTTTTTCTCATGCCACCGTTCCTTGGATATCAGTTATTCAGTTGTCTGTCTTATTTGTTTTTATTTGCTTTGGTCGTGCGGACACGCTGAATTGTCGGATTGCCTGCTTTGTTCTTGGATACCATATGTAGTATATACAGGTATATACTACATAGCTGCGTATACTGTGTTTCTATCAAAAATTAAATAACCCGTTTCGCCCCGACATAATGAGATGACCAATAACGGCTGTTAAGATCAGCGACACTGACGCCGTCATTGGAAGCGTTGATAAACTGGTCGTTGCCAATATAAATCCCGACATGGGATACGCCGGGCATATATGTCGAGAAAAAGACCAAATCGCCGGGCTGCAAGTTGGACATGGATACGTCAGAGCCGACGTCGTATTGTTCATCGGCCATGCGCGGCAGGTCAATGCCTACAGCAGAATAGACGTAGCGCGTAAAGCCGGAGCAGTCAAACCCGGACGGCGTCGTGCCGCCAAATACATAAGGAACCCCTTTATACTGGTTGGCAATCCCCAGCAGCTGTTGTGCCAATGCAGAATTAGCTGTACCGGTACGGCTGCCATAGCCGCCGTTGCCAAAACGGCGTACCGGACCGGTCGGCAGTACTTGTCCCGTCAATTCATAAAACGTAGCGCGGCCGACGACACCATCGATTTCCAAGCCGTGCTGTTCCTGGAATTTGCGGATAGCCTGTTCTGTACCTACGCCAAAAACGCCATCGACATCAACGTTGTATCCTTGATTAGCCAATGCCTGCTGAATAACTCGAATTTCATTATTGGCTGTTACGATAGGAAATACCATATTACTGACCATGCGTTCTGTAATCGCATGTTTTTCTTCGAAATGGCTGCTCATATTTTCCGGCATAGCCGTCCCCATCAGCGCTTCATACGTCTGTTCACCGACAATGCCGTCCGCATCCAAGCCGTGACTCATCTGAAATGCTTTGACAGCTTCCTGCGTGCCCGTGCCATAATCACCATCTACTAATATATCACTGCCATTTTGTACTAAGGCTTGCTGAATTTCCGTAATTTGGTTTCCCCGGTCACCGGGATGAAACGTTGCCCCAACAACTGATACTGACGCCATCATCATCAGTCCTGCCATGATGGCTATTTTTTTGCTACCACGCATCAAATACTCCTTCCCCGCTGTTAGATTAAAGTATTATACTTCACAACACCTATTAACACCTGTTACTATACATGCTTACATGAAACGAGCTATCCGCAAAAGAGTGCTTATCATTCTTCTTGGATAGCCCGCAGACTGTGTCTATTTTTCAAAAATATTATATCACGTCCCTTTAGGCACGTCAAAAAACGCAGTTTCCGAATTTGGAAACTGCGTTTTGCATATTGCGAATGTTTTTTATTTGTTAGAATTTGCCTGCTTTCGCTGCGCCTTCTACAGCTACAGCAACGGCTACGGATGCGCCAACCATCGGATTGTTGCCCATGCCGAGAAAACCCATCATTTCTACGTGTGCCGGTACAGAAGAAGAACCTGCAAACTGTGCGTCAGAATGCATACGACCCATTGTATCGGTCATGCCGTATGAAGCAGGGCCTGCTGCCATGTTGTCCGGATGAAGTGTACGGCCTGTGCCGCCGCCGGATGCTACGGAGAAGTACTTCTTGCCCATTTCTACGCATTCTTTTTTGTATGTGCCGGCAACAGGATGCTGGAAACGTGTCGGGTTGGTAGAGTTGCCTGTAATAGAAACATCTACGCCTTCGTGATGCATAATAGCTACGCCTTCACGCACATCATCAGCGCCGAAGCAGCGGACAGCTGCCCGTTCCGTCTTGGAATACGGAATTTCACGAACGATATGCAGTTCGCCGGTTTTATAATCAAACTGTGTCTGTACATATGTAAAGCCGTTAATACGGGAAATAATCTGTGCCGCATCTTTGCCAAGGCCGTTAAGGATAACGCGAAGAGGTACTTTACGTGCTTTGTTGGCGTTGCGGACGATGCCGATAGCACCTTCTGCAGCAGCAAACGATTCGTGGCCTGCCAAGAAGCAGAAACAGCTCGTTTCATCTTGAAGCAGCATAGCAGCCAAGTTGCCGTGGCCGCGGCCTACTTTGCGGTCTTCTGCAACAGAGCCGGGAATGCAGAATGCCTGCAGTCCTTCACCGATAGCTTTCGCAGCTTCTACAGCTGTACGCGCGTTTTTCTTAATAGCGATAGCTGCCCCTACTGTATATGCCCAGCCTGCGTTTTCAAAAGCGATAGGCTGTACGTCTTTGACAATTTTATACGGATCCAGGCCGGCTGCGGCGCAAATATCACGGCATTCTTCTACACTGCCAATGCCGTATTCTTTCAGTACGCCGAGGATTTTATCTATTCTTCTGTCGTAGCTTTCAAATAATTCCATGGTTTTCTCCTCCTATTGCTGTCTTGGGTCGATATATGAATCTGCTTCATCAAAACGGCCGTAATGACCTTTAGCGTCTTCCATTGCTTTTGCCGGTTCTACGCCTTTTTTGATTGCTTCCATCATTTTGCCAAGGTGAATGAATTCATAGCCAATAACCTGTTTTTCTTCATCCAACGCCATGCGTGTAACATAGCCTTCTGTCATTTCCAGGTAACGAGTACCTTTTGCTTTGGTACCAAACATCGTACCTGTCTGGCTGCGAAGACCTTTGCCAAGGTCATCCAAGCTGGCACCAATCGGCAAACCGCCTTCAGAAAATGCTGTCTGTGTACGGCCGTATACGATTTGGAGGAATAACTGGCGCATAGCTACGTTGATAGCATCGCAGACCAAATCTGTATTGAGGGCTTCGAGAAGTGTTTTGCCCGGCAAAATTTCAGAAGCCATAGCAGCGGAATGGGTCATGCCGGAGCAGCCAATCGTTTCTACCAATGCTTCTTCAATGATACCGTCTTTGACGTTCAATGTCAGTTTGCAGGCACCTTGCTGCGGTGCGCACCAGCCAATACCGTGTGTCAAGCCGCTGACATCTTTAATTTCTTTGACCTGTACCCAGTTGCCTTCTTCCGGAATCGGTGCCGGTCCATGATATGCACCCTTAGCAACAGGACACATATTCTTAACTTCTGTTGAATATAACATGATGTTTCACCCTTTCAGAAAATATATAAATTTCTCAGTACAGCACCTTGGTTATCAGCCTTTTAACTTTTCATAGACCTGTTTAAACAAAGCGCTATAAATGCTGCCTTTGCGCCACAAAAAAGTAAACGCATGCGTCACCGAAAAATCACGAATAGAAATTTCCCGCAAAATACCTGTGGCTACTTCGTTTCGCACTGATTTTTCATACAAAAAAGCAATACCGCAGTTTCGGCAGGCTAATCCTTTGACAGCCTGCGGACTGCCTACTTCGTGCCGATAGGAAAAATCTTTGACAGAAAGACCATGCTCTGCCAAGCTGCGTTCCAGTAACTCTCTGGCGCCTGCACTTTTTTCCCGCACAATAATACGCTGCTGGCGCAGTTCCGTCAGTGACATGACCGGCGGTGCGTCATAAGCGGCGCCGCATACAGCAATCAGAGGTTCGTTGGAAAAAAGCATGGTTTCATACAATCCCTGTTCAAAGAACCCTTCTACTACGGCAAAATCAATACTGCCCTGATCAACCGCTTTCAGCAGTTCGTCTGTATCCGCAATTTTCATCCGGATATTAACGGTTGGATTGGCATGCAAATACTCTGCCAGTTTGTCGATAATCTCAAACTCGCCAATCGTATGGGTCGCACCAAAAATAAGCGACGTATTGCTTTGCTGTAAATCATGCATCCGCTGTTTAAGCATTACGTTGTCATGATTGATCGTAGTTGCCGCATTCAGCAAAATTTGTCCCGCCTGGGTCAGTTCCAGCCGTTTTCCGGCATACGTAAACAATTTCGTCTGGAATTCGTTTTCCAAATACCGAATATGCTGTGATACTGCCGGCTGCGTAATCTTCAGTTCTGCCGCAGCTCTTGTATAGTTCATGTGTCGGCAAACGCATAAAAATGTATGGATACGAAAATCTAACATATGAACCAATCCTTTCCCCAATACACACGATGGTCATCAAGAACTTTATTCAACAGTCTTTCGGATTTACGTTTTCCATAAAAACATTCTATGATATTTCCATCATTTCTGCAAGGCTTGCCCCTCGCAAAGAGCGTCCTAATCGGGACTAATACGTTCCCACATGGCTATTTTTGATACCGCCTTCCTTGTATATTCTTATCAGCTATCTATAATATGTTTTTATAATTCATATTTAGAATATATGTTTAACTTACATAGCAATTTGTATACAGTTTTTATACAATTTATATACAATGCACCTGCTGCCATTTTTCTCTTGCATTTCTATGATATAATATACATACATTATATTTAAACACACGGTCATAGAAAGGAGTTTTTACTCATGAAACATATGATATCTCTGTTGGCAATGCTTTGTTTCTCTTTGCTGGCATCTGTTTCAGCATTTGCCATGGATTCGGACACCCTGCTTAACAATCCATTGCGCTATCGTGTCCTCAGTACACAGCCTGACGGTATCGTCTATGTCGATATGGATTCTCTCCAAGGGCTGCAGACTATGGATTTTCCCAGCAGTCTCGAAACGATTTCTTGCACGCTGTATGTCGAAAAATACGGCAGCACGTTAGACGCCATGGCGATTCAGCGCAACAAAACAATTCATCAAATCAATGAATACGCTGCTGATTTCCATGCAGACAAAGTAAAAGGAACGTATACCGTATCGACCAAGCTGACCAATGTCTATACAGCCAAGGGAAAGCCATATGAAGTCAAAGTAGACACGTTCCAGTTTACCCGCATCAAAGACACCTTTATCCATTTGTATCGTCTGAGCAGCTTACCCAAAGGCTAATATATCTCTATAGGGACTTGCAGCAATCCATATAAAAAAGTTGCAGGTCTCTTTTTTTTTGTAGTATGATACATTTATATAACGAAAGAAGGAATCAAGCATGGATACAGCCAAATACCTCAACATGATACAAAATAACCCCTATGTCATCGAACGCATAGAGAATCCTACGGAAGAAATGAAGCTGCTGGCAGTGCAGACAAACGGCCTGGCACTGCAGTACATCCCGCATCCGTCCCAAGCCGTGCAGGAAGCTGCCGTCGCCAATACGCCGCGGGCCATCCAGTTTTTGGAAAATCCGCCGGAAACGCTGCTGCTGCAGGCCGTACAGCACGGCTGGAACAACCTGGCCTATATCAAGCATCCTTCGGAAGTCTTGATACAAGCAGCATTGCAGCAGTCCGGTTGGGCGATTAAATACATAGGCCAGCCAACAGAAACACTGCAGCTCCAAGCCGTACAAAAAAATTACGATGCCGTACAATATATCAAAAATCCCAGCCCGGCCGTACAAAAAGCCGCTGTCAATGCGAATTATGAAGCCTTGCGGTATATCCCAAATCCAGACTATGATGCCGTCTGTATGGCTGTAAAGCAAACGGAAAAGGCCGTCCGTCTCGTGACAACAGTGACCAAAGAACAATTTATGCATTTCATTCAGCTCAATATCCTCGTACTAAAATACGTACCGAAAGACATTGTCGTACCCAAAGATGAATTAACTGCTCTCCTAAAAGAAGTACTCTCACAGGATGATGTAGATGAAACCTATGTCCGCAATTTCATCAACTGCCCGATGGATGCCTTATCGCCGTTGGAAAAGGTACTGCTTGTCGATGCCTATGGCAGTAAGAAAGCCAAACGAATTACCGTAGATGAAAAATTAACCATTCAGTAAGGAGCCTCATCATGAATTTTATTGATACATTACACAGCGCAGAACTCGTTTTGAAAGCAGGAGCTGTACCGCTTCTCGTCGGGGAAACCGGTATTGGCAAAACCTCCCTTGCCAAAGATATTGCTCAAAGAAATAACTGGAGCCTTATCGGCATCGACGGCAACCTCCTCAAAGAAGGGGAAATCGGCGGCCTGCCGACTATTGAAACCTATTACCGCACAGATGCATCCGGCAAACAGGCCGAAGAAAAAACCACGATCTATGCCGTGCATCACAAACTGCGCGCCATTGATGCTGAAATTGCCAAAGGGCACACCGTTCTTCTTTTTATTGACGAAATCAACCGCTGTGAACACGCAGTGCAGCAGGAACTCATGAACCTCATCCTCAACAGGGAAATCAATGGCTATGTGCTGCCCCAAAACGTACATATTTTGGCAGCCATGAACCCTGCCGATTCCTATGACTACGAAGCCGTCGAAATGGACGCTGCCCAAGAAAACCGGTTTGTCTGGCTGTATATGGAAGCCGATTATCTGCAATGGCTGGACTGGGCCAGCGAAGCCGGTATTGCCCCCAAAGTCATGGAATTTATTTCCACCTTCCCGGATTACTTGGATAAACACAACGAAGATGACATCAACGCCACGCCGCGAAGCTATGAACGTATTTCCGCTATTTATAAGCTCTATGAACAGCATCCCGTTTCCAAAACGGTTTTCTTCAACGTAATCCGCGGCAATGTCGGCAAACTGATTGCAGAAGAATTTGTCAATTTTGTAGCATCAGATACGCAGCCGCTCATCACCTATGCGGACGTATTTACCGCTTCTCCGCTTGCAGACAGCCTGACGCAGCGCGTCCATGCCGAAAGCCATACACGGCTTTATTTAGCAGCCAAAAACATCTTAAAGAAGCTGGATATGGCATTTCAAAAAGAAGAAACGGCGGACGAACAAGCCGCTATTACCCGCTTCATGGCATTTCTCGCTTTGTATCCCATCGATTTGCGTATCGGCATCATGAAAGATATGAAAGCCAACAATCCCCATGTCTACGCCAAAGCCCTCGATAATGACCACTTTATCGACACGTACTTCCAAGCCTTTCGGCACATCGGGTGATAGCTATGGACACAAATCTTACGGTACAAGCCAGTCTGCTGTACCAGCAGGCTTCCCTTCTTGCCGATGAACTGCGCAAAAAACAAAACAGCCGGCAAAAAGCCATCATTCCTGCCGCGTTCCGGACGGACTTCTTTGCCTTTGTCGATACGCTCAACCTCAGCCTTATGGAAGACAAAGACAACTTTTTTGGCTACTTTCTCTTTCAAATGGGCAAAGAAATCCGCTTTGACTTAGCCGATGCGACAGGCGTCAATTTCAAAAAGACGCAGTATATCCTCTATTTCAATCCGCTTATTTTTCTGCCGCTTTCCAAAGAACAGATGGAAAGTTCCATCAAGCACCAAATTCTCCATGTCGTATCCATGCATTTAGTACGCGCCAAAGAGCTAAAAAACAGCTACAGCCGTCTTGCCATGAATCTGGCCATGGATGTCGTTGTCAACACGTATTTAGATCATCTGCCGCCCTTTTCCACGACGCTGGAATGGGTCAATATGAACTATTCCCTGCTCTTAGCTCCGTTTGAATCCTTCGAGTACTATGTAGAAAAAATCCAAACGGCATTAGATTTGCGCACGGACAAGACAGACAAGCCGGATGAAGGAAGTTCAAAAGACGAAACAGTCAGCACTTCGTATCAAATGGGAAAAACTCATGATATTTGGGATGAATCGGATACTGGCGATGTCCAGTCCCTGCAAAAATTTACAGCCAAATACATTGATGCGGCGCATAAAGGAACGCTTTCCAACTATCTGGAAAGCATGCTGGCCTCGCTGAAAGAAACAGACAGCGACTTGCCTTGGCATTGGTATCTCAAAAAGTTGGTCGGCTCTGTAGCCAACCGCATGAAAAAAACGACGATGCGCCGCAACCGGCGCCAGCCTCTGCGTCTCGACCTGCCCGGAGAACTGCGCTCGTACACAGCCAAACTGTACATTGCCCTGGATATCAGCGGCAGTATCAGCGACGATGAATTCAAACAAGCCATGCAGGAAGTACTGCACGTCGTCCGTCAGTATAAACACGAAATCACCATCATCGAATGCGACGATGAAATCCGCCGCACCTATGCCGTGCGCTCTCTGGAAGATGTCAAAAGCCGTCTCGATGTCCGCGGCGGCACAGCGTATTCTCCGGTGTTTGAATACGCCAACGGCAAACGCATTGACCTGCTCGTCTATTTCACAGACGGCAAGGGCGAAGAACGGCTTCATTGTAAACCGCAAGGCTACAAAGTTCTCTGGGTGCTTTCCGGCAAAAGCGACGTATTGTCCGTAAAACATCCGTACGGTCTAGTCAAAAAGCTAAAAGCCGTCAAAGAATACGACCCCAATCTGGATTTTGATGATGTAGAAAAAGGCGGCTTTTCTATGAACAATCAAGAAGGAATCAGCATGCCTTAATGTTATATTTAGGTTATATATATAATATGTCCGTTTTGTCTTTTATAAAGATAAAGCGGATTTTTTTGCTCTCTTTTCAAAAATAATTTTAATTTTTTTATGTATATGTAAGTTTTTCTTGATTTTGTTAATATTTCCATTTGAAAATGGTTGACTATAAATCCCGTTTAATGGTATGATTTCTTCATTAGCAGATATAGAAATACTTTATTTATTTTCCTGTCTGTCTATCACTTTTTTTATTTTTTATGGAAGAAGGTTGGTTCCTTATGGTTTTAATGAACTTTGTTTCCGCCTTTGTTATCTGTGCCATTGCCTATGTTATCGGGGAATGGGTTTCCAACGTAACAAAAGCATGGATTCCCTCTGTTTTTGTTACGGCATGCGTAATGCTGATTGGCTACTGGACATGTTTTCCAAAAGAAATCGTCACGATGGCTGGATTGATTCCTTTTGGCAGCACTATCGGTATCTTTTTAATTATTACACATATCGGTACCATTATCAGCATTAAACAACTTATCGAACAATGGCGCACCGTCGTCGTTTGTCTGGCAGGTCTTGCCGGCATGTGCGGTCTCGGCTATTTTATCGGTCAGTACTTTATGCCCAGAGAATTAGTCATTGCCGGTCTGCCGCCTCTTACCGGCGGTATTGTCGCTGCTACGATTATGAAAGTCGCTGCGGCCAAAGCCGGATTGATGACAGCATCTGTCTTCGCAATTACCATGTACTGCGTACAAGGGTTTGCCGGATATCCTTTGACAGCCATCTGCCTGCAAATGGAAGGCAAACGCCTCCTCAAAAAATATCGCTCCGGTGAAGTAAAACTGACACCGGAACAAATTGATGAAATGGCAGGCATCGGCCTGACAGCCATTGCCGACGACAGCCACGTCAAAAAGCTGCTGCCCAAAATGCCGGCATCCTACAACACAGGCGTATTCATGCTTGGCAAATTAGCCCTGGTCGCTTGGTTTGCTACGCTCCTTGGCCAAGTAACACCGGTAAACGGTGCTATCTGGGCACTTGTTTTAGGTGTTGCCGCTACGCATATCGGCTTCTTGGAAACCAACACCTTGAGCCGTTCCAGCTCCTACTGGATTATCATGTTTGCCTTGATGATGTTTATTTTCGACGGCCTCAAAGACTGCACACCGGATATGCTCATCACCATTATCGGCCCGATGATTACATTGATTATTATCGGCGTAATCGGCATGGCAATCACGTCCTTCATCATCGCAAAGATTTTGCGCATGTCCTTCTACATGGCATTTGCCAACGGCCTGACAGCTCTCTACGGTTTCCCGTGCGACGCTATCATCACCGAAATGACCTGCAATTCTCTTTCTGATGACAAAATCGAACGCAGCTACCTGATGGCCAACATGTTCCCATCCATGATTGTCGGCGGCTTCGTTACTGTAACGATTACCTCCGTCCTCTTGGCAGGCTACTTCGCAACATTATTATAGTTTCATACAGAAACCACATGACACATAAAACCCGTGCACAGTTCTCTATATGGAGATGTGCGCGGGTTTTATATTGATTCGTAAAATCAAATACGTTCACATACAAAAAGAGCAATCTCCCGTTGAGCACCGTATGCCATGCATCGGGAAATTACTCTTTTTATGTATTTATTCGCCATGAAATTCCCTGTACATTTCATTCACAAATATGCCTAACACTTGTTTCTTTATCTCTTCATTTCCTAACAATAATCCAAAGAAGTCCTCATTTTGCTCGACATGACGTATAAGAAGTTCATCCATATCTCTATAAAAAGTCTTTTCAAAATCGCTTTCTGTATTATGCTGTGCTGCCGTTTTCAATGTATGCGACTGCCGCAGCATATCTTGTATTTGCAATACCGATTGGATAGTCGTATCCCGATCGTACTGTTTTCCCATGGTCTGATTAATCTCATCAATAATTTGGGATAGTTTCTCTTTCTTTTCGTTTTTTCCATTTCGGGACATCGCATCAGAAATTGTAATAGCCGGTTTAGCAATCACCTGTTGATGGGTATACTGGCCAGTCTGTTCATTTACAATATGCGTCACCGTAATTTTACCGCGAAGGTCAAGGGAACTGGCCGCATGGTTACTGGTCATCAACGGAATCAGAGCGGATATAAAACGATACTTCTGATGCACGCTTTCCTCTTCGATACAGTCCATGAGCTGTAAAAATTCATAGGTATGACAAAACTTCTTACATTGTGCTATCATTTCGTTTTGGCTCTGTGTATCCAATGCCTTAATGTTTTGTTTTGTCTTTTCTAAATAATACAGCCGTTTATCCGGAACAGCATCTTGCTTTTTGTAGCAAAGGCAGTTAAATGCGTCTATATCGGCCGGCTCTATGACATGGTATGCCTCGATGGTTTGTAAAATCTGATACAACGTGTTCGGGGTCATCTCATTGGCTAAAAGAGTTGCTTCATAGTAAGGGGCAAAGGCCTGTTGTATGTCTTCATACGTATTGACAAAATCCAAGACAACCGTTTTCTTATCATCCGAAGAATACGTACGATTGAGCCGAGAAAGCGTCTGTACGGCATTGACACCTTGTAATTTTTTCAGAATATACATGGCACAAAGTTTGGGCTGATCAAAGCCGGTTTGATACTTATTGGCTACAAACAATATCCGATAGTTTGGCGTATTAAATGTATCAGCCGTCCGTTTTTCTGAAAAACCATTCATACCGGATTCCGTATACTCTACGCCGTGTATCTTCATTTTTCCGGAAAAAGCCACTAATGCGTTCATATTCGAATATCCCTTTTTTTGCACATACGCATCAAAAGCTTGTTTATATTTGACCGCTTCTTGCCGAGACCCGGTAATCACCATGCCCTTGGCTTCTCCTCCTAATTCAGCCATGACGTTTTTGCGAAAATGTTCGACAATAATCTGAATACGCTGCGTAATATTCGTATCTTGCAACATGGCAAAGCGATGAATCTTGCGTTTTGCCTCCCTTGTCTTATATTCCGGATCATTTGCAACGACCTTATGCAACGTATAAAAAGTCTGGTACGTCACATAATTTGCCAGTACATCGAGGATAAACCTTTCTTCAATCGCTTGTTTCATCGAATACAAATGAAAGGCTTCCTTCTGTCCTTGTGCATTCGGTGTGCCAAAAAGCTGCAATGTTTTCCCCTTCGGCGTTGCCGTAAAGGCAAAGAACGAAACATTCTTTGGCTTACCATGCTGATTGAGTTTGTCTTGAATCCGATCTTGTACATCCTCTTCTATATCATCCCCAGAAGCGAGCGATTGGGTAACAGCTGCCATATCTTTGCCAGCCGTCGAGCTATGGGCTTCATCAATGAGAACGGCAAAATGCTTATCTTTCAGCTGCGTGACAGCATCTACAATATAGGGAAATTTCTGAATCGTCGTGCCAATCATTTTTGTATGTCCCTGCAAGGCTTCGGCAAGGTCGGCAGAACTACACGCATCGTCCATGACCCGAATCAGGCCATCTTGATGTTCTATCGATTGTACAGCCTTTTGCAGCTGACGATCGACAACGACCCGATCGGTCACAATCAAGATAGTATCAAAAATCTGCCGATTCTGCCTATCATGCAACGATGCCAGCCGATAGGCCAGCCAAGTAATCGTATTGGTTTTCCCAGAACCGGCACTATGCTGAATCAAATAATTATGTGCCGTCCCATTCTTTTTTACATCGGCAATGCTTTTTCGAATGCAGTCCAGTTGATGATACCGCGGGAAAATTAAATCGCCTTTGCCATCGACGAAGAGGAACTTGCTAAGAAGTTCCAACACCGTATCTGTTTGCAAGATATCATCCCACATATAGTCTACGCCCAATCCGGTTTTCGGATTGATTTCATTGCCGGCACCTCTCGCGTTGCCTTGTCCTTGTCCTCTATTAAAAGGCAAGAAACGCGTAGATGCTCCTGCTAGTCTCGTCGTCATATAGACTTGTTCCGAATCCATAGCAAAATGAACGAGACAACCTGCATTCCATAAAAAGAGCCGATTCTTGGGGTCCCGATCGTGCCGATACTGATCTATCGCCTCCTTACAAGATTGGCCGGCCGCATTGCTTTTTAATTCAAAGGACATGATGGCAATGCCGTTGAGAAAAATGACCAAGTCGATTCGTTGGGTCTTGTCTGCTCGGACTTCTTCCATAACAGAAAATAAATTCTTCTCATACTGCTGCAGCAGATGTTGATTAAACGTCGTTGCCGGCTTCGTATACATCAAATCCAAATGACGACTAGAAATCACTAAGCCGTGCGTCAAGGTATGCAAGAGATTACCAGGTTGTTTCGTTACGGTCGCATTGAACTGCCGAATAAGGATATCTTCCGTTTTTTCTTGATACCGCTTGCGAAGAGCTGCCATGGTATCGGGCTGGGTATCTTGCAGGAATCGAAAGAACAATTCCCTATCCATGGCAAAGGCACGGTCATAATCCGAATTCTTCCGGACGAGATAGCCGTTTTTTATTAGTTTTTTCAGGATAAACTGTTGGTACGTCTTTTCAGGAAGGATCGTATTCACGACAAGGCACCTCCTTCTTGCCAGTTACATACTCGTAAATCAACGATTTTTTGTATTCCTTAAGAACATCTAGCTGTTTCTGCTTGCCTGCAATGGCAGCATCAATATCTGCACATTGAGCATCAAGGTAATCGACTATATTTTGTTGTTCTTGCAATGAATCAGGAAGAATAATATGTAAACGTTTTATTTCTTCTATTGATAATTCTGGACGCGTACTCTTCTGACCAGCAATATCCCATAAAAGTTTATATCCAACTGTTGAACTAAGAGCATAAAAAAGAAATCTTGGAACAATTATTTTTTGATTGACAGTAATTTTCCCCACATGAGAAGTTGTATTTGATATTAGCAATTCTTTAGGCACTATTCCTACTTTACCAATAGTTGCTCCCGTTTTTACAAATAATATATCATCAGGTTTTAAGGTACTATTTTTTATAGTTATATTTTGTTTTTTTGTAATATAAACAACATCGTCTAATCGCAAAGGAGCAGCAAATCCAAGATTTTGTACACGAATAAAAGGAATTCCCTCCTGAACATAGTTATTTGCCTTAATTGTTCCATGATCACCATCTCCAATGGGATATTCATGTTCAATATCTAATATATAAGTAATCTTGGGATAAATCCAACGCTTAGGCATTTTCCCAATCCATTCCATCCCGCTATCTTTCATTTCTACGTTCGGGTCAAGGCCTTTAGTAACAGCTTGGGTGATGACGGATTTCTTGTATTCCTTGAGGATGTCTATCTGCTTTTGAATGTCCTCTGTCAAAGAATCGATATCGGCACACTTGGCGTCAAGGAAATCAGCAATAGCTTGTTGTTCCGTTAAAGGCGGAACAGGCACATGCACCGAACCTAATTGATCTTCTGTAAGAGAGTGTCTTAGGTTCTTAGCCAAATGAAGTAATTCTTTCGTGTTATCAAGCATTAAATAATAGTAATAGTAGTATGCAACACAATATCCCTCATTTATAATAAATTGAGAATATGCTGGACTTGTTAAACCATTATTTTTAATCAATCCGATACAACGTGGAGTTACATCTATATCAAAAAGGCACATAAGCAAGTTACCAGGTAAAATTTTCTGATAACCATTAAATGAGGTAGGTCTTTTACCTTTTAAATTTTCTAAATCTCTGACAATAACTCCATTCATTGTCAAAGATAATATTGTCTCACCTTTATATACAGAAATTATCTGCTTATATTTAGACATTATTATTTTATTTGGTTTTGTTGTCCATTGACATGGTATTTTCCCAATCCACGCAATCCCACTGTCTTTCATTTCTCGCATATTCTCACCGCCTTACT
>ERZ808240.3721-NODE-3721-length-14442-cov-6.937513_pt1 | contig 14442 bp, 10 predicted proteins | sample MGYA00521084_ERZ808240 | MGnify/ENA primary metagenome ERZ808240 (study PRJEB31516, sample SAMN03275571) | gut metagenome | biome: mammalia-associated habitat; material: feces | host: Papio cynocephalus | place: Kenya | collected 2012-08-06 ... | reverse complement strand
GTAGACCAGATGGTAGAGCAGGTCATGGAACTTCCGGAAAGAACCAAGATACAGCTGCTTGCTCCGGTTGTAAGAGGAAGAAAGGGAACCCATGTCAAATTACTGGAACGTGCCAAGAAAAGCGGCTATGTACGTGTAAGGATTGATGGCAATATGTATGAATTGTCAGAAGAAATCAAACTGGATAAGAACATCAAGCATAACATTGAGATTATCGTGGACCGCCTGGTAGTCAAAGAAGGGATTGAACAGCGCCTTACGGACTCAATTGAAAATGTACTGAATCTGGCTGAAGGACTGATGATCGTTGATGTGATTGGCGGCGAATCAATCCAGTTCAGTGAAAGCTTTTCGTGCCCGGACTGTGGCATCAGTATAGAAGAGATAGAGCCAAGAAGCTTTTCATTCAATAACCCATTCGGTGCCTGTCCGGAATGCTTTGGACTGGGATATAAGATGGAATTTGATGAAGATCTGATGATCCCGGATAAGCGCTTAAGTATCAGTGAAGGTGCGATTACGGTGATGGGATGGCAGTCTTGTACAGATAAAAAGAGCTTTACTTATGCAATTCTGGATGCTCTGAGTAAAGAATATAACTTTTCACTGGATACACCGTTCGGGGATTACCCGAAAGAAATTCATGATGTCCTGATTCATGGAACGAATGGAAAAGAAGTCAAGGTATATTATAAAGGACAGCGCGGAGAAGGTGTCTACGATGTTGCATTTGAAGGACTGATCAGGAATGTAGAGCGGCGATACAGGGAGACTTCTTCAGAAACAGTGAAAGCGGAATATGAAGAATTCATGAATATTACTCCATGCCGTGCATGTAAAGGACAGCGTCTGAAGCCGGGAGCACTGGCTGTTACCGTCGGAGGCAAGAATATTTCAGAACTGACAAGTATGTCGATTGAGAAACTGCAGGCATTTTTGAAAGAACTGAAGCTGACCAACCAGCAGATGCTGATCGGCGGGCAGATATTGAAAGAGATTCATTCCAGGATCCAGTTTCTGATGGACGTCGGACTGAATTATCTGACGCTTGGAAGAGCAACCGGAACATTGTCCGGAGGAGAAGCGCAGAGAATCCGTCTGGCAACACAGATTGGTTCCGGTCTTGTGGGGGTTGCATATATTCTGGATGAGCCAAGTATCGGACTGCATCAGAGAGACAATGACAAATTACTCGGAACTTTGAAGCATTTACGTGACCTTGGAAATTCTGTGATCGTAGTGGAACATGATGAAGATACGATGAGAGAGGCTGATTTTATCGTGGATATCGGTCCGGGAGCAGGAGAACACGGCGGAGAAGTTGTTGCAACAGGAAATGCAGAAGAAATTATGAAAAATGAGAAATCTGTAACCGGTGCATATTTAAGCGGCAGGATTAAAATTCCAGTTCCGGAGACAAGAAGAAAGCCGACCGGATGGCTGAAAGTGGTCGGGGCGCAGGAGAATAATCTTAAGAATATTGATGTGAAATTCCCATTGGGAGTAATGACTTGTGTGACAGGGGTGTCAGGCTCCGGAAAGAGTTCGCTTGTCAATCAGATCCTTTATAAACGTCTGGCAAGAGATCTGAACCGTGCAAGAACAATTCCCGGGAAACACAAAGATATTGAAGGAATGGATCAGCTGGATAAGGTGATCAATATTGATCAGTCTCCAATCGGCCGTACTCCAAGATCCAATCCGGCAACATATACCGGCGTGTTTGACCTCATCCGGGATCTGTTCGCGGCAACACCGGACGCAAAAGCCAGAGGATATAAAAAAGGAAGATTCAGTTTCAACGTGAAAGGTGGAAGATGTGAAGCCTGCAGCGGAGACGGAATCATTAAGATTGAGATGCATTTCCTTCCGGATGTCTATGTGCCATGCGAAGTGTGCAAAGGAAAACGTTATAACAGAGAGACGCTGGAAGTCAAGTATAAAGGGAAGAGCATTTATGATGTGCTGGACATGACAGTAGAAGAAGCCATGCATTTCTTTGAAAATGTACCAAGTATCCGTAGAAAGATGGAGACATTATATGATGTCGGCCTTTCTTATATCCGCCTGGGACAGCCGTCTACGACACTGTCCGGAGGAGAAGCACAGCGTATAAAACTGGCGACAGAACTGAGTAAAAGAAGTACGGGAAAGACAATTTATATTCTGGATGAGCCGACAACCGGACTTCATTTTGCAGATGTACACAAACTGACAGAGATATTACACAGACTGACAGAAGACGGCAATACTGTTATTGTGATTGAGCATAATCTGGATGTAATAAAAACGGCGGATTATATTATTGATATCGGACCGGAAGGCGGAGATAAGGGCGGAACTGTAATTGCAGAAGGCACACCGGAAGAGATTGCAGAGAGCCCGGTGTCTTATACAGGAAAGTATATAAAGCCGATGTTAAAGCGATAGAAATATGACATTTTGTTCATCGCATCGGGCGGATTCGTCATATTGTAATATTTATGTAAAAAGGTTCATAAAGATTTAAGCAAAATGGGTCTTTTTATTTTAAATAATTTTGATTATAATGGGAACATGCTCAAATAGCATGCGTATAATCTTATCTAAACCAAAGATAATGATATAGACAGCTTGATGAAGGGAGAATTGGGAATGTCAGTAGATCTTGGAATTGATTTAGGAACCGCCAGTGTACTGGTGTATGTGAAAGGAAAGGGTGTCATATTAAAGGAACCTTCCGTCGTGGCTTACGACAGAGACACGAATGCGATTAAGGCGATTGGAGAGGAAGCAAGACTGATGCTTGGAAGAACTCCGGGGAATATTGTGGCAGTCAGACCTTTAAGACAGGGTGTTATTTCAGACTATACAGTAACAGAGAAAATGATCAAATATTTCGTACAGAAAACGCTTGGTAAGCGAACCTTCAAAAAGCCTAGAATCAGCATCTGTGTACCGAGTGGTGTTACAGAAGTAGAGCGTAAGGCAGTTGAAGAGGCTACCTATGCAGCAGGAGCAAGAGAAGTACACCTGATTGAGGAGCCTGTTGCGGCAGCAATCGGTGCAGGCATCGATATCTCAAAACCGTGCGGTAATATGATCGTCGATATCGGCGGAGGTACATCCGATATCGCAGTTATTTCCCTTGGAGGAACCGTAGTTAATACATCTTTAAAGATTGCCGGAGATGATTTTGATGAGGCAATCGTCCGTTACATGAGAAAGAAACATAATCTTCTGATCGGAGAGAGAACGGCAGAGGACATCAAGATTAAGATTGGGACAACTTATCCGCTGATCGAAGACGAGACGATGGAAGTAAGAGGACGTAATCTGGTCACAGGTCTTCCGAAGACAGTAACAGTAACTTCTACAGAGACAGAAGAAGCACTCCGTGAGACAACCGGACAGATCGTAGAAGCAGTAATCAGCGTGCTTGAAAGAACTCCGCCGGAGCTTTCTGCTGATATCCTTGACAGAGGTATCATGCTGACAGGAGGAGGTTCTATGTTACGTGGTATGGAAGAACTGATCGAGGAAAAGACAGGTATTAATACGATGACTGCCGATGATCCGATGAAGGTAGTAGCGATCGGAACCGGAGAGTACGTTGAATTCATGGGAGAGAGAAAAGGAATCTAATCTCAGATGGATAAACCGGACAAGTGGATTCAGGTGAAAGAAATCGAATGGAAGAAATAAAAGGATACGTAGAACATATTGTTTACCGGAATGAAGAGAATGGATACACAGTGTTTCATCTGAACAATTCAGATGGAGAAGTCACCTGTGTTGGAAATTTTCATTTCATTGAAGAAGGTGAACTACTTAGACTGACTGGAGGCTATACAACGCATAAGATGTATGGCCTTCAGTTCGCTGTAGAAGAATCCGAAGTGTGTGAACCGGAGGATCTGATATCAATAGAAAGATATCTTGGATCCGGGGCAATCAAAGGAATCGGCGCAGCACTTGCGGGAAAAATTGTTAAAAAATTTAAAGAAAATACGTTTCGCATTATAGAAGAAGAGCCGGAAAGACTGGCTGAGATCAAAGGAATCAGTGAGCGGAAGGCAAGAGAGATCGCTTCGCAGGTCGAAGAAAAGAAAGATATGCGTCAGGCAATGATTTATCTGCAGAAGTTTGGCATATCCACAACACTGGCGGCGAGGATATATCAGCACTATGGAAGAAATGTGTATCGTACGATTGAAGAAAATCCATATCAGCTGGCAGATCATGTGCCTGGGGTTGGGTTCAAGACAGCGGATGAGATTGCATCGAAGATAGGGATACATACAGACTCTGATTTCCGAATCAGAAGCGGAATCTTCTATACTTTGCAACGGAGTGTGAATGACGGACATGTATTTTTGTATCAGGATACGCTCTTAAGAGACACTGGAGAACTTCTGGGAGTGCAGATCCAGGATATGGAGCGTTACCTGATGGATCTGATGATGGAAAAGAAGATTGTTATGAAGCAGTCTGAACAGGGTGTAAGGGTGTATACGTCACACTATTATTATATGGAACTCAACACAGCAAAGATGCTGCATGATCTGAATCTTGATTTTGAAATCGCAGATGTAACATTACTGCACCGAATCAATCAGATTGAGAAAAATACCGAATTGTATCTGGATGAGATGCAGAAAGAAGCAGTGATGGAAGCGGTCAGACATGGATTCATGGTACTGACGGGAGGACCGGGCACCGGTAAGACGACGACCATTAATGCTATGATCCATTTCTTTGAAAGTGAAGGTCTGGATATTTATCTGGCAGCACCGACGGGAAGAGCTGCAAAGCGTATGACAGAAGCGACAGGCTGTGAGGCACAGACCATTCACCGGCTGCTGGAAGTCTCAGGAAATCCAGATGATGAGACAATAGGAGGATTCCAGCGAAATGCGGAGAATCCACTCGAAGCAGATGTGATCATTATTGATGAGATGTCTATGGTAGATCTTCCACTGATGCATGCACTGTTAAGTGCAATCGTTCCGGGAACACGTGTGATACTGGTAGGTGATGTGAATCAGCTGCCAAGTGTAGGACCGGGGAGTGTATTGAAAGATATTATTGCATCCGAATGTTTTCCGGTAGTAAAGCTTACGAAGATATTTAGACAGGCCGGAGAGAGTGATATTATTGTAAATGCACATAAGATTAACCGTGGAGAACCGGTCGTACTGGATAATAAAAGTATGGACTTTTTCTTCTTAAAACGAAGTGATACGAATATGATCATCAGTAATATTATTACATTGATCCAGAAGAAGCTTCCGAAATTCGTGGATGCAAAAGAAGCAGATATCCAGGTATTAACACCGATGCGGAAAGGACTGCTTGGCGTGGAGAGGATTAATAAAATACTGCAGGAATATCTGAATCCGCCAAAGCCTGGAAAACAGGAAAAAGAATATGGAGATCACCTGTTTCGTGAGGGGGACAAGGTGATGCAGATTAAGAATAATTACCAGCTTGAGTGGGAGATCACAACCCGTTATGGAATGACGATTGATAAAGGAATCGGAGTATTCAACGGGGATATGGGAATTGTCCGCAAGATTAATACATATGAAGAGACGATAACAGTTGAATATGATGAAAAAAAGCAGGTAAAATATCCATATAATCTGCTGGATGAACTGGAACTTGCCTATGCGATTACGATACATAAGGCACAGGGAAGTGAATATCCGGCGGTGATTATCCCATTATTACAGGGACCAAGACAGCTATATTATAGAAATCTGCTCTATACGGCTGTTACAAGAGCAAGAAAGTGTGTAACGATAATCGGCAGTGAAAGTGTATTTCAGGAAATGATACGCAATACAAACCAACAGAACCGGAACACAAGTCTTGCAGAGCGAATCCGCGAATTGAATGAATAAAAATATAATAAAACATATTAAAGATAAAATTATTGTTCTACTCTGGCCGGAAGTCTGTCCGTTTTGTCAGAAAGTCTGTAAAGATGGCATCTGTACGGAATGCAGAAAGAAGCTGGAATCATTAAAAATCAGAGAACCAAGGTGTATGCAATGTGGAAAACAGATCCGTAGTAAAGAACAGGAATACTGTTATGACTGCATGCATACACATCATTATTATGAGCAGGGGTTAAGTCTGTGGAATCACAAGCCGCCTGTGAATCAGTCTGTTTATCAATTTAAATACCATAACCAAAGAAGATATGCAAAGATATATGCTCAGGAGATCGTAAAAGAATTCCATAGAGAAATTAACAGATGGAATCCTGATATTATTATGCCGATACCTCTTCACCGGAGCAGGAGAAGAAAAAGAGGATACAATCAGGCTGAAATCCTGGCAGAAGAAATCGGGAGACGGATGCAGATACCGGTAGACAGTAAAAGCCTGCTAAGAATCAAGAAGACAAATCCGCAGAAGAAGCTGGGACATCAGGATAGAAAAAAGAATCTAAAGTCTGCATTTGCAGTGAAAAATCCATATCAGCCGGTGAAAAAAGTATTATTGATCGATGATATTTATACGACAGGAAATACAATGGATGCTGCATCGAATGTTCTAAAACAAAAAGGTGTAGGGAATGTCTACTTTTTAACTATAAGTATTGGACAAGGATACTGAGATTTGTTATACTTAAAATGATGTTTTAATGGAATTAATATCATGTTGAGGTGGATATATGTTAGATGAGAGAAAAGTAAAATTGATGACAAAACTTGCTCTCTATGAAGAGACACATGGAAAAGAAGATTTTAAGATCAGTTCTTATTATAGAAAAGATTATGCAAGTCTGCATGTAATCTATGCATTTTTAAGCGTGTCGGTCGGGTATGTATGCCTGGTAGCGCTGTTGATACTGGCAGGTGTTGAAGATCTGATGAATAATATGTCAAATGGACTGATTATATTCCTGTTCCTGATCATACTGGCAGGATATGTAGGTGTAGTAATCGTGTATTGTGGTATTGCAAGTCATATCTATAACGAAAAGCATAAAAAAGCAAGAAAAAGAGTAAAGAAATACAATCACAATCTGATTCAGCTGCTGAAGATGTATGAAAAGGAGAAAAAATAAATGGACAATATATATGTAATACGTGAAAGAATAGAAGCAGTATATGGAAAGCATTCCAAGTGGTTTGATAAGGCTTTTCAATTCATATTGGCAATGATAACATTTACAATGATCAATCAGAATACAGGATTTATGAAATCTCTTTCCTCACCGGTGATTTCACTGGCGTTGTCAGTTGTGGCAACATTTCTTCCGCCGATGGTGACAGTTGTAATGGCAACTATTCTGGTTCTGGCTCATACTCTTGCAGCTTCAATCGGAATCTTCGCTGTATCGGCACTGATTTTTTTGATCATGTATATTTTCTATATCAGACTGGCACCGAAGATGGCATTTGTTGTACTTCTGACTCCAATCGCATTTGCACTTAAGATTCCATTTGTGATACCTGTTGCATGTGCACTGATCTATACACCGGTCAGTCTTGTACCGGTAGGATGTGGAACTGTAGTCTTTTACATGATGGAATATCTGAAAAAGATGAGTGCGGTTACAAAAGAATCAGGAAGTAAAGCGATGCTTTCAGAGATTACAACATTTGTACAGAAGGTATTCCAGAATAAAGAGATGTGGATATATATTGTTGCATTTATTATCGGATTTTTTGTAATCTATACGGTTCGCAGACAGGAAATGGACCACGCATGGAAGGTTGGAATTATTGCGGGAGCAATCGCTAATGTTGTTGTGACGGCAATCGGAAGCACAGTACTAGGAGTGAGTACTTCTTATGGTTCACTGATCATTGGGAATGTTCTGGCAGTAATCATCGGATTTGTCCTGGAATTATTCCTGTTCTCGGTAGATTATGCACGGAGCGAACATTTGCAGTTTGAAGATGATGAATACTATTACTATGTAAAAGCAATACCGAAAGTTGCAGTGACAACCCCGGAAAAGACGGTTAAGAAAATTAATGAGCGCCAGGAGACTGAAATCATTGATGCAGAGGCGGTGAAACGTTTGTCGCAGGAGACTGCAGATGAAGAGACGAAGGCAATTGATGCAGATGGAGCTTTAAACCACAAGATAAGAAAAGAAACTTCAAACAAACCGGATTATAGAGATGCAGGTTATAGAAGTCCGGCGCAGATCCGGGCAAGTCAGGCCAGAAGACATTCGCCAAAGAGAGGGCCTGCACCGAAGAAACATGATATGAAAGATGTAGATAAGATGCTTCTGACACAGAGTCTCGAAAATGAATTTCATGCAAGTAACCGCAGAAGAAGATAGGCAGAGGTAAGAACAGCATATAAAGCAGGGAGGTGAGAAGAATGGAACAGACAATAGCAGATTTTATTGATAAATACGGAATAGGACTGTATATACCTCGTGTGCATGTGACGGATGTGGTAGAAGTTTTGATTCTTACATTCCTGATTTATCAGATCATAGTATGGATTAAAAATACCAAGGCATGGATGTTACTGAGGGGAATCCTTGTACTTGCAGGATTTATTCTTCTCGCAGCCATATTTAAGATGCATACGATTCTGTTTATCGCAAGAAATTCGCTGACAGTTATGGCAACTGCAGCGATTGTTGTGTTTCAGCCGGAACTTAGGAGGGCATTGGAAAAACTGGGGGAAAAGCAGTTCCTGACATCAGTGGTGCCATCTACGCAGAACAGAGAGATAAGGTTCAGTGAAGACACACGTGAGAATATTATCCGTGCCTGTTTTGCGATGGGAAAAGTCAAAACAGGTGCATTGATTGTAGTAGAACAGGCTATCCGGCTTACGGAATATGAAAGTACCGGAATCCAGATGGACTGTCTTGTGTCCAGTCAGGTGTTAGAGAATATATTTGAACATAACACCCCGCTTCATGATGGGGCGATTATTATCAGAGGAGACAGGATTGTATCTGCAACGTGTTATCTGCCACTTTCGGATAATATGAGCATTAGCAAAGATCTGGGAACCAGACACAGGGCCGCAGTTGGAATGAGTGAAGTAAGTGATGCTCTTGTGATTGTGGTATCGGAAGAGACCGGGGCAGTATCGGTTGCACAGGGAGGACAGCTTGCAAGAAGCATTAATGAAGCAGAACTTCGTATAAAGCTGGAAGAGATTCAGCACAGGAACAGTGAGACAAACAGAATAAGGGCAATGTGGAAAGGATGGCGGAAGCATGCGAAAAAGAATAACAAATAATCTTACGCTGAAAATACTGGCTTTCCTTATGGCGGTGTTTCTGTGGCTGATAGTTGTGAATATCGATGATCCGGTGGATGATAAGACATTTTCCAATATTCCGGTTCAGGTAACACATGAAGAGGTAATCACAGATAATAATAATACGTATCAGATTGTAGATAATACACAAGAGATAAATGTAACGGTTACAGCACAAAGATCTGTACTGGACAAGATTAAAGCAGAAGATATAGTTGCAACAGCGAATATGAAAGAACTGACACTGCGTACACAAGTTCCGATAGAAATATCAATTAAGGGATATGCCGGAAAGTATGAAAAAGCTACGGCTAATCCTAGAAACCTGCAGATCCAGATCGATGAGGAGGCGAAGAATAATTTCCCTATCACGCCGACAACGACCGGTACGGTAAGAAGTGGATACGAAGTGGGAAGTCTTAAGGCAGTTCCTGAAAAAGTAACACTTCGTGGACCGAAACGGATTATTAATAACATTGCGAAAGTAACAGCGGAAGCCAATGTCTCAGGTTTGTCTGAAGATGAGATGGTGGAAGCAAAACTTGTATTGTATGATGCGAATAATAATGTGATCGATCAGACACTTCTGGCAAATAATCTTGGAAAAGAAGGTGTCAGTGTAGAAGTAGAACTTTTGCAGGTGAAGAGTGTTCCGGTTAAGGTTGATACATCGCAAATATCTGCGGCGGACGGATACAAACTAGGAAAGATTACGGTAGAACCTCAGGAAGTTGAAGTGACAGGAGATAAAAGTACACTTGCCGGAATTTCAGAAATTAATATTCCATCAAGTGCGCTGAAGCTGGAAGATCTGACACAGAGAACAGACCGGACGGTTGACATCTCTTCTTATCTTCCGAATGGAGTAGCATTGGCTGAGGAGAATGCGAATAAAGTTGTGGTATCGATTCAGGTACAGCAGCCCGGTACAAAAACATTTGAAGTATCAACAAGCTCTATTACTGTGAACAATATAGCAGAAGGATACAGTGTTAATTATGGTTCGACAGTTGATCTGGAGATTCAGGTAAAAGGACCGAGTGATGTTTTGAATCTTTTCTCACCGGCAAAGAAAGTAAGTATTGATCTGAAATATTATACAGAAGCTGGTACATATACTGTTCCGGTAAAGGCAGAACTTCCGGATGGCTGTTCACTGGTGAAAGATGTAAGTGTGGAAATAGTTCTGGAGAAAACAAAACAGAACGATAAGACACAGAATGAAAACAATAATAGTAACAACAGCACTAACAATGCCAGTAATGAGAATCAGACAGATGAAAGTGAGAAAAAAACAGAAACGGAATAACCGTTAAAAAATAAGGAGAGTACATTATGATCAGACAGAAAGTTACAATAACAAATCCAACGGGGTTGCATTTAAGACCGGCAGGAATGTTCTGTAACATCGCAAGCAGATATAAGTGCAAAGTGGAATTCATGTATGATGATGATATCGCAGCTAATGCCAAGAGCGTATTAAGTGTTCTTGGTGCATGCGTGAAATCAGGAGATGAGATAGAACTGATCTGTGACGGTGAGGATGAAGAAGAAGCCATGAAAGCCATGGTGGATGCGATCGAAAGCGGATTGGGAGAGTAGGATGATAAGCAGATGGACGGCTTGTGTTTTTACACAGGCCGTTTATTATATCGAAGAGAGGACAGAGCGAATGAAAGAAAAGATCAAAAATATGTTGGATATTACATTTTGGAAATTTGTATTGGTTGGAATTATAAATACATTAGTTGGAACAGGAGTTATGTTTGCAGCGTATAATCTGCTGCACCTGAGTTATTGGATATCTTCGGCATCCAATTATGTGGTAGGAAGTATTGTGAGTTATTTCTTGAATAAATATTTTACTTTCCAGAACACAGAAAAATCATGGAAACAACTGGGAAAATTCGTACTGAATATTACCGTATGCTATCTGCTGGCGTATGGTATGGCTAAACCAATCGTGTCATGGATACTTCATGGCCAGAGCAAGAGTGTGCAGGATAATCTGTCTATGCTGGTCGGAATGGGAGCATTTGTGGTGTTTAATTATGTGGGACAGAGACTGGTTGTGTTTAAAAAGTAGAAGAAGGTTATAGTTTGCTAACTTTGTCGAGATAATGTATAATGAGGGGCAGAAGAAAAGGAGAAAGGTTATGAAAAAATTTATTTCAATTTTACTTGTAACGTCATGTATTATTTCAAGTAATGCAAGCTTTGTAACTGTAAGTTCGGCAGAAGAGAACAGGGCAGTTGTTGTTGATGATACAACGGATGCGGATGATCATGATACAGGAGAAGCGGAGACATCACAAGAGATGCAGCCAGAGGTAGATAATAGCGGCAACAGTACGGAAGAGACTGAGATAAATGATACACAGACGGAAGAAAACACTGGTGAAAATCAGACATCAGAGGGCGATGTGTATGAAAATAGCTGGCGGTATGAGAATGGAGAATTAATACCTAAGGTCAGCACATATGCGGGAAGAGCACGTGCTTCAAGTAATCCAAATGCATGGAAGAAAGTTAACGGGCAGTATGTGAATAATCTGGGAAATGTAATTCCGGGAGCCAGAAAAAAAGGTGTTGATGTAAGTGAACATCAGGGAGTTATAGACTGGACGAAAGCCAAGAATGATGGAATAGAATATGCAATTATCCGTTGTAGTGTAACATATTACAGCAATACTTATAAGAAAAATATAACTCGTGAAGATAAATATTGGAGACGAAATGCAGCAGAGTGCGAAAGATTAGGAATTCCGTATGGTGTATATTTTTATTCACTTGCTACCAATAATTCAATGGCGGCTGATGAAACACAGTATGCGTTAAATCTGGTATCGGGTCACAAGCTTACATATCCAATCTACTTCGATATGGAAGATACACGTATGTTAAATGGAACAAATGGCGTAACAAGAGGAAGCATGGCAGCAACATTTGCAAGCAAAGTCTCAGCAGCGGGGTACAATGTCGGAATTTACGCAAATCTGAACTGGTGGAATAATTATCTGACTAGTTCGGTGTTCAATAATACGACATGGTCAAAGTGGATTGCACAATATCACAGTAGATGCCAGTACAGTTTGCCATATGATATGTGGCAGTGCTCAAGTGAGGTCAGTGTAAATGGAATCTCAGGAAATGTAGACCTTAACTTCTGGATGACAGATGATCCGAAGACAAATTCAGACGAAGGACAAGTAGCAGTTACAGACGAAAATATCATAACCTACGCATCTCATGTGCAAAGCTATGGCTGGATGGATGCAGTCAATAACGGATATCAGACTGGAAAAACAGGATTAGGAAAAAGAATTGAGGCGTTCAAGATCAATGTAGGACAAGGTTACGGAGATCTTGGTGTATCGTATCAGGCATGTGTACAGGATGATGGCTGGCAGACAGCAGTCGGAAATGGTACGGTTGCCGGTACAGAAGGTAAAAGCAAATACATCCAGGCAGTGAAAATCAGTCTGACTGGAACACAGGCGGCAAATTATGATATCTATTACCGCGTACACAGTCAGACATTTGGCTGGCTTGGCTGGGCAAGCAACGGGCAGCCGGCAGGAAGCCAGGGATATGATAAGAGAATAGAAGCAATGCAGATTGCTGTATTACCAAAAGGAACAGCAGCACCGGGAAGTACAGATAATGCCTATAAGACATCCGGAACCAAGATTGAGTACAAGACTTATGTAGCTGGACAAGGATGGAAAGGCTACAGTGCAGACGGCAATCAAAACGGAACGACCGGACAGGCAAAGGCTACGCAGGCATTGGCAGTAAGAGTCAATGATACACAGTACAGCGGTAATGTTGTATATGATACTTACATGCAGAGTTATGGCTGGACCGGACAGAAAAGCAATAATGCAGCGGCAGGAATTCCGAATGGCGGAAAAAGAATGGAAGCGGTAAAGGCCAGTCTGACGGGAGAGCTGGCAGAACATTATGACATTTATTACAGAACATATACACAGAGCTACGGCTGGCTTGACTGGGCGAAGAACGGTGAACCGGCAGGAACAAAAGACTTCTCCAAACGTGTAGAAGCAGTTCAGATGAAACTTGTACAAAAAGGTGGAACAGCACCAGGAGCAACAGGCACGGCATTCAGACAGGCGAAGCTGGCTTATAAAGCACATGTACAGACGTATGGCTGGCAGAATAAAGTACATGACGGAGAGACATCCGGAACAAGCGGTAAGGCAAAGCGCCTGGAAGCTATCAATATATCTATGCTTGATGCAGGGCAGAATAAGAGCATCCGTTATAAAACACATGTACAGACGTATGGCTGGCAGAACTGGGTAAATGGCGGTGTGAACAGCGGAACAAGCGGTAAGGCAAAACGCCTGGAAGCAGTTCAGATTGAGTTGAAAGATTCTCTTGCAAACCAGTATGATGTCTATTATCGTGTACATGCACAGACGTATGGCTGGCTTGGCTGGGCAAAGAATGGTGAAAAGTCTGGAACAGAAGGATTTTCCAAACGCCTGGAAGCCATTCAGATCGTACTGGTGGAAAAAGGTGGAAAAGCACCTGGAAGTACAGCAAGAGCATTTATAAAGAAATAATAAGGACAGGAGGTAGATAATACAGTGAAAAGGAATAAAAGAGTGGTTGCATGCTTGTGTATTGCAAGTATGTTGCTCTCGGGAGTAAGCGTATCGGCAGCGAACGAGTCGGATGGCAGCACAGAACAGATCCAGATCCAACGGCCGGAAACGAATCAAAGTACGGCAGAAGACGGAACGGATACAGCAGATGCAACATCTGAAAACGCTGCGGCAGGTGATACAGTAACAACAGAAGAGGAAGAAAGTGCAGTAACAGAGAATCAAGATACTCCGGAAAATACAACTGGCGAACGGGAAGTCATCAGTGTAGACGAAAATGGAAATGTCTTCACGGTAGATGATGAGAATGACGGAGTCATCCATGATGATGTTGCAACGTATGCTTCAAGAGCGGCATCTGTGAAAGTTGTAAACTTCCGTGCGAATCAGGCCGGAAATGCAGTAAATGATGTTACGACATATACAGAATACAATACCGGTGCAAGCGGATATGTATATGGTAAATCAGGTGCCGATGCGGCATATCTCGGCGAAGTGAACGGAAAGATCAAGTTCATGCAGAGCGGCGTTGTAGGTCTGGTAGATAAATCCAAAGTCCAGGTTGTAAATTTAA
>ERZ808240.3718-NODE-3718-length-14450-cov-2.899548_pt1 | contig 14450 bp, 12 predicted proteins | sample MGYA00521084_ERZ808240 | MGnify/ENA primary metagenome ERZ808240 (study PRJEB31516, sample SAMN03275571) | gut metagenome | biome: mammalia-associated habitat; material: feces | host: Papio cynocephalus | place: Kenya | collected 2012-08-06 ... | reverse complement strand
TGCGGAAACTGTTGGCATTGCCCTCAAAGCGCGTCAAGTCGTCCCACTGCTCGGGCGTGAGCCTGCTTTTGAGATCCAATCCTGGCCCCTCGCTGAAAAAGGCACATATGGTGCGCTCGCCCGAGTGGCCAAACGGCGGATTGCCCAGATCGTGGGCCAGGCAGGCGGCGGCCACAATCTCGCCCAGCCGCATCAGTTTGCCGCTGCAACCATTGTGGCGCGCCATGAGGCGCTGCACAATCTCGTTGGCCAGCGAGCGGCCCACGCACGACACCTCAAGGCTGTGGGTGAGGCGGTTGTGCACAAATATGCTACCCGGCAGCGGAAACACCTGAGTCTTGTTTTGCAGCCGGCGGAAGGGCGATGAAAACACCAGGCGGTCGAAGTCGCGCTCAAACTCGCTGCGCACCCCTCCGCGGCGGCCTTCGCTGCCATAATCCTCCAGGCCGAGGCGCGTGTCGCATATCAAAGAGTCCCAATTCATTCTCATTTCTTAAAAAGTGTTTTAGCAGGTCGGAAAAAATCTGTAACTTTGCAAAGATAATTATAATGAGTGTGAATTGTCACACAAAACACAGGTAATTTAGACTGCAATCAAATGGAACACAGCCACGACATGCTGAAACGCATCTGCATATTCTTTGGCGACTATGCCACCTATCTGCTGGGGTGCGGAGCCAACTGCACGCGCATAAGCAAAAACGTGAACCGCATGGCCGAGAAATTCGGCGTGCAGGTGGACATGCTGATGCTGGCCACCCACTGCGTGATCACCGTGTGGGACTCCGAGCACGGCCACTCCTACCACGAGTCGCGCTCGCAAATGAAGGTGCCGCTGAGCTTCGCCGCCAACACCAACCTGAGCAAGCTGAGCTGGGACGTGTATGAGGGCAAGACCGACCTCGACGGCGCCATCGAGCAGTTCAAGCGAATCACGTCGGAGAAGCGCATACCCACATGGGTGGTGATGGTGCTGGTGTCGATAGCAAACGCCTCGTTCTGCCGCCTGTTTGGCGGCGACTTCACCTCGATGGGCATAGTGGCGCTGGCCACGTGGGTGGGCTACTACCTGAAGGTGGCCCTGCTCACTGCGGGCGTCGACGTGCGCCTTATGTTCATAGCCTGCTCGTTCATCTCATCGGTGATAGGCGCTTCGGCCTATATATTCCACCTGGGCGGCACGCCCGACCTGGCGCTGGGCACCAGCGTGCTCTATCTGGTGCCCGGCGTGCACTACATCAACTCGGTGAGCGACCTGCTCGACGGCCACTACCTGACTGCCTTCAGCCGCTTCATGATGGCCTCGGTGCTCACGGTGTGCCTGTCGCTGGGACTCACTGGCGGCATTCTGCTGATGAATTTGAGCATATTCTAACTTTACAAGACTCTAACGACACTCGCATGACACTGATACTCAACCTGCTTCAAGACGCATTTTTCGCAGCGCTCGCCGCCATAGGCTTTGCGAGCGTAAGCAACCCGCCGCTGAACGCATTCAAATTCTGCGCCCTGATAGCCGCCGTGGGCCACTCCACGCGCTACCTGCTGATGAACGTGCTGGGCTGGCACATAGTGCTGGCCAGCTTTGTGGCCGCCGTGGTGATAGGCATGCTGGCCATATTCATAGCCCCGAAGGTGAAGTGCCCGCCCGAGACGTTTGCCTTCCCGTCGCTGCTGCCCATGATTCCCGGCATCTACGCCTACCACACCGTGCAGGCGCTGGTGCTGTGTGTGAGCACCAACGACGAGGCTGTGATTTCGCACTACAGCAGCCTGCTGATATACAACGGGCTGATATGCACCTTTGTGATAGCCTGCATGGTGGTGGGCGCCGTGGTGCCCATATTCTCATTCAAGCGCCTCTCGTTCAGCGCCACCCGCAGCTGAAGCTGAGCAAGCGAGAACACACATTCTTGGCGCCATTGCGCCAACACATGGACGCGGCACCCCACACACAGTGCCGCGCCCATTCTTTTTATTATTCTAACAACAATAGAAACAATTCGCGGCATTGCTTCTTTCATCATGCGCTTATTCGCGCTTATTCTTTAATGGGGTATGGAAAAAAGTGGGGGCAAAAATTGGGTTGGTGCAGAAAAAACGCTAAATTTGTAGCGTGGTATGCAGTGCAAGAAGGCCAATGGTGGCTGAGCGGCGCTGCACCGCGCACGATTATCAAGGCATAGACAAGGATTAAAAACCATTTTTATAATAACATTTTAATAAAAAACTATGAACATGAAGAAAAATACCTATTTCGCATGTTTGCGCGGTTTTGCACTGGGCCTGACCTGCCTTCTGGCGGTGCCTCTGGCCAGCGCGGCAACCGTGATTCACAACAATGTGGCCTACACCACGGGCACACCTAAGACCAATGTATCGGTGGCAAAGAGCACCAGCGCAACTGGCGCCTATACCGGAGAAATTGTGATTCCCGAAACATTTGAGGAGAAAGGCATCACCTACACTGTGGTGGGCGTGGCAGCCAACGCATTCAAAGCAACCACTGTGACCAAGGTGACTCTGCCTAAGACTTGCGTCAACATTGGCCGCAACGCATTTATCGACTGCGCCGAGCTGACCAACTACCCCGTGCCCGAAGAGGCCACCGCTCTTGGCAACGGCGCCTTCAAGGGCTGCAAGAAAATAACTGAGGCCTTCATTCCCGGCGGCGTGACCACTCCGCAAACGAGCGAGACGTTCAGCCAGTGCTCGAGTCTGAAGAAACTCACCATCAAGGCTGGCACAAGCGCCCTGCGTGTGACCAACGGCCTCTTTGGCGGCGACTCCACGAGCTGGTATCCCCCAATTGAGGAACTGGTGATTGAGCGCAACCTCACTATGGAGAACGTGCTCAGCAACCAGAACCCCTTCCGCGGTGCCAAGTCGCTGAAGAAAGTGGTGTTTGGCGGCGAGGCCACCACACTGCTCAGCGAGATGTTCTCGGGCTGCCCGCTGCTTGAGACGGTGGAGTTTGCCGATGGCAACAAGGTGACCGCCCTTGGCGGCCAGGCCTTCAAGGGCTGCAAGGCACTGAAGTCGATAGCGCTGCCCAATGGCGTGACCGAAGTTCCCTCGAGCGCGTTTGCCAGCTGCACGGCTCTGCAGAGCGTGACGCTGGGCAACGCCACCGCCACTATTGCCGACTACTCGTTCAGCGACTGCAAGGCACTGAAGTCGATTGAGCTGCCAGCCACTGTGACCTCGATCCAGGCCGGCGCGTTCAACAACAGCGGTCTGAGCGGCGCACTCACCGTGCCCGCAGCAGTGCAGAGCATAGGCACCAACGCATTTGCCGGCACCAAGATTGAAAGCGTGTCGCTGCCCGCATCGGTGGCCACCATCGGCGAGGGCGCATTCGCTCCCATCACCACACTGGCTGGCATCACCGTGGCCGACGGCAATGCCGCATTCAAGGTGGATAATGGCGTGCTGACCACAGCCGACGGCAAGCGCCTGCTGGTGGTTGCACACCACGCAGCAGCAATGCCCGCTGAACTCAGCGACAACGCAATTGAGACCGTTGACCCCTACGGACTGGCCTACTCACCCTATAAGGCTGTGAAGCTGAGCGCACTCAAGCACCTCAGCAACAACGCATTCCAGAACGCCGACATCACCGAATTCACACTGAAAAACGGTGTAACCGTAGGCTCTAACCTGTTCAGCGGCTCCAAGCTGGCCAAACTCGTGATTGAGGACGGCCGCAACGAAGTGCCCCAGGGCCTGTGCAACGGCTGCGCCGAACTGAGAAGCGTGACCCTCTCGGCCACTACAACCAACATGATGAAGGACGCCTTTGCCAACTGCCCCAAGCTGGCGTCGATGGAAATTCCCGGCAGCACCAACTACATGGAGCCCGGATCGGTGCCCAGCACCATCAAGAGCCTGCGCGTGCTCAACGTGAGCGTGCCCGTGCTGGCTGCCGGCGTGTTCACTCCCGAGCAGAAGGATGTGGAGTGCAAAGTTGCCGCCAACGCAGTCGACACTTACAAGGCTGCCGGCCAATGGCAATACCTGAACATTGTGGCCGACAACACCATCTCGGGCAAGGGCGCCACCCTGGGCTGCCCCACCGGCCTCTACTTCGCCACCAAGGACGGCAAGCTGCTCTACAAGGACGAGCAGGGTCAGATTGTTGACACCAAGTTTGCCACCGGCGACCACGCATTCAACCTGGCCAGCTACAAGAACCGCATCTATGTGGGCGTGGCAGGCAAGGAGTTCCGCTACCAGAGCCCCACAGCAGGCATGGGCGACGGCGAGGTGTTCTATGTGAACCGCACCGGCGACATCTTCTACCGCGTGACCGTGCTCAACAACGTGGGCTATGAGGCATTCCAGGATCCGTTCTCGATGACCATTATCCCGAGCGACAACAAGATTTACATTGCCGACCGCAACGTGGGCATCCACGAGATGAGCGCCGACACTGTGGGCCTCTATGGCGCACAGCCCTTCTTCCTGCAAAACCAGTGGCTGCCCTACTACGGCGACAAGCTGAGCTGGGGCGCAATTGGCGCAGGCTTTGCAAAAGACAGCAAGAACGTGTACTGGATGGCCAAGAAGTTTAACGGCCTTGGCATATTCCGCTTCACCACTGCCGACATCTATCCCGACGGCGGCGCCGGCAAGACTCAGAACTTCAAGGTGATTCTGGCCGACAACCAGATTACCACATTCTACCTCGACGAGACTCACGGCTACCTCTACTTCTATCTGCAGAAGAGCGTCAAGCCCGACCAGTACAAGCCCGGCGTGTACCGCATCGCCATGGCCGACATAGCAGCAGCCGACGCAGCCAACGCCGAAGTTGAAATCACAGCCGCCACACTCATCGACGACTCTCCCGTGCTGCTCGAAGGCTCGGGCGATGAGATTACAGGCGTAACCCAAATCTCGGGCGACAACAACAACGTTTATTGGGCCTACATCGCCACCACTGGCGACGACAAGTCGGTGCTCGGCAGCGTAGCCCTCGACGAGAAGAACCCGCTGCACCACAGCGGCATCAAGTATGTGGCAGCCGACGGCAAGGACGCATCGGTGAAGTTTGCCGTTGAAGGCGTTGAGGCCTACGGCGTGGTTCCCGCAACATTCGTTCCCGACCCGTCGACAGGCGTTGACGCAGTGGTTGCAAGCCAGCAGGCAGTGGTTAAGGGTGCCGACGTGATTGTTCCCGCCGACGCCACAGTGAACATCTACAGCCTCAACGGCGCCCTGGTGGCTAACGCCAAGGTGGCCGCCAACGGCAGCGTGAGCCTCAACGGCATGGCCCACGGCCTCTACCTGGTGCGCATCGCATATGCCAACGGCGCTAAGGAGACAGTGAAGGTGATTCGCTAATCCGCACATATAACTAACGCGTGCCCGCATAAGCGGCACGCTCCCGCATAAGCAAGCCGGGGTTGCCCACACAGTGTGGCAGCCCCGGCTTCTTTTACCCCCCTTCCCTTTTATAAACGGCAATGATGCTTGTGCGTATTCCGCATCAACTTAAAACGACAATAGAGACAATGGGAGACAATTTGATGGGGGGGCTTCGATTTTTGTCGGTCTTTGCCTCTATTGTCATCATTTATCGTTATTGCGGTTTTGATTTATGATGGCGGTGGAATTATTAATAATTAAATAAAATAATTCAGCGGCTTAGCTGGCTTTTAGCTAACTTTGCAAGTTGATATTAACGCTATAACGACATCCGACATGCAACAGATAAAAGTGAAGATAGTGAACCGCAGCACAAATGAGCTGCCTGCCTACGGCACAAGCCAAAGCGCCGGCATGGACCTGCGCGCGTGGCTCGACGAGCCTGTGACGCTGCAGCCGCTTGAGCGCCGACTGATTCCAACGGGGGTGAGCATTGAGCTGCCTCAGGGCTACGAATGCCAGATTAGGCCGCGCAGCGGACTGGCGCTGAAGCGCGGGCTTACGCTGCTCAACACTCCGGGCACCATCGACGCCGACTACCGCGGCGAGATAGGCGTGATTATGGTGAACCTCGACAGCAAGCCGCAGACCATCGACAACGGCGAGCGCATATGCCAAATGGTGGTGGCGCGCCACGAGGTGGTGCAGTGGGTGCCGGCCAGCGAGCTGGGCAGCACCGAGCGCGGCGAAGGCGGCTTCGGGCACACGGGCGTGAAGTGACACGCCTCTGCCCAACTCTTATTTTCACAGCAACAACAGCAATGAAGCATTTATCAAGACACATAATAGTGGCATTTGCCGCCATGCTGGCCGCAGTGCCTGTGCTGGCCGGCGGCAAGAAGGGCGGCAGCGAGGCTGAGGCCAACCAGCGCAAGGCCGAATACGTGTTTGTGGAGGCCCAGAACCAGAAGTCGCTGGGCCACAGCGCGGCATTCTTCGACCTTGTGAACTACGCCTACAGCCTCGACCCCGGCAACACGGCCATAGGCTACTACCTGGGCTACTGCCTGGTGACGATGGACAACCCCACCCGCGAAAAGGCCGAGCGCGGACTTGAACTGATGCGCACGCACGTGGATGCCGTGCCAACGAACTACTACGAGGCGTCGTTCTACAGCGACGCCAGCATGGCCATGGGCCGCAAGGACGAGGCCCTGCGCGTGATTAAGCGGCTCACGCAGCTCAACCCCACCGACGCCGAGGCGCAGATTCGCCTGGCCGAGTGCTACTCCCGCCTGAACAACTACAGGGAGGCTATTGCCACCTACGACTCGATAGAGCGCCACCAGGGCAAAAGCATGGAGCTGTCGGCCAAGAAGATTGCCGCCTACTCGGCCCTCAACGACACGGCCGGCGCGCTGGCCGAGACGCGCTCGCTGCTGGCATCGGCGCCACACAACGCCACCTACAATATGGCCATGAGCAAGATGATGCAGCAGTTTGGCATGACCGACAGCGCGCTGCACTATATCGACCTGGCGCAGCGCTACGATCCCGACAACGGCATGATTTACCTCACCAAGGCCCATTACTACAACATGATGGGCGACTCGGCGAACTACGACAAAGAGGTGTACCGGGCCCTCACCGCCCCCAACCTCGACATCGACGACAAGGTGGGCGTGCTGGCCACCTACACGGGCTCGCTGCTGCAAAGCCGCGACTCCACGGGCAGGGTCGACCGCCTGTTTAGGGTGCTGCTGCGCCAGCACCCGCATGAGGGCGCGGTGCACGACCTCTACAGCGAGTATCTGGTGGCGCGCAACGACTACAAGGGCGCGGCCGAACAGCTGGGCTACATGCTCGACATCGACCCGACCGACGCGCGCGGCTGGCGCAAGCTGATGATTGTGAACATGATGGGCGAGAACTACCCCGCCGCCATCAAGGCCGCCCAGCGCGCCCTTGAATACAATCCCGACAGCATCAACCTGTATAAATACATAGCTCCGGCCTACTTCCAGATGAAGCAGTATGGCAAGGCCCTGCAAACCTACGACCGCGCGCTGAGCCGCGTCGACTCCACGCAGGCGCAACTGCGCAGCGACCTCATAGGCGGCAAGGGCGACGTGTATTCCGAAATGGGCGACACTGTGAAGGCCTTCGCCGCCTACGAACAGGCACTGAAGGCGTTTCCCGGCAACTCGAGCATTCTGAACAACTACGCCTACTTCCTGGCCGAGTGCGACTCAGCGCTCGACAAGGCCGAGAGCATGGCCGGCAAGGCCGTGAACGCCAACCCCGACAACACCACCTTTCTCGACACCTACGCCTGGATATTCTTTAAGAAAGGCGACTATCAGATGGCCTTGTTCTACATAAAGAGCGCCATCGACAATGATGACACGGGCAGCGCCGACGTGCTTGAGCACTACGGCGACATACTGTGGTTCAACGGCAAGCACGCCGAGGCGGCCGAGCAGTGGAAGAAGGCCCTTGATGCCAGCGGCAAGAGCGCCGGAGCCGCGCTGCGCCAAAAGGCCGAGAGCGGCCAGTATGTGGAGCCCGACCGCAAGGCAAAAGCAACAACGAAACAATAAAAAAACACATCATACAGCACACATGACAAAAAAGACACTTGCAATGGCCCTTGTGGCCTCAATGGGCATCTCGCTCGCAGCCTGCGGCTCGCAGCGCGCGGCCGTCGACACCGTGGGCATTGCCACACAGCCGACCCCGGCCGCCAGCGAGCCCAAAGTGACCGAACGCCTCAACGCCATAGCCGCATCCACTGCCGACTGGAGCACCCTGAGCGCCGGCGGCACCATAGGCATAGGCGGGGCAAAAAGTTTCTCATCAAAGATGCAGATGCGCATGGAGCGCGGCAAGAGCATCTACATATCGCTGCGCCCGCTGCTGGGCATTGAGATGGGCCGCCTGGTGGTGGTGGGCGACTCGGTGATAGTGATCGACAAGTTGCACAAGCGCTACATTGCCGCCAACGCGTCGCTGCTCACCAACGGCGTGCCCGTGGACGTGAGCACGCTGCAAGACATATTTCTGGGCCGCCCGTTTGTGCTGGGCGAAGGCTCGTTTGCCAAGCGGCTTGTGGGCAAGGTGAAGATGACCCGCGTCGACGGCTCGATGGTGATGGAGCCGCGCAAGCAGTATGCCGGCTTCACCTACAGCTTCACATTCGACACCGACAACCGCATTACGGCGGCCAACGTGACCCCGTCGGGCTCGAAGAAAACGGCCACCTACAGCGTGAAGTATGCCGATGTGAACACGTCGACCCCGGCCGGCAGCGTGGCCGGCAGCGTGAGCGCCGCCACCAAGGTTAAGGGGCAGCCGTTTGAGCTATACATCGACTACGGCGGCATGACGTGGAACGAGAGCGTGAAAATCGACACCAAGGTGCCCAGCGGATACACGCGGGTTGACAGCCGCCAGCTGCTGAACATGCTGGGCAGCAAGTAGAATTCACACAAAGCCGCAAGCAGATGATTGAAATCAGCCTATACCAGCCAGCCATGCAGCAGGAGTGGGACGACTTTGCGCGCCAGTCGCGCAACGCCACATTCCTGCTGCAGCGCGGCTACATGGACTACCACAGCGACCGCTTCAGCGACTATTCGCTGGTGGCGCGCACGCCACAGGGCCGGCTGGCCGGGCTGCTGCCGGCCAACCGCGCGGGCGACACCGTGCTGAGCCACCAGGGGCTGACCTACGGCAGCTGGATAGTGCCCTTCCGCCACTTCGACGCCACGGTGATGATGGAGATCACGGCCGCCACCATCGAGTTTCTCAAAGCACGCGGCGTGAGCCGCCTGGTGTACAAGCCAATCCCCTACATCTACCACCGCTACCCTGCCGACGACGACATCTACGCCCTGTGGCGGCACGGCGCGCGCCTCACCGAGTGCAACATCTCCACCGCCATAGGCCTCGGCAACCCCATTCCCTACGACCGCGGCAACAAAAGCGGCCTCAAGGCGGCGCAGCGGGCAGGCCTCAAGGTGGAGCAGACCGATGCGGCCTACCCCGAGTTTTGGCAACTGCTGAGCGATGTGCTCGGGCAGCGCCACGGTGCCAAGCCGGTGCACACGCTGGCCGAGATTGAGCTGCTGCGCAGCCGTTTCCCCGACCACATAAAGCTATACGCCGCCACTCTTGGAGGCAAGGTGGTGGCCGGCACGTTGATGTTTGCCGACGGGCCTGTGGCCCACAGCCAGTATATAGCGTCGAGCGACGAGGGCCGCCGTGTGCACGCCCTCGCGGCAGTGTTTGCCCGCGTGGCGGCCGACGCCACCGCCATGGGACGGCGCTACCTCGACTTCGGCATATCAAATGAAGACCACGGGCGGCTGCTCAACGCCGGCCTGGTGCAGCAAAAGGCGCGGCTCGGAGGCCGCGGCGTGGCCTACAACACTTTCACCCTCGATCTGTAACGACCAACGGCACACAATTTCATCTATGGCAAAAGGCGGCATATCAAAGATGGCCATTAAGGCAATGGGGCTGTTTGGCGGCGTGCAAATGGCTGGCATATTGTGCTCGATAGTGCGCACCAAGCTGGTGGCGCTGTGGATAGGCCCCGTGGGCATGGGCCTGTTCGGGCTGTTCAACCAGGCCCTGGAGATGCTCAACACCGCCACCAATCTGGGCGTGCGCTCGAGCAGCGTGCGCGACGTGTCGCAGGCCCTCGACTGCGGCAACCGCGGCCACGTGGCGCGCGTGATAGCCGTGGTCAGGCGGTGGTCGGTGTGGCTGGGCATGGGCGGAGCGCTGGTCACCGCAGCCCTTGCGCCGGCGCTTAGCCGCCTGTCGTTTGGCGACGAGAGCCACCTGTGGGGCTTTGTGGCCCTTGCGGCGGCCGTGCTGCTGATGGCGCTCACCAACGGCGAGTATGCCGTGCTGCAGGGCACGGCGCGCCTGCGCCGCCTGGCCAGCGTCACGCTGTGGGGCACCCTGGGCGGCCTGCTCATTAGCGTGCCGCTGTTCTACTGGCTGCGCGAGCGCAGCATTCTGCCCTCGATTGTAGCCTATGCCGCCTGCTGCGCGGGTGCTGCGTGGGCGCTGCGCGACCGCACGTGGCCCGCGGTGCGCGTGCCGGCAGGCGAGGCGGCCCGCATGGGGCTGGGCTTTGTGAAGCTCGGCGCCTACATGACAGCCGGCAGCTTTGTGTCGATAGCCGCCTCCTATGCCTTCAGTTCGTGGCTCAACCACGCTGGCGGCACCGGTGAGGTGGGCCTTTACCAGGCAGGCTACACACTGGTGAACAAATACACCGGCCTGGTGCTTACGGCACTGGGCATGGAGTACTATCCGCGGCTGGCGCGCGTGGCAGGCAGCCGCCTGCGCCTTCGCGCCATGGTGGGCCAGGAAGTGGTGCTGTGCATGGTGGTGATGGCGCCCGTGGTGGCAATGATGATGGCACTGCGCCAGCCGGTGGTGAGACTGCTGTATTCTGGCGAGTTTGTGGCCGTGCTGGGCATGGTGTCGTGGTGCCTGGTGGGCACGGTGTTCAGGGCGCTGTCGTGGTGCATGTCGTTTGTGATTCTGGCCAAGGGCGACGGCCGCACCTTCCTCGTCACCGAAACGCTTAGCGCTGCCGTGGGGCTGGCGCTTAACGTGGTGTGCTACACGCATTGGGGGCTCGACGGGCTTGGCATGTCGTTTGCCGCATGGTATGTGGCCTACACCGCCATTGTGGGCGCGGTGTACTTCGGCCGCTACCGTCTGCGCCTGGCGCGCGCATGCGCCGCAGCCACCGTGTGGGCATTGGCAGTGGCCCTCTCGGCCCTGTGGGCTGTGAATGGCGGCCACCATATGGCAGCGGCGGCTGTGGCTGTGGCGGCCGTGGCCGTAAGCATGGCCGTGGTGAGGGGCGTGTGGCGGCGTTAGCCTGCTGATATTATGATTAATAAAGGTAAAAAAGCAGCTTATTTTTGGCCGAGACGAAAATAGTGGCTATCTTTGCAGCGTAATAAAAAAAATATAATCAACGACGAGGGATCTCATAAGCAAACGATGAGATTCTTCTGTTTTTTACTAATTACTAAACATCATTTTTTACCATGGCTATAAGCTATATGACTCAGGAAGGCTATGACGCCAAAATGAAGGAACTCGCACACCTTGAAAATGTGGAGCGCCCCGATGTGGTGCGCGCCATAGCCGAGGCTCGCGAAAAGGGCGACCTGTCGGAAAACGCCGAATATGACGCCGCCAAGGAGCGCCAGGGCATGCTCGAGGCCAAAATCGCAGAGCTGAAAAACCTTGTCGCCACCGCACGCATCATCGACCAAAGCAAACTGCAGACCGAGGAAGTGCAACTGCTCAACAAGGTTACCATCAAGAATTTGAAGAACAACGCAAAAATGACATACACCATAGTGAGCGAGACCGAAGCCAACTTGCGCGCCGGCAAAATCTCGATCACCACTCCCATTGCCAAGGGCCTAATTGGTCACAAAGTGGGCGATGTGGTAGAAGTCCAGGCCCCCGTGGGCAAAATGCAGTTTGAAATCATCGAAATAGGCATCTAACAGCACTATGGCATCAATTTTCAGCAAGATAGTGGCTGGCGAGATTCCCAGCTACAAGGTGGCCGAAGACGAGAACTACTATGCGTTTCTCGACATCAGCCCCGTGGCCAAGGGCCACACGCTCGTGATTCCCAAGCATGAAGTGAACTACATCTTCGACCTCGACAGCGAGGAGTATGCCGGACTGTGGCAGTTTGCCCGCCGCGTGGCCAAGGCCATGAAGCAGGTGCTGCCGTGCCAGCGCATAGGCGTGGCCGTGATGGGCCTCGAAGTGCCCCACGCCCACATCCACCTTGTGCCCATCAACAAGGAGAGCGACATGAACTTCTTTAAGGAGAAGCTCAGCCTGCCGGCCGACGAGATGGCCGCAATTGCCGGCAAAATCAACGGGCAGTTTGAAAACGGCAAATAAAGGGAGAACATAAATAGAGAGAGCATCAGGGTCTACCCATCGCAAGGAGGCCTCTGCCAAAAGCCATAAAGGCTGGATAAGGGTGGCGCGGCACTGCCGGCCCACTCTTAACCAGCCTTTTTTTGCACAGGTGTCTTCGGCAGTGAAGATGGAGGCAAACCACGGCACAAATTGCTTGTTCTCGTTTTTTTGTTGTATTTTTGTTACAAGAATGGGAACGCATGCCGAGATTGGGCATGGCTGACTTATATTGCGCATAAATGAAATACAAAGGTCATATTTTGGATGTCACCGCGCGCCGGGTGTTTGACGGCGTGCTGACAGTGGAAAACGGGGTGGTTAGCAGCATCGCCCCAAGTAGTGACGTGGACGCCGATGCCCCATATTTCCTGCCGGGATTCATCGACAGCCATGTGCACATAGAAAGCAGCATGATGGTGCCGGCTGAATTTGCGCGCGTGGCTGTGGAGCAGGGAACCATAGGCGTTGTGGCCGACCCTCACGAGATTGGCAACGTGCTTGGCAAGGAGGGCATAGAGTTTATGATTGAAAGCGGCAAGAACATCCGCTTCAACTTTTGCTTTGGCGCCCCGTCGTGCGTGCCGTCGTGCAGCGCCGACATCGAGACGAGCGGCGCCGCGCTTGGCAGCAATGACGTCGACGAGCTGCTGGCACGCGACGACATAGGCTATCTGGCCGAGATGATGAACTTTCCCGGGGTGCTTGCCGGCGACAAGGAGGTGATGGCAAAAATTGAGTCGGCCAAGCGCCACGGGAAGCCAGTGGACGGGCATGCGCCCGGCCTGCTTGGCAAGGAGCGCAGGCAGTATGCCGAGTCCGGCATATCGACCGACCACGAATGCGTCACACTGGATGAAGCCCGGGAGTGCGTCAAGGCCGGCATGACGGTGCAGATACGCGAGGGCTCGGCGGCGAAAAACTATGAGGCGCTCATTCCGCTGCTCAGAGAGTTTCCCGACCGGGTGATGTTTTGCACCGACGACTGCCACCCCGACGACCTGATACGCGGCCACATCAACCGCATCGTGGCCCGGGCCCTGGGCGACGGATACGACCTGTGGGACATTCTGCATGCCGTGTGCGTCACCCCTCAGCGCCACTACCATCTGCAGTGGGGACTGCTGCATGAGGGCGACGCCGCCAACTTCATTGCCATCGACAACCTCTCGCCCAACTTCCGCGTGCTGCTCACAGTGGTGAGGGGCAAGGAGGTGTATAACTGCAACTCATTCTTGAGCACCATAAGGTCGCAGATGAAGTCGGTGAACAACCAGTTGGCCATACTTGACAACTATCCCAACAATTTTGCGGCAAAGCCCATCACCGCGGCCGACATCTATCTGCCCATCACGAGCGGCGACAAGGTGCGCGTGATTCACGCTTTCGACGGGAGCCTGCTCACCAAATGCGAGGAGGTGCTGGTGACGGGCAATCCGCTCATCGACAGCCGTTATGCGTGGGGCGAAGTGCAGAAAATCGTGGTCTACAACCGATATGACAAGGGCGCGCGCCCTGTGACGGGGCTCATTCGCGGCTTTAACATACGTAACGGCGCAATGGCCGGGTCGATAGCCCACGACTGCCACAACATTGTGGCAATAGGGTCGAAAGACGAATACATTGTGAAGGCCATCAACCGGGTGGTGGAGATGAAGGGCGGACTGGTGGCCCTGTCCGGCAACGAGGTGTCGGACATAGCCCTGCCCATAGCCGGACTGATTTCCCCTCTTGGCGGACACGAGATTGCCTACCGCAGCTCCCTTCTGCGCGATACCATACAGAGAGCGGGATGCCTGTTTCATGCGCCGTTCATCACGATGGCGTTCATGTGTCTGCCGGTCATTCCGGAGATAAAGCACACCGACCGAGGCCTCTTCGACACCCGCAAATGGGCCTTCGTGAAAGCCTCAGAGCACCAATAAGCATTCATCCAAAGAAATCAGCGAACATCTGCAATCAGTTGAAAAATCAGCGCATTTAAGCGTGGTGGCAATTCACGCTATAACCAATTTCCTTCTTAAACAACAGAATCGGTTTCCACGCTTGAACCAGTATGCATTTTGTAAGTATCTGTAAATCAAAAGGAACTTTACGGT
>ERZ808240.3717-NODE-3717-length-14451-cov-53.760628_pt1 | contig 14451 bp, 11 predicted proteins | sample MGYA00521084_ERZ808240 | MGnify/ENA primary metagenome ERZ808240 (study PRJEB31516, sample SAMN03275571) | gut metagenome | biome: mammalia-associated habitat; material: feces | host: Papio cynocephalus | place: Kenya | collected 2012-08-06 ... | reverse complement strand
ATTCCTGTCTTGTGCACATAAGTTCCCCCCCCCCCGCTCTCCCCCTCTCTACCTCTCTATGCCTCCGTGTCTCTGTGCCTCTGTGTTAAAAACTTACCCCCCTCATTCTACATTCTCTACATTTTCTACACGGCCAATACCGTGCGGGCGGCAAGGGACTGCCGCCCCTACCATTGGAGGACCCACGGCCACTCCCCCCTCTCTTTCCCCTCTTCTCTGTGCCTCTGTGTCTCTGTGTTAAAATCCCCCTATCCCCCCCTACCCCCCCCAATCCTGTAAATCCTGTTAATCCTGTCTAAGAACCTTCTCCACGTTCTCCTGATCTCCACGGCTAAACCCGTGCGGGCGGCAGGGACAAGTAGGGCAACCGGGACAACTGGGACGAGTAGGACGCGCCCATTCTACATTTTCTACATATTCTACACGGTTAAATTACCCCCGAACTTTGGGTTGGGGGGGCAAGTGTCGGAACGTTAGGGGAGCCTTTTGTCGCCCCTCGGAGCAATCAACCGTGCAGAGAATGGAGAGTGGCAGTCTGCCTGTCCCGTTTCCCCGCCGCGCCGCGGCCTAGGAAACCGCCGCGAGGATTGCGGGGAGAAGCTGTTTTTTGCGCGACAGGACGCCCGGCATCAGGAACGTCCCCGAGCCGCCCAGCCGGTAGGGCAGCATGCGCCGCACGCGCTCGCTGCCGCGGTAGAGCAGTTCCGAATTGCCGTAAAGCGGATCCGTGACCATGAGCGCCGCGAAATCGAGCCCCTGCGCGGCGATTATCTTCTCGAGCGCGGCGGACAGCTCCTCCTGGTGCTGATGGAAAAGCGCGAAATTGGACTCCTCGATCTGCGCGAGCAAGAACTTCCGCCCGCCTTCGTTGTAGCATTTGGCGTCGCTCAGAACGGCCTGCTCGGGCGGCATGCTGACAAGCGGCGAATCGACCTGCGAGAGGCCTTTCATGATGTCGACGGCTTTCTCGCCGCAGATTTTTTCCAGCCAGGCGCACGTCGTGCGGTCCTCGGCCGTCGTCGTCGGGGACTGGAAGAGGAGCGTGTCCGCGACGATGCCGGCGATGAGGACGCCGGCTATCTCTTTCGTCGGGCGCATGCCCGCCGCCCGGTAGAGCCGCGTCACAAGCGTGCATGTCGACCCCACGGCGTCCGCCATGTAGCGAATGGGTTCGCGCGTCGGCGCGAACGAGATGCGGTGATGGTCGACGACCTCGATGATGGGAATTTCGTCCACGCCCGGGATGCCCTGCGCCGTCTCGTTGTGGTCCACCAGGATCATCCGGTACGGCGGCTCCTCGGCGAAGGCGCGTTTGAGTATCGTGCCGCGGAGGACGCCCGTATCGGACACGACGGGAAAGTGGTTGTGCGCGTCGCGCACCGCCGTGCGGCGGATGTCGTAGACGCGGTCGTTCTCGGAAAGGACGACTCCTTCGCGGAAAAGCGGCGCCTTAGCCGTCGGCAGCGTAAGATCGGACTTCGCGAGAAAAAGCCCCAGAAGCTTGACGGGGGAAAGCATGCCGAGGAACATGCCGTCCGACGCATCGCGCACGGGCAGGCTGGACTCCCCGCTCGTCTCCAGCTGGCGCAAGGATTCCGACAGAGGGGCGGCGCCGTCGATTACGGGTACGTGGGGATCTATCAGATCCTTCGCCCGCACGTAGACGTCGCGTCTGGACGTCAAGGGTTCCAGTCCGAAGTGGTCGAACACCCACCTGGCCTTGTCCGGCATGCGCCCGGCGCAAATGGCTTCTACGTTTTCGCTGCCCGTACGCCGGCGCAAATCGGCCAGCGCATAGGCGCTCATCGCCGAATCGACGTCGGGATTCCGGTGCCCGCACACATATGTTTTCATTCTCGAAGTTCTCCTATTGGTATTTTCCTTTTCGCGCCGGGCACGTCCGCCACGAAACGCGGCAGGGACAGGCCGCCCAGCCGCTCGGCGCAAGCGCGCTCGAGCCGCCGGGCCTTCTCCAGCGGCACGCGGAAATGGTCGGTCCCGGCGACGGGATCGCACTGGAAAACGTAATAAGGACGTATGCGGGCGGCCGTCAGCGCGGAAAACAGCCGGACCAGTTCTTTCGCGGAATCGTTTACGCCGCGCAGGAGCACGGTCTGGCAGCTCACGGGAATGCCCGCGTCCACAAGCCGCGCCGCCGCCCGGCGCGCCTCTCCGGTCAATTCGTCCGCGCAGTTGAATTGGGTGTTGATCCACACCTTGCCGGATTTGGCGAGCCGCTCCACAAGGCGCGGCGTGATACGGTCCGGATTCGTGCAAAGCGCCCGCGTGCAGACGCGCACAAGGTCGATTTGCCCAAGTTCGGCGAAAGCCTCCACAAAACGCACGACATCCGCGTCGCTCCGCGTCAGGATATCGCCGCCGGAGAGCAGGACGTCCCGCACTTTCGCATGCGCCCGGACATAGGCGACGCAGGCGGCCAGCTGCCCGGGCGTCCGCACCACCTCCGCCTTCCCCAGAAGGCCGCGCCGCGTGCAATGCCGGCAATTCATGAAGCACGTGTCGCTTGTCATGATCAGCACGCGGTCGGGGAAGCGCTGCTTCAGACCGTAGCAGCGCGAAGCGCGCGTCTGTTCTCCGAACGGATCGGCGCCATGCGCGCTTGGCTTCGTTTCCGCCTTGGACATGTACGCCTGCCGCGCGAAACGAGGCGAACGCGCCGCGAGTTCGCGCGCGTAGGGACAGAGTTTTTCGGGAAAGGGATTCGGACAATCAGTCTTCATTGAACAGAGACGAGGGGATGAAACAAAAGGCCAGCGCGTGATCGCGCATTGTGCGGGTCGTCACGTCGATCGGACGGCCGCGGAAATCCTTGAACGTGCCCAGCCATCCGCCCTCGAGACGGATCGCGACGCGTCCCGAGTCGGGCTGGTACCCGGTTATGCGCATCTCCTTGGGCGAGAACCGGATGCCCGTGCCCAGCGCTTTCGAAACCGCCTCCTTGGCGCACCAGAACCGGATGACGGCCTGCGCCGCATTGACCGACTTCGCCGCGAGTTCGATCTCTTCCGGCGTGAACACCCCTTGCGCAAACTCCTCGGAAAGATTCCGCTCGGTCGACTCCACGTCCACGCCGACGCGCGCGCTGGCCGCGGCAAGCGCGATGACGAATTGCGACGTGTGCGCAATGGCGACGTCGAGATGCGCGGCCAAATTGTCGCGCCACGCGCCTATGGCCCGCGGCTTCCCGAGTTCGTCGCGCCAAATCTGCACGTCCGCGTAGCTCCATCGCGCCTGATGGTAGTCTTTCAGATAGCGGCGCACCGCCTCTTTGACGGCAATGCGCCCGAAAAGCCATTCCGTCCGCCGCGAAACGGATCCCTTCATGTCGGCGAGTTCGGCCCGCTCCGGCTCGCTGAGAACCACATGGCTCATGATATTGAGCCACAAATCGTCGTTGCGCTCGAATACGGAATAGGGGACTTCCGTGATTATCGCGGAAGACACGTCCGTCTGCGGATCTCCCAGAAAACCGTTGGGGACCGTGCTGCTGATGAAACACGTCGCCGGCTGCAGGACCACGCTGCAGTACTCCTGCGGCACGCGCTCCGTCAGCTCCTCCCACCCTTCTATCGTGAGCACGGCATTGCCGTCGCCGGAGGTCGCGACAATGTCCGACAGATGCGAACGCGGCGTCACGCCGGAAAGCCGCAGATAGCAATTGAGTTCCGCGCCCTCTCCGGGCAGACGCCCGTGAAGCTCCATCCGCCGCATGCGGAACGGGAACGAGAAGGCGCCGGGGAACTTTTCATGGCTGCGCCACAGTTTGAAACCGCTCGCCACGGTTTCCAGCAGAAGCGGATTGACCGCCCAGACGGGCAGGCGCGTAAATGTCACGCACCCCGCCGAAGAAGGGACTTCCACGCGATAATTGATGCCGTCCTCGCCCCAGGCGTCCGCGAACGTGATGCCGCGCAACCGGCGTCCCAGGCCCAATTTCGACGGGTAGATGTCACGGCTGGACCAATGCACCGAGCGCGGGCGCACCAGCTCGCGCACGTGGGCGGTGGACAGCGGCGGCGCCGCCTTGGAAAGCATGACCGTCGCCTCCATGGCCGAACGCGTAAACGCGGCGTCCGGATCGTTTCCCCGCAATTGCACCCGCACGGCGGCGACCGAAGGGTCTTCCGCGCTCACCCGCTCCGCCCGCACCGACAGATGCAGCTCGCCGTCGGCGAACGCCAACTGCCGCGCGCACGCGAAATCGACGATAGCCGACAAATGGCGGTTGGGCAGAATCCGCAAAGCCGTCTCCGCCATGATTTCGATGGCCACCGGCAAGGGCAAATGCACAAGACCGCGCAGATTGGGGTTCGAATACGACAGTTGGCTCGCGCCATACGCGAAATCCCCGATGAACGGCGCGTCCTGCAGACGGAACGTCTTCTCGAATATGTACGAGAGGCCGGGCGTGAACTCCGTCGGCGGCGCGTCGGAGATGAGAGGATCGGTGGCTCCGGACAGGAACTGGAGCTGCAAGCCTTCTCGCGCGGCGCGCGCCGCCGCCCGCGCCGCCGCCTTGGCGCCTCTTCCCTTGGGTTCGGCCATGAACGACGCCAGCGTCGGCGCCGCCTCGCTCAGCATCAGCCGCGGGAAAACGCGCGAGAGCCGCATCTCCGACTCGTGGCGCACCTCCATGGACAACGCCGCGTCGAAATCGAGCGCGCGACCGCCGCGTTCGGCCAGCAGCTTCGAGATGTCCACCCGGGCGCCCAGCGCGGCGAGCTGCCCAAGCGTATGGTTGACCTGCTGAATGCCCGTGCGATGGATCGAGTTCAACGCCAACGCCGCGTGCGGTTCGCCTTCGAGCGTGCTCGCGATGCCCGTGGTCAACAGCCCGCGCGGACCGACTTCCAGAAACACGCGATAGCCGTCTGCGTACATCCGGCGGACGGTCTCGGACAGCAGAATCGGCTTTGACCAGCGCTCGGCCGCTTCTTGCCGCAAAATCTTCAAATTGTCCGGCAAACGCCCCGCCGTCGCGCACGAATAGATCTCGCACTTCGCTCCGCTGCGGACGAGGGTCTCCGTGAAGCCTTTGACGGAGGAAGCCAGTCCGGCGCACGCCGGCGTATTGAACGGGCGGTCCAATTCCAGTCGCAACACACGCGCCCCTGTCGAGGAGAAAAGCGCGGACACCGCTTCCGCGCACGCGGGCCTGACGGAAAAGATCTTCATCCGCGGCGAAAAATCGATGGCGAGCGTCACATCCGCAGGCGAAAAGCGCGACACGATGGCGTCCGCGTCCCCGGCATGGCGCAAGATCACCATCTCCATCGCCGTCTTGGGGAGGCCGCCGTGATCCACGGCCTTGCTCACGAGCCGGTAGATTTCGTGCAGAGCCTTGATGCGCGCGGGCCGGTTTCGGTCCAGACGCGTGGTTCCGGCCTTCATGAGAGCCGCGAAGTCGCCGCCCCCGACACCCAAGACGCCGTCAGGCTCGACCCCGACTTCCGCAAGCAACCGCGTCAATGCCGCGCAAGCCGCGTGCGTCGCGACAAAAGCCTGCGAATAGGCGCCCGAACTGAAGATGTCGGCATCGTGCCTGTAGTAGGACGCAGGCGGGAATATGAAGTTTGACGGCGAAAAATCAACAATCCCCGCCAGCGCCTCCTCCAGCTCGTCAAAGGCGGAACGGCACACCGAATGGCGGATCGCGAGGTCGCGCAACATGTCGGGATAGAAGGAAATCGCCCCGGAATAGACGAACGCAAGCTTCCCTTTCCCCGGCCCCGTCAAATGCGTGCGTGAATAGTAGGTGCCGCTTTTGTCCCGGATGCGCGCAACCGACGGCGAGGCGATGCGTGCGCGCGCGGTCGCGAGGCGCGCGCGCAGCTCGGCCACCGACCCCGCCACGACGGCGAGCGCCGAAGGCCCCGTCTTGAGCGAACACGTGTAGGCTATATCCACAAGCCGCGCATCCGGGATGCGGTTGGCGAACGCGAGCAGACGGTCGATCTCTCCGCAAAGGGCCGAGTCGTCCGCCGCGGACAAGATGACGAGTTCGCTGTTTCCGGCGCTGGCGTCGACGGTTTTCATGAACGGACCTCCGGTTCCTCTTCCAGCACGATCGCCGCGCTGCGGCCGCCCTTCCCCGACGCATGCATGCCCTCGGGATCGCAGGAGTCGAAGTTGGATCCTATCACGACGGCCCGCCGCGGATTGGCGCTGTCGCCCGTAATCCACGGACGCGCCTCGGTCAGCAGATAGACGCTGGAGAAGAGATTCGAAATCGCCTCGAGCGGGTGCTCGGGCGCCAATTGCGGAGGAAGCGTGCGGTGGTGCAGGGCGAGCGCCGCCTTCACGAGCCCCGCGCCCATGGACACGCGCAGCGTATTGCCGATGTTTCCCTTGACGGACCCGATGCCGACGAGCGCGCCACCCGGCCGGTGTTCGCCCCAAAGCCGTTGCACGCCATCTATCTCGCGCGCTTCCATGTCGGCGATCCCCGAGCCGTCCGCCTCGATCAGCCCGATCGTATGCGCAGGCGCCCCGGCGCGCGCCAGCGCGTCCGACAGAATCGCCGAAGGGTCGTTCGACGGGTTGTGTCCGATGGCCACCGAGCGTATCAGCGCGTAGATGCGGTCGTGGTCGCGCAGGGCGTCTTCCCGCCGTTTCAGCACGAGAAACACCCCGCCTTCGCCCGGGATCGTCCCGTCCGGCGAACTGGAGAACGGATGCAGCTCCGCGCGCGTGGAGAACTGCACCTCACCCGAAAGCCCTTCAAGATAGGCCCGCGAAAGCGGCGGCTCCTGCACACCCGTCAAAACGACGTCCGCATTGCCCGTGCGCAAGTCCGCCAACGCGTCCATGACCGTCGCCGCCCCCGAAATCAGCCCGGCGTCCATGATCGTCGCCGCGCCCGAGAACGAACACTCGCGCGCGATCCACGAGACGAACCGGTAGCCCGACCCCGTCAAAAAGGCGGACGCGTCGGGTTGCGGAAGCGACTCCAGCAGCTTGGCGCGCGTCTCGTCCAGCGCCTCCTGCGGCGCATGCGGCAGAAAGCGGTGCAGGATCTCCATCGTCTGGTCCAGGAACGCCGTATGCTGGAGCCAGTTCACCGTGGAGGCGTTGAACGGCGGCGCATACCCGAGACGCACCGTCCCGCGCACCGCCTCCGGCGCATGCGGGCGCATGGCCGCATCCGCCAGCGCATCCATGGCCAGCTGCGTGGCGAAATACAGATCCTGGTTCTCGCCGGCATTGAGCTGGCGCGGGAAATTCTGCTGCGCCGGCACGCAGGCGTAAAGGTCGCCCAACTGTCCGATGCGCGCCGGGTAGGCCCGCGCGAAGACGTTCTGTTGTCCGAACGGAATCTCCGTGTCCGGACCCGGCTCCGTCAACAGGGACCGCCGCGACATGATCGCCCGCCACAACGCCGCCGGGGCGCTGCAACCTGCGAAACGGCAACTCATGCCGACAATGGCGATTGCGCTGTCCATACAATCCTCTATCTCCTCGTCAGTGGTGCCAGAAGCGGGACTCGAACCCGCACGTCAAAAACTTGACAAGGGATTTTAAGTCCCTGGTGTCTGCCATTCCACCATTCTGGCGCGCGAACGGGTAATATTTTAGCATTTTTCGGCCCCGGACGCAATTGCTATTTCAGTCCGGGGACCGATGGGCCGAACGCGCACTGCAAGGCGCAAATCGCCGCGTACGGATCCGCCGCACCGCACACGGGCCGTACGACGGCGAAATTCCGCGCACCCGCCGCTTTCACCGCCGGCAGCGTCTCGAGATTGATTCCTCCGATGGCCACCGCCGGGAAAGGCGCCGCGGCAATCATCTCTCCCGCCCGGGCCGGCCCCAACGTGGGATCGGGGACGTCCTTCGTCGGCGTCGCATACACCGGTCCCACCCCGATGTAGTCCGGCCGCCCCGCCCCGGCGGCCTCGGCCGCGGCGCGCACCTGCCCGAGATTATGCGTGGACAGCCCGACGATGCGCAGTCCCGGATACCGCGCGCGTACCTCCGCCACCGGCATGTCGTCCTGCCCGACGTGCACGCCGTCGGCCCCGGCTTCCGCGGCAATCGCCGGATCGTCGTTCACGATGAACGCCGTTTCCGTCCCCCGTGTGAGCGCCCGAATCCGCCGCGCAACGGCAAGAACCTCCTCCCGCGGCGCGTGTTTCATGCGTAGCTGCAGCATTTTCACGCCCGCCTTGACCGCCGCCTCGGCGCATGCCTCGTAGCCGACCTTCGGATTCGTCATGACCAGATAAAAGCCGAAATCTTCCATTTCAGATCCTGTTGTCCCAATTCTTGAACACGACTTCCTGCCCGTTCTTCTTGATCGCCGCATACACCTCCTCCGGCGCACGCCGGTCCGTCAGCGTGAATTGGGCGACATCCGCCTTATGCTCCTTCTCGAGGACCGCATACCCGCCTGGCGTCACGCGGCTCCCGGCGCTCATGTTGTCCGCGGCGACCTGCACGATGTAATCGCGGAAAGCCGGCGCTTCACGCGTCGAAACCGTCATGCAGCATTGCGGGAAAACGATCCGGAACGCGAGCATCATGAGGTCCACGTCGCGCTCGTCGACCGGGGCGGGCGGCACAAAGCCCCCTTCCACCGGACAAAACCGCGGAAACGCGAACTGCACCTTCGCCTCGTAGCACGCCCGCATCAGATAGAACGCGTGCGCCCCCAGCGAAGCCGCCTCGGGCCGCCACGGCCCAAGCCCCCCCAGAAACGCGCACCCGAGCGTCCGAAAACCCGCTTTCCCCGCCCGCAACTGCGTCCAGAGCCGGAAATCGTAATTGCTCTTGGGCCCCGCCGGATGCATCTCCTTATAGAGGATAGGGTCGTACGTCTCCTGAAAGCACGTGAGCCCCTCGTACCCGGCCTTGAACAGCTCCCGGTACCCTTCTTCGGTCTGCGGCGCGACTTCCAGCGAAAGATTGGAAAACATCTTCTTGAGCAGCCGCCCGACTTCCGCCAGATGCGCGACCGTATTGACGCGCGGATCCTCCCCGGCGACGACGAGAAGCGAATCGATCCCCGTCGCCCGGATGGCTTCCGCCTCCTCGCGGATCTCTTCCAGCGTCAGGTTCCGGCGCACCGTCCCCGTATGCTGGATGCGGAAATCGCAATAGCGGCACGAATTGATGCAGGTATTGCCGATGTAGAGCGGCGCGTACACGCTCACCGTCTTCCCGTAGTAGCTCTGCCGCGCCCGCCGGGCCCGATACCGCATCTCGTCCAGGAATCCGTAGGCCGCGGGCGAGAGGAGATTCAGCAAGTCGAACCAGTCGTGCCCGGAAGGCTTGGCCAGCGAGGCGGCGACTTGCGCCGCCGTCACACGCCCGAAATAGTCCGAAACCTCCTTTTCCGAATACTTTAGCAGCGGAAACATCCCTCGCCTCTCTCCTTTACTTGAAAATGTCGAACGTATGCTGCGGCGAAGTCGCCTGCGCATAGCGTCCGGCCGCCGGCGGATCCGCCTCGCGCGCCAATTCCGCCGCCCGCACCGCCAGGCGGAACGCTTCCGCCATCTTGACGGGGTCCCCCGCCGCGGCGACCGCCGTGTTCGCCAGCACCGCGTCCGCGCCCATCTCGATCGCCTCCGCGGCGTGCGAGGGCAGCCCGATGCCCGCGTCCACGACGACCGGAACCTGGCTTTGCTCGATGATGATCTCGATCATGTCGCGCGTGCGGATGCCGCGGTTGGACCCGATGGGCGCGCCCAGCGGCATGACCGCCGCGGCCCCCGCGTCCTCGCAATGCCGGGCCAGGACGGGATCGGCGTTGATGTAGGGCAGAACGACCATCCCCAGCTTCACGCATTCCTTGACCGCCTCGAGCGTCTCGACCGGGTCGGGCAGAAGATAGCGCGCATCCGGATGGATCTCGAGCTTGATCCAGTTGAATCCCGCCGCGCGCGCCAGTTTGGCCAGGCGCACCGCCTCGAGCGCCGTCCGCGCGCCGGACGTATTGAGCATGACTTCGACCTTCGTGCGGTCGATGACCTTCAGGATGTCATCATGCGCCGCATCGTCCTCGTGCACCCGCGTCAACGCCGTCGTCACGAGTTCCGTCCCGCTCGCCTCGATGGCCGCGCGCGTCAAGGACGAATCGCCGAACTTGCCCGTCCCCAGGAAAAAGCGGTTCGTGAAGGTGCGCCCGCCTATCGTCAATTTCTTCATGTGTCAGATTTCCTTTCCCAAAAGCCATGCCACCGCCGCGTTCGCCTGCATCGCCGCGGCAATCCCGACCCGGGGCGAAACCGGCGCGCGCGTCGCGTTCACCCCCGAGGCGCCGTCGCCCACCAAAACAAGATTCGCGCCGACCTGCCGGATCTTGATCGCCGCGCTGCGACCCCAGCCCGCCAGACCGCTCGCCGCCACAAGCCGCACCCCCCGCGGCAGCAGCGCCCCGTAAAGCATCGCCTTCGCTGCGGCGTTGTCGAACGCCTCGACGACAAGCGTGCACCCCGCGAACGTGTCCGCCGCGTTCTCCGCCGTCAGCCGCACGTCCCGCATCTCCAATTCAAGATCGGGGTCTATCCGCCGCAGGTTCTCCTCGAGCGCGGCGACTTTCTTCCGGCCCAGCTGGTCGCGGAAGAAGAACTGCCGGTTCAAGTTGGACGCGTTGACCGTGTCGAAGTCGCAAATCACGAACTTCTTCACCCCCGCGCGCACCAAATGCGCCGCGACGTTCGAACCCAGCCCCCCCGCGCCGGCTATGCCGATGCGGGCGGACTCCAGAATCTGCCGCTCGGAGTCCGTCAAATAAGGATTGGCTCCCATCGCTCAACCCCCGGCGACGATATGGAAAACGTTGAGTTCCGCGCCGTCTTCCAAAGGCAGCTTCGCCAGACGCGCCGCGTCCGAATAGACTTCGCCCTTGTACTCCACCAGCACGGTCGCGGGCACAATACCCCGCGCCGCGAGAAAGTCGTATACCGTCGAATCGGACGTCTCGACCTTCTTTCCTTGATAATTCAGTGTCATCTTTACTCCCTCCGCCGGCATGACCCGGTTCAGGTTCAACGGGTATGTTCTCAGCCGGAACCGCCCGGCACCCCGAAACGCCCTTTATTATACCATGTCCTGCGGCGAAAATAAACCCCTGGTCGCAGAAAAGTGCGGAAAGTGTGAAATTCCCCCATAATAACATGTAGCGGATTCCAAAAGGACGTATCAGAGGGCGGCCCCGTCTGTCCAAGACCGCGATCCTCCGCATTCCCCACACGGCCAAACCCCATGCAGAGACGAGCAGCAAAATGACGGGAGGGGTGTGCGAAACCACTAGGCGAACCGTCAACGGAGCCTTTTGCCGTCCGTCGGCGTTTATTCCCCAAGAGAGGAGGGGCGGCGTTTCAAGGAAACCGCGTCACCGTTCCGGCGCGACGGCATCGCCGTTCCGGCGCAACGGCATCACCGTTCCGGCGCGACGGCATCGCCGTTCCGGCGCGACGGCATCGGCGTTTCAAGGCATTTGAACACCCGTTCCGGGCGTGCCCAGCGGGCGAAAAAGGGGCTGTCGACCGGGACATCCCGGGTTTTTAGGGGATATCTGACCATTTCATGATTGATTTCAACAGAAAATATGAATTAACGGACTATTTCATGTCTGGGAGCGCTCCGTTCTCGTGCCCATGAGAATTTTTTCTCATCGGCACGAGAATCTTATCTCATGGGCACGAGAATCCCGTCTGTTCGTGGCGTCCTGCGGCCGGACAGGACAGGGGGCCTTCGCCTGTCTGCGCGAAATATCCGACCCTGCCAGCGGGATTGTTTGAGGAGGATTTCTCCTCCGCGCTACTCCTCTATATATAAAGAGCAGACGGTGGACGAGGAAAGACGCGCGCCTTGAATGTGCCAAATTGGCACACTCGACCCACGCAACCGGGAAAAGTGTGCCATCCGGGCGGGACAAAGCGCGGCATTTTGCGTTGGCACGATATTTGCTTTATATCTGGTGTCGCCCTCGAAGAGGGTGACGGAAGGAAAGAAAATATGGCAAAAGTACTTGGTATTGACTTGGGCACGACAAACAGTTGCATGGCTGTCATGGAAGGCGGCGACGCGGTAGTCATTCCTAACAAGGAAGGCGCGCGGACGACTCCTTCGATCGTTGCGTTCACGAAGACGGGCGAGGTGCTCGTCGGCCAGGCCGCTAAGCGTCAGGCCGTGACGAACCCCCATTCCACGATTTATTCCATTAAGCGTTTCATCGGCCGCCGTTTCGACGAGATGACGGACGAGATCAAGATGGTCCCGTACAAGGTCGTGGCCGCGCCGAACGGCGATGCCGCGGTCGAAGTGGCGGGCAAGGTCTACACCGCGCAGGAGATTTCCGCGATGGTGCTGCGCAAACTGAAAGAGGATGCGGAAGCGTACCTCGGCGAGAAGATCACCGAAGCCGTCATCACGGTTCCGGCGTACTTCAACGACCAGCAGCGCCAGGCGACAAAGGACGCGGGTCGCATCGCCGGTCTTGATGTGAAGCGCATCGTCAATGAACCGACGGCCGCCTCGCTCGCGTATGGTCTGGACAAGAAGAAAAACGAGAAGATCGCCGTGTTCGACTTCGGCGGCGGCACGTTCGATATCTCCATTCTCGATATCGGCGATGGCGTCTTCGAAGTGAAGGCGACGAACGGCGACACCCATTTGGGCGGCGACGACATCGACCAGGCCGTCATGAAATGGATGATTGCGGACTTCAAGGCGCAGCAGGGCATCGACCTGGGCAACGACGTCATGGCGTTGCAGCGTCTGAAAGAGGAAGCCGAAAAGGCGAAATGCGCCCTCTCCACGGCGACGACGTACGACATCAACCTGCCGTTCATCACGGCGGACGCGACAGGTCCGAAACACCTGCAGATGACGCTGACGCGCGCCAAACTCGAAGCGCTCGCTTCCGACCTTGTGAACCGCACGGAAGAGCCGTGCCGCAAGTGCCTGAAGGACGCGGGGCTCTCCACGGTCGACGAAGTCGTGCTCGTGGGCGGCCAGACGCGCATGCCGCTCCTGCAGGAGAAGGCGAAGGAGATCTTCGGCAAAGAGCCGCACAAGGGCGTCAACCCGGACGAAGTCGTGGCCATGGGCGCGGCGATCCAGGGCGGCATCCTGAAGGGTGAAGTGAAGGACGTGCTCCTTCTCGACGTGACCCCGCTGACGCTCGGCATCGAAACGCTGGGCGGCGTGCTGACCCCGATCATCGAGCGCAACACCACGATTCCGTGCAAGAAGTCGCAGGTGTTCTCGACGGCGGCGGACAACCAGCCGGCCGTGACGATCGCGATCTTCCAGGGCGACCGCAAGATGGCGCGCGATAACAAGTCGCTCGGCAACTTCAACTTGGACGGCATTCCGCCGGCTCCGCGCGGCGTCCCGCAGATCGAAGTCACCTTCGATATCGACGCGAACGGCATCTTGAACGTCTCCGCGAAGGATCTGGGCACCCAGAAGGAGCAGAAGATCACCATCACGGCGGCGGGCGGTCTCACGAAAGAAGAGATCGAGAAGATGCGCCGCGATGCGGAAGTCCACGCTGCGGAAGACGAAAAGCGCCATGCCGAGGTCGAGGACCGCAACAAAGCCGACGCGCTCGCCTTCCAGACCGAGAAAGTCCTGAAGGACGCGGGCGACAAGATCGCCGCGGAGAAGAAGGCGCCGGTCGAGGCCGCTCTCAAGGACCTCAAGGACGCCCTCGCCAAGAACGCGCCGATCGCCGACGTCAAGGCGAAACAGGATGCGCTCACCAAGGCGATGGAGCCGGTCGCGCAGGAGATGTACGCCGCGGCGAAGGACGCGGGTGCGGCACAGGGCGGTTCGTCCGCAGGTGCGGGCACGCCGCCTCCGCAAGGCGATTCGTCCGCTTCCGGCGAAGGAAAGAAGGATGGCGGAGACGATGTCGTGGACGCCGACTTCACGATGAAGTAAGGCGCAGGACGGCAAAGAGACATAGAGAATTCACTTATACAACTCAAGGAGTAACACAGATGAAGATTAGACCTTTGGGAGATCGCGTGCTCGTCGAGCCCATCGAAGAGAAGGAACAGACGGTCGGCGGGATCATCATTCCCGACACGGCCAAGGAAAAACCGATGCAGGGCAAGGTTGTCGCCGTCGGCAAGAAGACCGACAAGGACGGCAAGGAAGTCGCGTTCGACGTGAAGCCCGGCGATACGGTCCTCCTGCCGAAGTACGGCGGGACGGAAGTCAAGATCGACGACAAGAAATACCAGCTCGTCCGCGACGAGGACTTGCTCGGCGTCATCGAGAAGTAAGTCAAGAAAGGATATTGGAATACTATGGCTAAGCAGATCAAATTCGACGCCGATGCGCGTCAGAAAATCCTCGCGGGCATCGAGAAACTCTCCGCCGCGGTGACGTCCACGCTCGGTCCGTCCGGGCGGAATGTCATCCTCGACAAGAAGTTCGGCTCGCCGCAGATCACAAAGGACGGCGTGACGG
>ERZ808240.3716-NODE-3716-length-14460-cov-3.279764_pt1 | contig 14460 bp, 21 predicted proteins | sample MGYA00521084_ERZ808240 | MGnify/ENA primary metagenome ERZ808240 (study PRJEB31516, sample SAMN03275571) | gut metagenome | biome: mammalia-associated habitat; material: feces | host: Papio cynocephalus | place: Kenya | collected 2012-08-06 ... | reverse complement strand
TTTATCTGGCTTACGCATGTAATATACCCCATCTATTGTTGCTACTCTTATCTCAGACACTGGCATATTTTTTAAGAAACGGATATCCTTAAACGAAAATGAACCTCCAGAAGGGTGATTATGCGTAACAACAGCACCTTTTAGCTTCGGGTAATCAAACACTGACAACCTTACACTATTTATGTCCCCTCGCTTAGTTAGAATATACTTCCCGTTTGCTCCGTATAACTCTAAAACTTCCTTACTTCTACCCGAAATACTTTTCTCTGCTTGCAAAAGTTCTTTTCTTGACTCTTTCGCCCATTTATCAGTTGAATCTGACAATTTCATAGCATATCTATCAGGTGCTACTCTTCCTCGCATATCCAAATAAATACGCTCACGCTCTTCTGTAAGGCTCATCTTCCGGCAGAATCTGGAATACTCGTTGAGCTGTCCTTGATATTTTGCTTTGTGCAGAACGATTTCGTCCTGATCAGCACCGCCAGCTTCCAGCAAGCGGACTTTCTCACGCTGTGCCCGCATAGCTGTCTCCATCTGACGTTGCCTCTGCTTAGCTTCGTACAAAGTATATTCTTTGCCTTGAAACGTCTTAGGTTCTGCTTCTTCCCGATTCTTAGCATCTAGCCATTCATCTGTCCAGTTGCGCTGTGAAATGCCTGGAAAGAATAGATAATAGGTATGATAACAGTTAACCCCCAGAAGTCCGGTCACGGTTCCCAGTCCACAGACAGAATACAGCTGCTCTTTTGACCAGACGCGACCTTGCCATACTGAATGAGTTGGACGTGCTCCCGCATGCCACTCAACCTCAAAATATTCTGTATCAAGCTTCTGAGCATTGTACTCAGATATCTTTCCGGTAATCTGGCTGACTGCCGTCATGACCGCCCGCCTTGCAGCCACATCAACCCGGTTGGCTCTTCCGGAAGAATAATCAATCTGCCGGAGTCCGCTGTTGGTGAGCTGCGTTACAACTCGCCTCAGGACACTGTTGTAATCAAATGCACCAGTTACAATGTCATAACACGCTGCATCAAGGTACTTTGTGTATACCTGTGACAGTGGAGTCAATACCTTCTTGCCATTGCCGTAATCCAAATAGAATCCAAGTGAATTGGTCACATTCTCAAGGTCTTCAAAGCTTTGGTCTATAATTGCTTCCGTAATCTGTTTGAGCTGTCCATTCTCTTCGAACGGTATGTACTCGGCGTTGATCTGCTCATATATGTCCTTATCCCGGACATATTCCCAGTCAATTACCTTGTCGTACAGCTCGAACATTTCCGGATAAGAGGCATTCAGCGTTTTCTTTATTTCCCGTTCAATATCCTCGGAAGAATATCCCAGAATCCTAAGTCTGTTGATTTGCCAGTCAGCTGTACTGGTTATTTCACCAGCTTTCACGATTCTCCGGACAATATCCTGCATGATACATTCTTCCAAGTCCTGATACCTGGAAGCAATCTTACTGGCAAGCTTATTCTTGTAATCATCTTTCATATTACTCCATCACCTGATTCTGCTCCGGAAGATTCTTAGCAGCATCTTCTTCTGACTCACCATACCATTTAGCACGGTACTCTGCTAGGCTCATGACTCCCATACTTACATCTTGACGGTCTCTGCTCCGCTCTGTCTCTTTGTCCTCAATGATTGAATCATCAAAATCAATCGTAATCTCACATTCAGGATCCAATGTATTGCCCAGTACCATTCCAAGACGGATTATAATTTGAATCAGCTGTCTCAAAGCGTCTTCCAAAAGTATCTCGTGCTTCTTAATCATTCGATACATATCTGAGTTTTCTGAAATAATCTCTGTAGCTGTCTTGGCTCCGGTAGAGCCAAATTGATAACGGTCCGTACCAAATCCGCATTTTAATGACAAATAGTTCAAATCATCATTGATTGCTTTGCTATGCTGATTTGCCCGGAGAGACATGTCAATTTCTTTTAAGAATCCCTCTCCATTTGCATCATCCTCAGGTAATGCATAGAATACGCTGTCGTCCGGATCAAATGCTGGTGTCCCATCTGCGTTGGTCAGCATCTCCGGTCGTACAAAAATACGCTTTCTTCCAAGCTCAAACTCATTACAGTATGAATCATACTCAATATCCAGTTTCTTAAGTGTATCGATCGCATTTGCGAAAATTGCAACACCCATCGGATTATTTTCATCGGCATTATTTGTAATATTCAACCTGTCAATTACAAACTGTGGCTCACTGAATCCTGTTTTTATTTCTTTTGCAAGCTCCTTGAACGGTTTTAACTGCTTCCATTCCTCTTCAGGAAGTTCTGTGCCTTCCTGACTCCCAGAATCGCAACGCAACACTGTGTTTTTAATCGTGTATTCGCCGTTCTCCAAGATGTGAGACTGCAGCTGAACATATTTCTTTCTCGCTACAGTATGTGGAAAAGCAAAAATGCACTCTGTCACCTTGCCATTATTCCAACTGATTGGGAAAATATTCGGTGCGTCCACATAATTGATACTGATCTTTCCTGATATCACCGTTCCGTCTTCTGTAATCTCAGCATTGTCCAAATACGGGATATACGCGACCGTCCCGGTAAATGCTTTTCGCTCCTGGTAATCATTTCCCATAACAAGGAAACGGTTATCATCAAGGACCTGCTGTACAAAATTATGCGTTGTCTCATCATCCAGTGTAATTGTAACTCTTTCGTTGAGCAGGAGGTCTGCGATATCTTCACTCAGTTTCTTTGCCATTCCCATGCTCTTCCGCCGACAACGTTTGTATGTTCCACGGCCACTGTACACCTTGTAAAAAGAGAAATTTCTGACATTTCCTTCATACCAGGATATCCACTCTGCTATCTTCCGGTAAAATGATGCATCTACCGTATCAATCCCAGCTTTTCTGAAATAATTAAAGATATTCATCGTCATCTGCCTCCTTCCTGCTTATATCGCATATGTCTATTTCTCCTGTTTCGTCTTTTGGTAGCCAGTGTTTTAACCTCTTCCAGGCTCCCATGACACAATATCGGATTGCGTCCATACAATGATCATCTTCTTTTACAGGTACTTCTTTACCCTTTTCAATGGATTTCTTGTCGTACTCGTAAGTACCGAACTCACTCACTGCATATTCCTGTTTTGGGGATACGCTCATGATGTCAAAACATAACACTTTCTGCACACGGCTGATTCCAAGCGCCACATCATTTTCAGCATCTCTTAGAAATACCTGGTAATCCAGGCACACTGCTCTGACTGCCCGTCTGATTTCCTCTGCCAGTCCTTTTGCTGACGGATCAAGAAAAATATAAAAGACCCGGTTATCATACTGTTCATGTAATTCATTCATGAACTCAACCAAGTCTTGCGCATATTCTGACGGGCTCTTCTGTTTTCCTGTCTCCCGGCCACTGTGATAATACTCTCCCAGTCCAGGAAACTTCTTTCGGTATGTATCAAGTCCAAATGCTTCAAATGTCGTGGCATTTTGCTGACCATAATCACCGCCAATATAAATTCTATCATATCTTCTGTCTGGATCCGGCTTCTGTCTGTGCCGGTCTCCAAACATGTAATAGATCAGCTCATCCACACCAACTGCCTGTCCCAGCCATACCCAGCGATACATTTTCTCGTCTGCCCGCTTCATAGCTTCTGCAGAATCAACCAGCGCCTGTCCCAGCCAGCTGACAGGAACATCTCTGTAATCCGTGTGGATATGAATACAATCCTCACGTTTCTCCATCTTTTTGCACCACTGGTTGATTGGCGCATTGGGATTCTTCGGCGGATTGTACAGATAGATCATCTGGAAATCACTATCATTACCTCGAACGAATGTAGCCTCGATATTGCTCAGCTCATCTTCGCCTTCTCCATCATCGAAGAATTCCGTAGCCTCATCGATTACAACCAGCTTGATTGGCTTGTCTTCATCAATGATACCCTTGGTATCGTCAATACCGTCTGAACCTGAAAAGTAAATGGTGGTACCGTACTTTTTATACGTGATCTCCATCGGAGATTTTGTGATTGTGAATTTATTTTTTGAAATTCCCAATCGATTGATTCCTCGAATCATTTCTTTGTACACAGTCTTCCGGAGCTTGTTATGATGCTTGCGGAGAACGACTGCAGAGCCGTGCGGGTCTGATACAATCTGATAATCTGTCCGAATGGCTGCATAACTGGATTTCGTACCGGCACGCCCGGAAGTCAGGATAATGTGCTTAACTTTCCGGTTGTTGAATATCGTCAGGTACTTCGGTATCACAATGTCTGATATCTTCACCTGTTGGCGCGTCGTTGACAATCACCACACCGTCCTCTCCATCATCATTTCCACCAGATTTCAATCGGTCTGTATTAGCCTTGACCTGCTCAATTCTAACTTTCTGCTCTTCTGTGGCAAGATCCCAGTTCTTATGCAACAGATCCTCATACCGATTGATCATGCTTTCCAATGTCTTCTGAGCTCTTGCTTGAGCTGCTAAGAAGTTTGCCTGCTTATCCCATGCTTGCTGCACTTCCCATTTTTCAGAGAACGTATCTCCGGAGCTCTCTGCAATCTTTGTTGTCGTCACGTCTTCCTGATCACGGACATACATGATCTTCTGCGCTCGGATAATTGCAGCATAAGCAATCTGTATCTGATCCCACAGGACATCTAACGGATCCTCCGGCATTTCCTGAATAATGGATAATGTTTCTTCCGGGAGATGCTTGGAGAAGAACCCAAACTTCTCTGCATGTTTATTTCCCGGTGGACCTGTTGCATTCTTGTTTCCTGGCTGTCCTCCCCGTTTTCTTTTTACGGGTACAACAGAGGGTGCACCCTCAGTCTTAGAAGGTGCACCCCGTTCTTTCTTAAGCTTCGACCAACCATAACGCTTGATCCAGCTCTTTATTGTATTCAAACTGGTGTCATATTTCTCCGACAATTTCTTTGGAGGAACACCTGATAAATAATCACTTTTGATTTGTTCTTTTACATCTGGCACGTCACCACCTCTCTCTTTCCTGTTTTATTACATCAGAAAAGCACCCCGGAGGGTGCCAATAATGTAACTGTTATTTATATATACTTTTTAATCACCATTCTCTTTTCTTGCAAATAAATATCCGCTCAACGTAAAAAGAAGTGTTTTTATAATTTCAATGATTGAATTTGTAGTCTCACTAGTTTTCCCCCAAGCTATTGTAACTATTGTATCTATAGCAAAAATAAGCCCTAGAAAAATTAAGCATCCAACAATTAAACGAAATGCCGAAAAATATCGTTTTTCTTTCCTTTCTCGCTCTTTGTCTTCTAATCTCTTTGCTTCTAATTCAGAATCTATGTTTTGTATATTATCAAGTGGCTCGTCAATTTCTTCATTAGGTTTTCCGTATAAGAAATTTTCATCTTCACCCATTATGAAATAAACACCTCTTCTTTCTTGATATCCGCATCGGACAAATAAGCATCATGTCTTTTAGCCGCTAAATACCATGCAGTTCCTTCCTGATGCGTCATAGCAGATAATGGTATACCATCATATAATTTGTATTTATCCCATATCGCATTAATTGCAGTTTTAAACGCGAAAGAAGCATCTTCATTCACGACCAAAATAGATCCATCTGGTTCTTTATGATACTTCTTTATTGCATTTCCCCTATACTCTTTAAAAGCATCGTATATACTTCTTACAACTGGTCCATACTTCCATACTTCAAATCTGTCTTGGAACAAAATTCTGTCAGTATCTTGATAGTATTTTTTGTAAACCAGATATGTTAATTTCTGTAATTTCATCGGAGTAATGTCAATATTTTCATCAAACCCACGTTCTAGAATATTATTTGCAACATTCAATGCAGTTACCATATTGTCACCTCCACGTCTTTTGTTACTATGATAATAGCATTACCTAAAGAAAATGTCAATATGCGTACTAGAACATACGTTCTTTTTATGTAAAAATATAACTTTCATGATATACCAAAATGTGACATTATGCAACAAAAGAACGACCTGCTGCCAAGCCGTTCCTTCTGGGTTTTGTATGTACCTTGTAAGGGGATTGTGAAACCATAATGAAAATTGTCTTTTCACTAAGTTCAGTTTATACTCTAACACTTTTCAAGCGAACATTGCCGAACATTTATTCTAATTTTTCTAAAAATCTGTTATGACGCATTCGACAATTATCCTCCGTGTACTTAATCCTCCGCTTTGGAAATTTCTGGTTCATTTGTAGTGCCACCTGATACCAAGTCAAGTCATCGATGTAATACAACCGAAACATAATCCTCAGCTCACTCTTCGGAATTGTTTCTATGTACTCCTCTGCCTGGTTCGTAAGCTCCAACAGCTCCGCTTCCAAAGCCGTCAGCCTGTCATTCCGTTTCTTCAACAACTTCTGCTTCATGTTAATAGCTGCTGCCGGTCTGCCTGTGATCTTGACTGTTCCAAGTAGCTTCTTCCCTCGCTTACCCCTGGTCACAGAATCCGTGACAATCATGTTCTCCAGCTTTGCCAGTTCTCTTTCGTTCTCATGAATCCGTCTCCTCAGATCTTTTATTTCTTCCTTCATCTCCACGTACTGGATCAGAACATTCTTGTCCACGTCCTATATCCTCCCCTGCATCAATATTGTTCTTCCTTTTCGCCTTCTGCCTCGCCAGGTATCCCAAGATGCTATAACACGCTGGTGTCCGGAAGCGCCTGATTGCCTCTTCTGTTGGTGGTTTCTCAGCCATTTGGTCACGGTCTGATATGGCATCAAGGCGCTGGCATTTACTGTCGCTCATTAATTATTCTCACTCCAATCTCCTCTGTGTAATATCAATATTCCTCTCACGTATTCTACCTTTGTGTCTGGGCTGAATTGTACTAACTGCCTTTTGCTTAAATCATAAGAATTGCTGAAATCATCGGTATAAGTCTCAGACACTTTTATAAATACCCGGTCATTGAATTTGAATATCTCCGACAGTGCAAGCTGATTATGCGGTAACATTACCGGCTTGCTGAAATCTTTAATTTGCATGGCCATCAACTCCTTCGTCGTTTTGTCTGTATGGTTCCGGCACGTTTTTACTACAATTTGTTTGCCTATTTTTATATTGCTCGCTCATTGGAATCCACCTGCAATTACATGGTTCATAATTTCCATTAACGTCTATGCGATCAATTGTAAGATTATCAGAATATCCATTATCTAGAGCCCATTGTATGAATGATTGTTTATTATTTTTCCATTCATCACACACAACAATTCCTCGCTTGCCATAAGCATTATAGTGAATATCTTTTTTTCTATAACACCTACTCATCATCGCTTTATAACATCCAAGCAGCCTACTCCCAGACATTCCATGTGTAATGTTATTTCTAGCCATATCTTTTAAATGTTCTTTCCCCAAACATCCGCATGAATGATTTCCTTTTCTTGTTAAAGTGTCTGTGCTCATTATGCATTCATTTCCACAATCGCAAATACATCTCCACATGGCATAATGCCTATTTCCTATGCCCATAAATTCAATTGCTGTTAGTTTTCCAAATCTTTTTCCTTCTAAATTCTTTATTTTTCCCACTTAAACATCATCTTCTTTCATCGGTTCCGGCAACGGCATCCATGCATTTACAACTAGTCCGTAGCTTGCATAGGATTCTTCTTCATCTCCCGGATAGAATTTATCGTTTTCCCCGTCTTTTTCATACCGTCCAATATCAAGGCCAGTATAGTTTGCGAATGACAACAAGATATACTCTTCTTCCTCCGGCAGTCTCTCACTGCACGGAATCCACTTGCTAAGGACATTCGTGTCCTCAGCATCTTCCAGTCTTGCCAGCTTCTCCATAGCCTCTGCCAGTAAGTTCCTGTCCTTAATTACTGCCTTTCCGGCATGATATTCTGTATATCTCATCTATCTCAGCTCCTCCTACTTCTTCGTTAATCTTTCTCCTACTACTGCCTTATCACACACTTCCACATCACAGCCTCGCTCCTTACCAGTATGAATGCAATAATCACATCCTCCTGCATCACTGTGACGGTACTGGCAAGTCCTGCATTTATGTCTGTCAGAATTGTCTCCGGACTTAATTATTTCTGCCTGTACCGGATTCTTTAATTCTTTCCTGATAGCTCCAGACAGGCAATTGACTGTCCCGATTGGAATTCCTGTACGTTCGGCAATCTCTTTATTTCTTAGACCTTTCTTGATCAATGGACGAATGATCTTGCTTTTTTCTTCCCTGCTCATCTTTCCCGGAGCTATTACCGTTTCTTTTTCCAGTTTCTTCTCCGGCTGGTCTGGGGGGGGAGCTGCTCGTCCGCCTCACCGTCCTCGTCCTGATCAGACTCAACCATATCCTGTACAGCCTGCTCGAATTCTGGATTCAATACTGCCGGAACATCTACCAGGTACTTAGCTTCTTTCGGCAGACAATCCTCTATCCTTTCTGCGGATATGCTCTTGTCATCATATTCATTCAGTACAAGGACCTTTCGTCCTTTTGAGAAATGTTCCAACGCCTCTTTTAAACTCATTTCTGTATACATTCGCTCTAACTCCTCTCCCAATACTCCACGATATATTCTTTCTTGCCCTTTGCATTTCCTGGAATCTCACGATATCCAATCCTGACGGAATATCCCGCCTTGATTAACAGTCTGGCTATCGTAAGCCGATCTTCTTCATTCAGACCGGCTGTACCGCCTCGGATACTACGAATTACTGCCATGTTCTCCTCCTTCCGAAATACCCAGAAGACTACGTTCAAGATCATTCATCTCATAATCACGGCTGCTTTTATAGTTATTAAATCCGGTCTTCTTCTGAGTCTTTTTCTTCTCCTGTTTCCTGTTCGGGTAAAAGCTCTTCCAGCCACTGGCAGTTGCTTTTTTCACGATAGCCAGTTGTTCTACCGGATTATCACTCAGCTTTAAAAGATCTTCGCGAAGAGCCTGTACCTGCTCCAAAGGGATATCTCCAAAGTTGCTCTTACGAACAACCAGATACAGCTGAAACGCTCTCTCCAGTTCCGGCGACTGGAATATATTATTATATATATTATTTTCTTTACTTTTATTTAGGGATTTTTCCGTGGAATTACACTCGTTTTTCCCGGAAAAACCACCTATATTTCCTGGATTTTCTTCAAAAAGAGTGCACTTAATAAAAGGTTCTGTCTCCTGCTTATTTAAAAGCCAGTACCTTCCTACTTCTAACGATTCCTTACTCTTACGCATTCTGTCTTTGATAGCAAGCTGAAATCGTCTCTGTATCCCGGCAGAGGTCAAGACCTTGTCCGAACTAAAGAGTATGTTATCGAACAGTGACTTCTTTAGCAGGAAGTTCAAGACCTGCTTCACCTTGTTCAGATCTATTCCCAATTCATCGGAAACGATATACCAGAAATCATCATCTGTTGTTATGTAATATCCCTCCCGATAAATCTGTGTTAATAAATACAGGTAAATGATTACCCCGTCAGACTTATATCTCGCTCTGACGATTCGGATACTATTATCCTCGAAAAAATCTATATCTAATGGAAAGTAAAGAAGGCCTTTCGACTTTGGTCTGGCCATGCTGCACCTTCTCTCTATCCAACATATTCCTCTACTGTAATATCCAGTCCTTCCATGGCTGAATATGTCTTTGCCGCGATTACCATGGCGATTTGTGTATCGTCATGGTAGGCTGCACCGTTCAGCGCATCTGCGACCACCTTTACAATGTTATCAATGTCCGGCTTCTTAAGCGGAAGCTCCCTTCCCTCCAGCATATCCAGCTGTCGTTTCTTAGATACACTCTTCGGTGGAAGGAATCTTGCTATGATCCGGAGCATCACCGGCTTTCCTCTTTCCAGATAGAAACTATCTGCACGGCTTAAGAACTGGCCCTTGATATAATTCTCATACAGCATATCTTTCTCTGGAGTATAGGAATGGATATTACCGGTCGTTTTATTCCTTACAGTCTTTGCCCTGGCTTTTCCCTGAGGTTTTCTAGGAACCTGAAATGTAACTGACTGCATGCCGTTCTCCTTTCTCTCCTGCAGCACCTCATCCATAGTACTGCAGGGAATTGACTTGTTAATTGTTACATATGTGATACAATACAGACCTTGAAGGCCGATGCTTCTGTTACTACGCAATCACTGTAATGTGATGCTCTTTTAATTCTTCTGCAAGTTCGAACTCCAGATACTCCTTGATCTTCTTCATGGTTGTGTTCTTCCACAGTCCACCGTCAGCTTCCACCAGCTTAAAATACGGTCCTCTCTCACTATCCTTGATACGGAACACATAAGCACTCTCCGGCTGCTCGATCTCTGAAAATGTGCGGTATGGTCTGAGCTTGACCGGATTCGGCACAATCACATCTGCCAGTTCTACACCAGATTTGATGGTTGTTTTCTGTGATACACCATCATCGGAATAATTAGCTGTTGTTCCGGACTTGATATTTCCGGCGACCTGCATGATTGTAGACAAGTCGATATTATCTACAAAGTTCGCCTGTAATTCAATCAGGAAGCGCTCCTGGTCATAATAATCATCAAACCGAAATTCGTTCACAATTGCTTCTGTTGTCATCAAGGTCTCTCTGTCCCTCTCGTCAATGAGTCCGGAATATAAAAGTACCTTCGTCGGACTCACCACATGAAGAATGGAAGACCCTCTTAATTCTTCCGGCTTGCCTTTGATGTAATCCACCAGTGCTGTTAATGTATTTACGGAAATCTTACTTGCCATCGGGAATCTGTGATATCTGGTGAGCTGCTTGGTACAATACGTCTCACCATTAATTTCTAATAACTTCGGCTCCATGCTCTCTGCTTTCAGACCTGTAATATACTGTAATGCCTCTTTTATCATCTTACTGTTTCCTCCTTATGCTTCTTTCCTTCTAAGATCTACTACCTTGTTGCCATTGTTCTGCTGAGCTCCTACGATCTCGCCAGTCTCTGCATCTACTGTCTTACCTTCAACTTCTACAGTAGCTCCGGGCGTCACTCCCGGGATATCCGATACAGACATCTGACCAGGAATCTGATTGCCAATCTCCACAGCATCGACTTCTCCGGTCTGAAGATTCTTGCCCATGCTGAATGCAGTGACTGCTCCAAGTGCCGGAGCTAATGTTGTTTTGGTCTGTACTCCGGTCGCAACAAAGTTGCGCTCTGCATTCGGCTTGAATCCGATTGTTACGACAATCTTTCTTGCTGCAGTCGCATCTGTATTCGGATTCTGAATGTTCTCTGTTACTTCTTCAATGGCCCTGTTTACCTGTGCAGTAAAAGAACCATTTGCAAATGTCTCAAGATCAATGTGTTTCATAGTTACATACCTCCTGTTAAATATTAAAGAACTCCGACTCAATGTTCGAAGCACCTTCCTGCTTTGATGTTCCTGTAGCTACACTGTCATTTTCCTCTGGTGCAACTTCTTTTAACTCCTGATCAGCGACAACATTCTCTTCTAAATCACTATTGTCCACATACTCCGCTGAACCGTCTTCCTGAATAACCGCCATATCCTTATCAATTGCTTTCTGCAGGTCAATGCTCATAATTCCCCACTTGCTGATCAACTGTCTGAGCATGGTCTTTAGAGCCATACCATCAAAATCTTTGAACCAGAAAGAAGAATATTTCCACATTTCTTTTTCAGGAATCTTTCCCTGCTCCAATAATTCCAGAGATTTTGCACCACCATTTTTATAGAAAGCAAATGAATACTTTTCTGCATGTGCCAGCATCTTCTTTTTTGACCAGTACATCGTTTTCCTGAAACCGTTCTCATACTCGAACATTGCATAGTATCCCATCGTCGGAGTTTCTTCCCTAAGGATATCGTCTTCAATCAGATTTACCTCTACTACTTCCTCCAGAGGGTCATAATGTACAAGTTCACCTTCTTTGATTGCAAGGACATTCAGCTTCTTGTAATACCCGGAACGGATTGCCAACTGAATATAACCTTTGTATCCCAACTGGAACTGTGCCTCTTTGCAACCCTTTTTCCTGTTATCGAACGGGACCATATAGAACTGTCCAAGCTGCGGAGATGGGGAAAGGTTCAACGCCTCCCCCAGAAGTGCTGCTGATAAAATACTTGGATTTGTACATTCCTGCAATGCCGGAGTCGTCTGTACTGCAGACACAATGCTGGAAATAAATCTGGTTCCATTCTTTCCTCCGACCACACTGTTGATCTGATTCTTAACAGCGTCCTGCGTAAGATACGCTGTTAATCCCATTTTTTGCTTTTTCGCCAAACTGTTACTCACTGCCATGCTTATTCCACCTTTCCAAATTTCAAATGGTTCTCATTCATATAGTTACGTAATGCCAACAGCTGTTCTCTTGTTCCCCATACACGGAAATCTAACTGCATGACCGTCTCCTGTTCTTCAACAGATGCTGCAGCCACATGCTCAAAAGCCTGCCTTTCGATTCCGTCAACTACACGTCCCATCTCTGTTTCCGGAATCCCCGATTCACTTACTTCTTCCTGAATGCTCTGCTGTTCTTCAGCTTTTCTCTGCTCCTCAGCCCTCCTTGCTTCCTCAGCTTTTTCCCTGGCAATTCTTGCCTCTTCCTTTCTTCTCTGAATATCTGCCAGTTCCTGTCCTTTCTGAATTGCCTGAGACAGATTCAAAGTCTTCTTATAGACTTCCATAGCCTCAAAAGAGAACTCCTGAAGCTTCTCAATTGTTTCTTCATCTGATTTGATCTGCTCTAAAATACACTGCATCTGTTCCCGAACCTTATTAAGCGATACTGACGCATTCAACCATTTTTCGTCCCAGATAGTTGCAAGAGAAACATAAATCGGAAATGCCAACTGATTAAAAAGTGCCGTCACATTCTGACGCTTCTCTTCCTTTTTTCTCTGCTCGACCTCCTTGATCTGCGAATCAATCAGATGAATAGGCTCTTCTATCAAGGCTGTCACTTCTTTAACCTGCCGCTCAAATTTGTTATATGGATCCATGCACAACTTCTTGACACGTTTGCACTCATCTTCAAATGCGTTCTTCAATTTGTTCAGATTAGCTCTGTCCTTTTTGGCATCTACAATATTTTCATCTGTAAATACAAGCCCTTTGTAATCCTCCATCTTGGAAGCTATTTCGGCTTTCAGTTCTTCATTGTTCCACTTGATTTCTTCCACAAAACCATTCTCCTGTGGACTTATAATCTTTAATTCCATAATTACCTCCTAAATTTCCGGGAGAATCAGTGGAGGCTTTCTTCCACTCTCCACATATCTCCAAAACTTCTGTTCCTCTTCCTGCAGCATCTGAAGGTCTGCTTCCACATCTGCACGTTCTATGAAATAATGCTTTACAGTCGTCCGCTTCTCGCCGCCCCATTCTGTATTCAGATGCGCCCTTAATACTACGAACTGCCAGCCTGTCACCAGCAGATAATGCAGCACCTGTATGTAATAATTGTCCGGGATACGGTCTTTCCATTTTTCATACTGCATGGACTGTAAAATATTGGTGGTCTTAATCTCAAGAACGCCTCGCCGTCCTTCCTGATCTGTCAGTTCTCCGTCTAAAGAAGCCTGCATAAACGGATACTCCTTGCTCCTCAATATCCGGAACTCATGATGTTCCACCTTGTATTCCGGATAATCCAGCTTAAATAACTCGCGGATATATTCCTCTGCTTTCTTCCCGTAAATGACACAAGGCTTGTCCGAAATATCCTTCGGTCTGGCTCTGCCGATTTTCTCTTCAAACAGATCGATGTTGCTTTTATACGGATTCATTCCCACTACCGCACTGGCATCACTTCCACCAATTCCATTCGTCCTACCTTTCAGCCAATGCTGCTCATCTTCAAAATCGTATACTTTAAAAATATCGTTCATGACTGGCAACTCACTTTCACACATGTCTGTGCTGTTCTTCTCTTTAATACATTGGTTTTCTTAATTAGAAGTTTCTTTCTCCTTCTGCTATCCTGACAGTCACATGCTTCTCCAGGATCTAGATTTGCCCCACAGAACGGGCATTCGTTGTAATACATTCTCTATTCCTCCCAGAAACTTCCACCACACCAGAAATAATCATCAGAAAAGTTATAGTCTTCCAATACGATTCTGGTAGGATTCATACTGCAAATGTGATCACCTTCACCAATTGGAATGCAGTTGGCGCAAGTCTCACAGCATTGCTTGTCCCAGTTCTTATCAAAGTTTTTCTCCCAGACAGATTTCTTCTTTTTCCTACTCATCTGTATCCTCCACCATCAATACCGGAAAATCATTCAGCATTTTATTCAGCCACTGCTCGGAATCCCGGTCTCCAAATCCAGTCATGTTCTCACCAAGCGAAATGGCGAAGATTGCATCACCGGCAATAATCTGTCCATGATTCTGATAACCGTAGAAATGAGACGCTACTTTATTGATTGGGAGTCCCTTAAGCAATCCCTCCTCGTCCACCAT
>ERZ808240.3715-NODE-3715-length-14462-cov-29.677934_pt1 | contig 14462 bp, 9 predicted proteins | sample MGYA00521084_ERZ808240 | MGnify/ENA primary metagenome ERZ808240 (study PRJEB31516, sample SAMN03275571) | gut metagenome | biome: mammalia-associated habitat; material: feces | host: Papio cynocephalus | place: Kenya | collected 2012-08-06 ... | reverse complement strand
TAGCCTCACCATTGAGGAAGGTGTATTCCACGCCCAATGCGTCGAGCAACTCAGGGAGGATGATGCCACCTACGGAGTTGATGGAGTCAACGCAGACCTTGAAGTGAGCCTTCTTGATAGCCTCAACATCGACGAGTTTCAATGCCAACACAGAGTCGATGTGGCGTCTGTTATAGGTATTATCTTCTGTATATTTGCCGAGATGGTCAACGTCCGCATACTCAAAATCTTCCTTGTCTGCGATAGCCAACACCTCGTTGCCATTGTCCTTGGTCAAGAACTCGCCCTTCTCGTTCAAGAGTTTGAGGGCATTCCACTGGCGTGGGTTATGAGAGGCAGTGATAATGATACCACCTGCAGCACCGCTCATAGTGACAGCAAGCTCTGTTGTAGGAGTTGTAGCCAAACCGATGTTGAGCACATCGTAGCCCATACCCATCAAGGTACCACAAACCACATTCTTCACCATCTCGCCCGAGATACGTGCGTCACGACCTACCACGATGGTATTGCTCTTAGAAGCACCGCTACGACGAATGAAGGTAGCGTATGCTGAAGTAAACTTCACGATGTCGAGCGGATTGAGCGTATCGCCCGCTGGACCGCCGATAGTACCGCGGATACCAGAAATAGACTTAATCAGTGTCATAAGTATATCTTTAAATTCTAATGATGTTCTTTATCTTTCGACATTCAGTGCCTGAACAAGGTCCTTTTTCTTACGATGTTCTGTCCCTCCTTATCGTCCTCTCTGCAAGGTTAAGTCATAGAGACATGCATACACACTTCCCGATGCCGCAGTCGTACCGTAGGTATGAGGAACCACCAAGCGAACGTGAGCTATTTTCTCGCCTTCCGCATTGCCACGACCAATCTTCACCCAACTGAAAGGAATCAGCCAGCCACTTGGCACCGTACCACTATAACTACCCGTATAGCTATTGCTGTTATAAGTAATGGCCATCAAGCTTGTGGAAACATCAAATGTGCCTGTGAAAGTACCAGAAGTATTGGTAACAGACATCTTGTCGGTATAGAAAGAATAATTCTTCACATTATTGCTCAACTGCAAGGAGTTGTCGCTCATCTCAGCAGCTGTATTCAGATTATATTCAGAGAATCTGCAGAGCACATCAGTGGTCTCACCCTTCTGGATATAATCGCCACAGCCCATTTCCAATACCTGCATATAGATACCATTACTATTGAAAAGCACGTACTCATTGTTGTCCTTTGTCGTATCAGTAAGAACCACACTATTGTCCTTCTGCTTTCTTTCCCAACGGCTCTTGAACTCATCCTCGGAAATCACCTTGATGTTTTCATGACGCAAGAATGAACTGATGGAATCCAACTCACGGTCGCGCAAATCCTTATATGTCTCTGTATCACTACATGCGGCAAATGAGAAAAGAGCCGCAATAGCCATGATGGCAAATATAAACTTTTTCATTCCTTTAACTTAATTCTGATTTATTCGGCAAAGTTACAAAAAAGAAAAGACAACACCGAGAGAATAGGATGATTTTATTATTATTTATCACTTATTATCATCCTATTGCCCAAATTCGATGTTGTTTCCTCTTATTTCAATAAATCAGCAAAAGCCATGATGGCCTTCTGAGCCACCTGTTCTGCCTCCTCAATGCTGCAAAGTAATTTACCACCAGAGGCATTCTTATGACCTCCGCCATTAAAGAATTGCTCCGCCATCTTATTGCAAGGGAAATCATCCACAGAGCGGAGACTCACCAAAATGCGATTGTCGATGTCGGTATCCTCACGCAAAGAGATGGAGAGCTTATGCCCCTTGATACGAAGTGGCTCATTGACCAATCCCTCCAAGTCGCCTTTGATGAAGTCATATTCCTTCAATTCCTTACGAGTGATGGTATAGTAACTGGCATGAAGCGACTCGATGACCTGCAACTTCTCGCTCATCAGATGACCACGGAATCGGATAGCCGATACACGAGAGTTGTTAAACACGTTGCGGAAAATCTTGTCCTTGTCAATGCCCTTGGTCAACAACTGGCAGATGATGTAATAGATGTCTGGGTTCGTTGAGTTATAAGTAAATCCACCTGTATCGGTCATCATACCACAATATACACAAGTAGCCCAAGTCTTGTCGAGAGCAGCGAAGCCATCCAACTGCCATACCAATCGGAACACCAGTTCGCTGGCACTGCAAGCATGAGGTTGCGAAACCATCAACTTCGCCTCCAAATTAGGAGCCAAATGATGGTCTATCACAATACGCTGCGCCTTGCATCCAGCCAATACATGGTCCATCTCATCGAGACGTCCCGTACTGCCGAAGTCAAGACAGAACACAAGGTCTGCCTCATCAAAAGCTTGCTGTACTTGCTCTGGATGCTTGTCGTATCTCACGATGTCGGAACTACCTGGCAACCACGAGATGGCATCAGGAATCATGTCAGGCACACATACCTTTGGACTCTTGCCCAAAGAGCGCAAATAATAAGCCCATCCCAAGGAAGAGCCGATGGCATCGCCATCGGGCGCCTTGTGGGCACAGATGACAATACGCTGAGAAGCCGCTATAGTCTCTCGGAGAATAGCGGCTTCTTGATCTGTAATTATATTGAGATTAATATCCATCTAATTTGATTAGAAGAGCTTGTTAGGATATACGCCTTCGTTCACGAGGTTCTGAATCTTATCAACCACGCTCTGACGATCGGCAGCGTATGTCACGCCAAACCACTTGCTGGTGGTATCGAGCACCTTCACGGTAGCTGTACCCTCGTTGATGAGCTTGTTGACCATCAATGGGATAAAGAACTCAGCCTTCTTGTTCTCCATGTTCTTAGGATCGCTCAAGAAGCCCTTGAAGTACTCCTCGCTGTGAGCGAAGTAATCTGGAGTGAATCCCCAAACATTCATAGAAACTGGTGTGTTGTCGCCTACGGCTACCCACTTACCCTCTTCGTCCTTGTATGAAACCTTGCCGTCGATACGCATAATCTCTGTGCGCTCTACGCAAGTAGTAAGGTTCTCGTTCTCATCCTTAGAGCAGATGCCACGAGCCACAGTGCCATTGTCACTCAAGGTGTTGCCTACACGGAAACCTACCATGGCGTAACGGTTGGTGCTACCCTCAGGAAGCTCTGAGAGGAACTTGCCGATAACCATAAAGCAGTCACGGTTGTAGAAGTCATCACAGTTGATAACGCAGAAAGGCTCCTTGATGACATCCTTTGCCATCAATACGGCGTGGTTGGTACCCCATGGCTTCTCACGACCCTCTGGAACAGAGAATCCCTCAGGAAGAGCATCCAATGACTGGAAGCAAAGCTCTACAGGTACATGACCCTCATATTTAGAAAGGATCTTCTCACGGAACTGATCCTCGAAATCCTTGCGGATGACGAAAACAATCTTTCCAAAACCAGCCTGGATAGCATCATAGATACTGTAGTCCATGATAGTCTCACCATTTGGGCCCAGACCATCGAGCTGTTTCAAACCACCATAACGGCTACCCATACCAGCAGCCAAAAGCAATAATGTAGGTTTCATATTATATCTTTTTATTTAATAGTTGATAGTTAATGTTATTATTAACACTGCAAAAGTAATAAAAAAAATGCAGTTAACTGCATCTTTACTTACTTTTTTTTGATTTATGTCAACATTTTATGTTTTTGCGCATCTTTATACACGATAAATGCAGAATGACTTTATGAATACGAAATGGCTTTATTATGCGGAAGGATACTCCAAAGGCGGAAAGGCATTCCTAGAAAGGATAGCCCACTGCCAAGTGGAGGCTCTGATTTTTCTTAAAGCTTGGAATATTATAGAACCCTCCCTTGCCGGTATCGTATGGCAAGTGCAAACCGATACCCCAATCCACACGTACCACAAACATGCCCATATCGTAACGAACGCCTACGCCTGTGCCTACCGCCAGCTGCTTGTAGAAAGAGCCAAACTTGAAAGATTCTTCATCAGACAACTCTGAGTCTTTCATCCAGACATTACCTGCATCCAAGAACACCGCTCCATACAAGTCGCCGAAGATACGTGGTCGATACTCCAAATTGGCCTGAAACTTGATGTCGCCAGTACGCAGGATATTGGCATATTTAGTACTCAACGCACTATAGTCTTGTTTGCCCGGACCAATGCCGCGCACACTAAAGGCACGAATACTATTGGCTCCTCCCACATAGAACATCTCTGTATAAGGAGCTTGGCTGGAGTTGCCATAGCTCCAAATGACTCCGGCATTGAGATGCCCCACGAGTGTGGAGTTCTCATTCACCTGCCAGTACTTCACAAAGTCGGTCTCCATCTTCAAGAATTGAGAATACTCGTTCTTAAAGAGTGTCTTGCCTTCGCTATTCCATTTCTTGCCCGACAACAAATAGCCAAGCGACAGGACATTGCCCGCCTCGCTCACCGTAGTGGACCAAACGATAGGATTGCGATATTTCTGCGCACTGCGATAAGTGTAGGTATAACTCATCTTCGGAATGAATCGGTCGGCCATGGAGGTTGAGACATATACATTATTGCTCATAATGCTATCAAACTTCGGCGAAGTATAGTTCATGTACTCATACGAGAGTATCAACGGACTGAAAGAGTGGCGATGCTGATAAGATGTAGCCCAATCGTAGGTAAGCTCTCCACCAGCCACATGGCGACGAAAATATCCAGCACGATTCAAGATATTCATGGAAGCCTTGATAGTGGTAGTAGGATTACCATAGTAGCGACGTGGCATGTGCCCATTTCTGAATCTGCGTTCGTTTTGCGCCATCGTGCGGAAAGCGTTCCATGGCGTAATGATGCTAGGAAAAGATACCGAGACATCAGAACCAAACTCGTATGAGTTAATCTTGCTGGAGTTACCTCCTTGGGCATTGATGGTCTGCCACTCGTGAGAGCCATGCAAATTGATGTCGAGCTTCTCTCCTCCACGGAAGGCATTTCGCTTGGTAAGACCCACAACTAGCTCTGGTCCTACCCTGCCCGTAGTCTTTCCCTTGGCATTCGCCTCGATATAGAAATCGTATGGTTTGTCAAACACCAGGTCGATGTTGGCATCCAATGTGTCACGATACAAGGTGTCGCCCATGCTCGTTATCTCCCGTGTAGAACGAGGCACAAACTGGATGTTGGTATAGCTGAAGAGTCCCATCGACTGTAGTCCATTCTTGGCATTGGTCTCATTATCCACCATATACAGCCTACGAGGACGCAACTTCAATTCTCTCAACACCACGCCAGCACGTATCGGCATTTTCTTGCCAGCATAACGGAACTTTAGGTAGCGACGAACGAAAGAATCGGTCATCTCCTCCATAAACTGCTTCTTGAAGTTGATGTTGATGTTACCAATATACCATTGTCTTTTCGCCAAAGGATCGATGCTGTCAGCCATAGACAAACGCAGGTTTACCTTGCCTGGCGTATTGATGGTATCGGCAAGATAAGAAGCATAGCCATTCTGGTAATAGTAATAGCCATGGTTTCGGAAAAGGCGAGTCAGACGCTGGCGCTCCAATTCCAAGTTGGAAACATTGAAAGGACTTCCCTTTTTGATTTTCGCCTCGTCCTTGGTAGAATCGATGAGGTGCTTACCATCATCAGGAAAATTGAGATAAGCCACGGAGTCCAATCGCCAAAGATGTCCTAGGTTCACCTTGTAAGCCACCTTTGCTTCCTTGGGATTGCTTTGGGTTTGCACCTCGTAATCCACCTTGCCATTGAAATAGCCGTACTTGTCTAGCTGATGTTCTGCCACCTGCGCACGCAACTTCGGGTTCACCTGGTCCATCAGTTTGGGTTTGGAACCGAAAGCTTTGGTTATCCATCGCGAGAGTCCATCGTCCGACTGGGAGAAAGCATTCCATATCCACAGGCGAATAGGGAAAGGCGTACGAAAGTAACTACTGCCCATAAAGGCACCCGTTGGGGCGGATGCCAAGGCATACTCCATCTCTTCCTTCACGGAGTCGGCGTAGCTGTTCGCTTCATAGTTAGTATATTCTATCGGCTTCAAGCCTGCGAATAGTTGCTCGCCTTCCTTCAAGGCACTCGTAGAAGAGCACCCTGTGAAGAGTAAGTTGGTCAACATCACCGCTGCCACTATATATATAATAAGGTGAAGTCTATTCTTATTTCTCATATAGCAATTTTATTTACTTGGGGGCTAAAGAGTCCCCTATTATCTGTCACTAGACCTACAAACACGAATTTCTTCTTACTTTGTCTTCAAAGGGTCAAACATTTGTGATGTCTTTGCCTTGCTAATGGAATCCTTCTTTGTTCCTTGTGCTGGTGCGGCTGCTGGCACCTGCTGCTTGTCGGCTTTCAGATTGAAGATATCCTTCAACCTAGAGAGTTTTCTTTTCCAAGTGAAACCACCGCCATACTCGCCTATCTGACCTTCTAGCCAATCGTATGTATTAGCATTATAGAAAGCACGGACGTACATACTCGCGCCTTCATTGAGTCGATATTGCACTTCCACGTTGTTGAAGAAAGTCTCGTTCTTGTTGGCATTCTCCAGTTCCGCTCCCGTTGATACCTGTCCACCCACCGAAAAGCTCAAGCGATTGTTGAAGAAACGCTTGGCAAACTTGAAGTTGTAGTCGGTATGCAAGGCACCCGCCGCATTGGTTTGGTTATCCACGGTCATGCCCACATCAAGACCGATACTGCGCATGGCGGTACCTGCGATATTGTTAATCTCAGAATTGAGGAAGGAGGTCAAGGCGGAGTTCATCGAGAACGAGCTGGTGTTGCCGCTAGCCAGGTACATGCCAGAAGCCAACATGGTGATGGCAATCTTGCCTTGTTCTTCCACGCTCATCGAACTGAGCTCATCCTGGATGGTCTGGTCATTCGATGCTGAGATGATAAACTGGATGCCAGGCTTCTCCAAAGTCTGGCTCAGTTTCACACCACATACGAAATCCACCGAGCGTCCACTACCCTCACCTTCGTTCACGGTAGTCTTGATGTTCTCTGTAGCCGTGATACTCAAGGTAGGGTTGAATGGGTCGCCCGTAAACTGGATGTAACTTCCATCCTGTATATTAAAGGTCTTGAGCGGAATGATAGGCAAAGAATATTTCATCTCTCCATCATTCAGGGTATATCGTCCTGTCAAGCGAATGCCATCCACCGTATTGTACCTCATCTGCAGGTCTCCACCTCCCATCAAATCCACATAGTTGGTCTTGTCTGCATTCAGGGCACACAAAATATGGGCAGATTCATCTATCGAGATGCTCATTAACATATCGAATCCCTCCAGCACAGGTTTCTGAACCACGACTTCCTTGCCGGTCTTGAAATTGGTAAACTTCACCAATTCATCGAGCTGGTTGTCTGTAGTCAGTTCCGACTCACGCAACACATAAGTCATGTCTGTCTTTCCGAGTACATCGAGCTTGCCCATCATCTTCAGGTTAGACAAAGGTCCCTGCATACTACCGAAGAAATTGACATATGCTTTGCCGAACGCCTCAGACCGAGCATTCTCCTTGGCATCGATGAGCAGGAAGTTTTGTGCTCTCATCCTGATATTGAGCATCATTCGCTCCACATTGGCGAAATCGAGACTACCCTGCACATTGAGCGGACTTTCATTGTTGGCATACATCATAAAGTTCTCAAAGAGCAACTTACTATCGGTAATGCGCACAGGATCGTTGGCGAATCGCATGGAGATGCCGTATGGCACACTCACTAGATAGGCTGAGTCGAGATATACCTCACCGTCGATGTCAAGATTACTCAAGGCACCCTTCATCTTCAGGGCACCTTCGCCATAACCTTTCAATCCGATGAGCTGGTCAGGCACGAAGCCATTCACAAAGTGCAACGGCAGTTTTTCCAGACCGACCTCTGCATCCAAATATCCTGCACCTTCCGATTGATAGGTACCCTTCACGGTAGCCACTTCATTGTCGCCGTAAGTCAAGATACCATCCACATAATGTGAGCCATCGCTCTTAGGCATATAGGTGAATTCTGTGCCGACATCTCCCATCGGACACTTCTCATACACCATGTTGTCTATCTTCAGATTGGAAGAGACGGATAGTTCCTCCTTCGTCTGTATCACGTGGAAGTCGCCATCCATGATACCAGAGATATCTGGCATGTATGGGATAACGCTGAGCACCTTGTCCAAATTAAAGTTGCTCATGCTCACAGTGATGTCTTGAAGCGCATCCTCGTTTTCATCGTTGGAATACACACGCAAGCCCATACCACCCGTTGCCTTCAGCACCAGGTCGGCAGACACGCGTCCGTCATCGCTCAACATCAGGTAGTTTCCCTCATTGGCTGTAAACTTCTTGTATCCCAATACGGGATGTGTATCTATCAGCGCCAGTTTCACCCCATTCGATTGAAGCATAGCCGCCAACCCCACATCTACACCCAACTTGTTGTTGGCATCGTAAATGCGTGTTTTCAGGTTGGAACCAAGGTCTTGCACCTCACCTTCCACCAAGGCACGGAATACATACTGCGGATTATTCTTGTTGTTCTGCACACGTGCCGAATAGCGAATCGTATCTCCTTGCGTATGAACCAAGGCACGAATGGTATCAAGCTGGATGCCACTAGCCACCAACGAATCGATATTCATATATCCATTGAGTCCTGCCACAGGCGATGCATTCAGGTCCATCTCCACCGACTTAAACTGATACCCCATATACTGGATGAAACGAGAGATGAAATTGTCCTTGCCTGTAGTAAGGAATATATGACCTTGTGGAAAACTGTTGCGTATCTTCACTTGGTCGATGCGACGGTTTTTAAGTTGCTTCACCAATTCCTTCTGCAGTCCCATCACTCTATCCAAGAGCATCTGGTAACCTCCGTGCGCATCCATATTCAAACGGAAATCGCCACACTCGGCGATGGCATGAGTCGTATCCCGACTGGTCATCACATCCACGTTCACACCCACCGGACGATAAACATTATCGACGGTTTTCACGGTGATGTCGTCCATGGATGCCCAAATCTTATGATCGCTCTTGAGGTTGGAATGTATATCCACCTGCCCACAGAGCGACACACCCACAGGCTTTTGGGTTACCTGCAACTGATACATGTCGGCATGGCGCACATCAGCCACCAAAGTGGCTTCCAACTTCTTGGTGTTCGCCAAAGCATCAATGGCAATGACACCATTCAGCAACTGGTTCTTGCTATCGACCTTGGCGTGTATCTTACCATTGCGCACCTGTGCGTCGGCAAGGATATGTTGGAGATTATATTTTCCATAATGCACCTGGCTCACCTTGGCCTTCGCCATCAATCGGGTACGAGGCGAAAGGAAGTCTATGCCCATACCCTTTGCCTCTATGTCTCCTGTAAAAGTATAGAGTTCTTGCTTTGGCAAGAAATGACGTGCCTGGATATGACGAGCCTGAATCTTTGCCTGATAGGCAAGGGTGTTCATGTCGAAGCTGCCATCCCTGCGTGTCTTGGCATCCACGGCTGCTTGTAATTTCATACTTCCCTTTCCTTCGGTAAGAGCCACCTTGGTAGCATATTTCGTGCCCTCCATCTTCACATTTCCTTGGATGCCAATGCCACTCGGTATGCGAATCTCACGCATCAAAGAAGGGTCGAGCATAGCTGTAACCATCCCAAGGTTGTAGGTACGAGCCTTCAAATTCACGTTTGCCTTGATATGGTTCATATCCATCATATTGGCAAGCGTTCCATCAGCAGCCAACTGGAAAACGGTAGGCAAGTTTACCTTCAGCCCCGAGAAAGAGATTTGTTGCAAATTGCCCTTCATCGAGCCTTCCAACTTCATCGGATAGAAAGGCCATCTATTTTTCATCGGCTTAGGCAAGGCATCACCTATAAAGAGGAACAGATCGGAACGCCCCAAAGAACCATTTAGCTGTGCCATCACCTTGCCTGGATTTTTCTCAGCGAAAGCTTTGAAATCCATATCCACAGTGGCCTGCAAGTTGGAGACAGGCGTCCGCAAATACAAGTCTGGCAACTGGAGTTTGAGGGAATCCATGACAAACCTGCCATACAACTGGTCGATTCTCAATCCGCATTTCTCCTTGAGTTGCGCCTCCTTGATTTTCACATCAAGCTTAGAATCACAGAAGAAGAAAGAGTCTGCCTTCAAGACTAGGTCGGAAAAGGAGAGATGGTTAAAGTCCAGACCTGAAACAGGTCGCTCATAGTTCTGGTCGTAATTCACCTTTCCATTCTTCCATTCCAAACTGCCCACCTGATACAAGCCTTTGTACAGGTCAAGGTAAGTGGTACGAGCCAACGCATCACCAAAATAAGCATTCACCTGAAGGGTATCTCCAGGCATGTGTAGGGTAAAATCGGTGTTCTTTAGTTTTAGTTTTTGGAGATTGATTTTCCAAAAGTTAGTGCTTGGAGTGGTGTCGGGTGGCACTGTGTCGCTGAGTTCTACCGACAATCTTGCATCCGACAAGAGTGCGTCATTCACATTGACTCGCTCCTTTCCCAAGTCAATGCCATGCGCCATCAATCGCAACTTGCCCACATCGCCCTTGATTCGAGCCTCATGGATAAAATTAGTGGTATTCACCTTCATCTTCGTGAAGTTGAGTTCATCCACCATCACTTGGCTATGGAAAAGAGGCAGCAACTGCACATCCACCACCATCTTCTGGATATCGGCTACAGTATCTTTCTTATTTCTTAAAGCAAGGTTTGGGCTGTTTTTGAGCGAATCCACAGGTTGCAGCACCTTCACGCCTTCCACTCCCAACTTGAGAGGGAAAACGAGTTCTACATGCTGCACAGAAATATCCATGCCCATGGATTCAGAAGCATACGAAGCAACTTGCTTTACCGCCCAATTCTGCACAGGGGGCAAATAAAGCAAAACAGCCAACAATATGATAAGCAGGAATGGGGCAAGAATTACCACGCCCACCCATTTCGCATACTTCTTCATAAGCATGGAGTGTTGATAGTTTTTTTTAAAATTCATCAAGGAGCAATAGCTCGCCATAGGTTATCGTCTGGCAGAGGGGCTTCCACGACGATGGTCTCCTTCGATACAGGATGCACAAACTCTACTCTGTGAGAGAGAAGCGAAATACTTCCATCGGCATTGCTGCGAGGGGAACCGTATTTCAAGTCGCCCTTGATAGGACATCCCATCTTAGCCAACTGGCATCTTATCTGATGATGGCGACCCGTCATCAAGTTTACTTCCAAAAGCGTGTAATGGTCGGTATGACCTATCACCTTGTATTTCAGAATCGCTTTCTTCGAGTTCTTCACCTCATGATCATAAGCATAACTTTTGTTCTGTTTTTCGTTTCTTACAATCCAGTGAGTCAATGTCGCCTCGGTCTCTTTAGGCATATTCTTTACGATAGCCCAATAGGTCTTATGCACTTCACCATCGCGGAACATATTGTTCAGTCGGCTCAATGCCTTGGATGTCTTGGCAAAAACCACAAGACCAGAAACAGGACGGTCAAGTCGATGCACCACCCCCAGGAATACATTGCCTGGCTTATTGTACTTCTTCTTGATATACTGTTTTACCGTCTCTGAGAGAGGCTCGTCGCCGGTCTTGTCGCCCTGCACGATTTCGCCACTTCTCTTAGAGACGATAATAATATGGTTGTCTTCGTAAACTACCTGCATGTTTTTATAAAAACAAGTCTTTATATAGAAAACAAATGCCTATAGATTACATATTCATACCACCATCGATCTGAATAACCTGACCACTTACGTAGCTAGACATATCAGAAGCGAGGAAGAGACATACGTTTGCGATGTCCTCTGTCTGACCACCACGGCGCAAAGGAATCTTCTTCATCCAGTCCTTGCGGATTTCCTCTGGCAACTGTGCAGTCATAGCTGTCTCGATGAAACCAGGAGCTACAGCGTTGGCACGTACACCCTTAGGACCCAACTCCTGTGCGATAGACTTAGCCAAAGCAATCATACCAGCCTTAGAAGCTGCATAGTTGCACTGACCAGCGTTACCATGAACACCTACCACAGAAGCCATGTTGATGATAGAACCACTGCGCTGACGGAGGAAGATAGGAGAGCAAGCGTGAATGAAGTTGAAGGCTGACTTCAAGTTTACATTCAAAACAGCATCCCACTGAGCCTCGCTCATACGGAGCATCAAACCATCCTTAGTGATACCAGCATTGTTAACGAGAATATCGATAGAACCGAAATCTGCGTGAATCTGCTTTACAGTCTTCTCTGTCTCCTCGAAATCAGCAGCGTTACCAGCGTATGCACGGCATGTTACGCCAAGAGCCTCAATCTCTTTACGAGTAGCCTCCAAGCCTGCAGCCATATCATCGTTGAGCACGAGGTCAGTGAATGCGATGTTAGCACCCTCTGAAGCAAATTTCATAGCGACAGCTTTACCGATGCCGCGTGCTGCACCTGTGATAAGGGCAGTCTTACCTGTTAATAATCCCATTTTTCTTTCTATTTTATTAATTATCAATTTGTTACGATATTTAAGTATTGTAATTTGCCGAAAATTTGCAAAAGGCTTGCAGCCTTTCTACAACTTCAGTCCCGATTTGCCTAAGGCTCCATAAACCACCTTAGCCACCAATGGCTTGCTAGACTCCACATTCATGCCATGTCCCAAACGTCCATAGATGAAAGGTACTTCCAAACCCTTGATACAATAATGGGTAATATCAGCAACCAAGTCGATGTTGTCGATGTCGAATTCCCCATCTCCCTTACCTTCGGCGTAAATCTTACGAAGAATCTCAATTTCATCCTCATCAAAGTTCTTACGCGCCTTCTCCACCATCCAGATATTACGGAAGAATTCAGCGCGCAGATTTCCATTACGCACCACGGTCTCCTTAATCATACTGAGATGAGTATAGATCAATTCAATAATCTTATCCTGAGGACGCATATTACAGTTAGCCACCTCATCCAATTTATCAGAAAGACGTTCCAACTCCGACTCGATTACGGCATAATATACATCTTCCTTTCTGCTGAAGTAGGTATAAAGCGTACGACGCCCCTTACCGGAAGCTACAGCAATATCATTCATTGTGGTATTGGCTATACCATTCTTTGCAAATAGTTGTCGTGCGACATCTACCAGTTTTTGTCTTGTTTTGGATACTGACATATATAAGCCTTTCCTTTATTAATTGGTTGCACAATAAAATATCAATGTGCAAAAGTAGTAGTTTTATTCGATATACGCAAATATTTAGTGTTAAAAAATGGAATATGGTGAAAATCAAATGGATAAATGATAAAAAAGGAAGAAAAACATAGGCAAAATAGTATCAAATCAAAAAGAGGAAAGTGAGTATCCACTTTCCTCTTTTTAGTTGCGGCGGCAGGACTCGAACGTGCGACCTCCAGGTTATGAGCCTGGCGAGCTACCAACTGCTCCACACCGCGATATTATCAATTCGCCTAAATTAAGAACTAACTCATTTCCGAATTGCGAGTGCAAAGGTACGACATTTTTGTGGAACCACCAAATATTTTGAGCAAAAAGTCACTATATTAACAGTATTTTAACACTTAATAGTTGTTTCTAGCCAAATTACCTAGAAAATCACACCTAAACGTGATAAAAAGGAAAAATCCGACCCATCCATAAAGGATAGATCGGACCATATTAAAAATCAATTACTTTTTCAAAAGCTTCATGACCTTCTCAAAATAGCGCTGGGTTCTTTTCACACTATAATGATTTCCACCATTCCAAGCACGAATCGCATGCTCGATGCTATTCAGAGGATTGTGGACAGACTGAATCAGGAGGAACATCTCCTTAGACTTGGCGATGCTAAATCTATCCGACAAGGAGAAACGCTTCTTGCTCTTTTTTCTCTTTAGAATGTCGTTACACTCTGCCACCAAGATTGGGGTAATCTGCATCACTCCCACAGAATTACCACTCTTTGCTTTGGGGTTACCCTCACTCTCTACCTGGATTATCGCTTCCATCACTGGAGTCCAATCGAAATCATTGGTAGAGGATACATCACTTGTTTCATTCGTTGCAGCCGACGCTGCACTTACGTTCATCATCAGCACAAAAAGGCTGACTAATACCATTGTTATTCTCTTCATGCTTTTTGTTTTATGGAACCTGAAAAGCTGAACTACAACATCAGTGATTTCGCGGCGGCAACTTGTGAGAAAAAGAAAGGCTGCTCACCTCAGTTCCGTTAGATACCTTAACGGATATCAGCAGATACAGATAAGAGTAAATGCCAAATATCCTTATTCTTATCGTTTGCAAAGATACAAAAAAAAATCGAGATATGCAAGTAATTAACTGATTATCAGCCTATTTTTAAGTAATTAAACACTTTATAACATAGAAAACTGATATAAATCAACTAATAATAACACAAAAAAGCCTCAGAAATCTTTCGAAATCTGAGGCTTCTGATAAAAGAAGG
>ERZ808240.3713-NODE-3713-length-14471-cov-3.189165_pt1 | contig 14471 bp, 15 predicted proteins | sample MGYA00521084_ERZ808240 | MGnify/ENA primary metagenome ERZ808240 (study PRJEB31516, sample SAMN03275571) | gut metagenome | biome: mammalia-associated habitat; material: feces | host: Papio cynocephalus | place: Kenya | collected 2012-08-06 ... | reverse complement strand
AAATATTGAATTTTCAAGGTGCGAAGCCCATTTGGGGTATGGGAAGTCTTAGTAAGTAATTATTAAAAACAGGACGAACAAAAAGAACATAAAATACACGTGCTTCATACACATGTGTATTTTATGTTCTTTTTTGTTCTGATTTTTACAATTATTGTTTGGAGAAGGCTGGGGATTTCTGACGTGTTTTCTTGTTTTAAAAGACTCATCGGAATGTCCCGTGCAACGCAAGCGAGAAAAACTACAACCTGAAAATCCATATATAGTAAGCAGAATTTATACATACTCGGAATGTTTCCTGCATAATCTGTTAACAGTAAAATAAGTATAACAGTGCAGGGGGTATTTTATGGATAGATTTCAGGTGTACAAAGATATCGAGGCGCGGACGAATGGTGAAATCTACATTGGTGTTGTGGGGCCGGTCCGGACGGGAAAATCTACATTTATAAAAAGATTTATGGATGTGCTGGTGCTTCCGGGAATGGAAGATGAGCATGCCAGAATGCGGACGCAGGATGAATTGCCTCAGTCAGCTTCCGGACGGACAATCATGACAACGGAACCGAAGTTCGTGCCGAAAGAAGCGGCTGAAATCAGACTTTCCGATGATGTGAATGTGAAAGTCCGGCTGATAGACTGTGTCGGTTATATGGTGGAGGGCGCTGCCGGCTATATGGACGGGGAGTCCCAGAGGCAGGTGAAGACTCCTTGGTTTGATTATGAAATTCCATTTGAAAAGGCAGCCGGAATCGGCACAAGGAAGGTGATTCATGATCATTCAACTATTGGAATTGTAGTAACGACAGATGGCACAATTACAGATATTCCAAGAGAAAATTACAAAGATGCAGAGCGTATGACCATTCAGGAGTTAAATGGAATTGGGAAGCCATTTATTGTGCTGGTAAATTCAAAAGAGCCGAAGGAAAAGCGGGCACAGAATACAGCTGAGAATCTGGAACAAGAATATGGCATCCGGGCACTTCCGGTCAATTGCGAGAAGCTTACAGGGGAGGATATCTGCCAGATTTTATCAGAAGTCCTTTTCGAATTTCCAATATCAGAGATTCAGTTTTTTGTACCAAAGTGGGTGGAAATGCTTCCAAGAGACCATCGGATTAAGCAGGATCTGGTTGAAACTGTAAGAGAAATTTTAAATCGTCTGACAAAAATCAGGGATGCACTTGGAGATATGAACATTTCTGAGAGCTTGTACATAGATTCGTGTAAAGTGGAGCGGATTGGAATGGATCAGGGCTGCGTAAATATCAGTATTTCCATACCGGAAAAATATTATTATGAAATGCTCAGTGAACTGACCGGAACTCATATTGCGGGGCAGTATGAGCTGGTAGCAACCATGAAAGAACTTGCAAAATTGAAAGACGAATACGCAGGAGTCAGGGATGCATTTACAGCTGTCCGTATGAAGGGGTATGGAGTGGTAAGCCCAACAAGAGATGAAATCACACTTCTGGAACCGGAAATGATCAAGCAGGGAAATAAGTATGGAGTGAAGATTCACTCACAGGCGCCGTCTATTCATCTGATCCGGGCAAATATTGAGACGGAAATTGCACCAATCGTTGGAACAGAAGAACAGGCAAAAGATCTACTTACATTTATTCAGCAGGAAGCTGAGACGGAGCACGGCATCTGGGAGACGAATATTTTTGGAAAGTCTGTAGAAGAACTTGTGATGGATGGAATACGAAGTAAGATTGCCATGATTGGTGATGAAAGCCAGACTAAACTCCAGGATACAATGCAGAAGATTGTAAATGATAGTAACGGAGGACTTGTGTGTATTATTATTTAATGATTTACCCACTTTCGGTTTTGTGCTATACTATTCTATGAATGTCAAAAAGGAACTTATGAGAAAGTTTTCGATTAAGATAGAAAATGTATGGAGGTACGATCTGATGAAAGTAGCAATTATTACTGCAAGTACAGCAGTTTACAAAGGAGAGCAGGCGGATAACAGCGGAAAGGTAATTCGCGAGATGGTGGAAAGTGCCGGACTGGATGTTGTGTTTATGAAAGCTCTTCCAACAGACAAGACGGTATTGTCAACGGTATTTCAGAGAATGGCAGACGGCAATCTTGCAGATCTTATTCTGACGACAGGAGGAGCAGGCTGTGGTCCTGATGACTGTACACCGGAAGCAACGATGGAAGTCATAGACAGACCGCTTCTTGGTATTCCGGAGGGCATGCGGGCACATATGCTTACATTGACAAAGAGAGCAATGCTGAATCGTGCGGCAGCCGGAATTCGTGGAAATGTTGTAATTGTGAACCTTCCCGGAAAAGCAGGCGCCGTAAAAGAGTGCCTTGGATATATTCTGCCAGAGGTGATACATGCAGTTGAAGTGGCACAGGGAAGAAAATAATGATAAAGATTACTTATCTGGAACACAGTGGATTTGCTGTTGAGTATGATGATTATGTGTTGATTTTTGATTATTATAAAGGAAATCTGCCGCAATTTGATAAAGACAAAAAAGTCTGTGTATTTGCAAGCCACGTACACTACGATCATTTCAAAAAGAAAATATTTACATGGACAGAAAAATATGAGAATATTCATTATATTTTGTCTGATGATATTAAAGCGGGAAATCCAAAAAGCAAGATCAATTATATGGGAGCAGATGCTGATCTTACAGTCTGGGATTTAAAAGTCCATACTTTGAAATCTACAGATGAAGGGGTGGCATTTCTTGTGAAATTAAAGGATAAGGTATTTTTTCATGCAGGTGACCTGAACTGGTGGTATTGGGAAGAAGAGGATGATGAGACCTGGAATAAGCCGATGGAGCAGGCATATAAAAAGGAAATTACCAAAATTCAGGGAAAGGAGATAGATTATGCATTTTTCCCATTGGACTCAAGACAGGGAAAAGAGTCTTCTCTTGGACTGGACTATTTTATGCGTCATACGAATACGAAAGTTGTGTTCCCGATGCATATGTGGGGATATGACATTCTGGATAAGTTGCTGAAAAATACAGTGTCAGAACCATATAGAGACCGGATCATGAAAGTAAATAAACCCGGACAGGAGTTTATTTTTGAAGATTATCCGGTATAAGGTGAGTGAAAATCTGAATTATCATGACATAAGGAGAGAAAGATGCTGGTTAGTATATACACCGATGGCGCAGCCAGAGGAAACCCGGATGGACCGGGAGGTTATGGGACGATTTTGGAATATGTGGATTCTAAAGGAGAACTGCATACAAAAGAGCTTTCAAAAGGATATGAGAAGACAACAAATAACCGTATGGAATTGATGGCAGTTATTGCCGGACTGGAAGCATTGAACCGTCCATGTGATGTTAAGCTCTATTCGGATTCCAAGTATGTAGTGGATGCATTTAATCAGAACTGGATTGGCGGCTGGCTGAAGAAGGGGTGGAAGCGTGGAAAAAATGAGCCTGTAAAGAATGTGGATCTGTGGAAACGGCTTCTGGCAGCGAAAGAGCCTCATAATGTAACATTTATCTGGGTGAAGGGACATGATGGAAATCCCCAGAATGAGCGTTGTGATGAGCTTGCAACTTCTGCGGCAGATGCTATGAGATAAAAAAGTTCTTTTTATTTCAAAAAAAATATGATATAATGACTACTTGCAAGTAAGACAGGTAATCGCGGCTGTAATTGCCGAAAGGCAGCAGGTGAGGAAAGTCCGGGCTTCGCAGGGCAGGGTGCCGGATAACGTCCGGTGGAGGTGACTCCAAGGCCAGTGCAACAGAAATGTACCGCCTGACGTCCTCTTATGAGGACGGACAGGTAAGGGTGGAAGGGCAGTGTAAGAGACTACCGCCCGGCCGGTAACGACCGGGGCACATGTAAACCCCACTCGAAGCAAGACCGTGCAGAGACAATTTGGCGGCCCGTCAAGTCTCAGGTAGGTCGCTGGAACCTGGTGGTAACGTCAGGTCTAGATAGATGATTACCCAATGACATAACCCGGCTTATCGTCTTGCTTGCTTTTATTATGCAAGTTTTTGCTTACAATAGTTATGCAGATGAATAGAGTATGAAAAAAAGATATGTAGTTTCATGAACGAAACTACATATCTTTTTTTTAATATGTTTTCCGGTTTATTATTTACGCTTGCCAAGTCGTCCTTCATATTTCTCTTCGCAATATTTACAACGATATACTTCCTCTTCCGGGTCGGTCAGTACAAAAACGTGATCCAGTCCCTGTTCTACAGAAGTAATGCAGCGAGGATTTTTGCAGCGGATTACGTTGCGGATTTCATGAGGAAGATGAAGACACTTCTTTGCAACAACTTTCTCGTTCTGGATAATATTGACTGTAATATTGTGATCAATGAATCCAAGGATATCAAGATCCATAAAGTCAATCGGACACTCGATTTTCATAATGTCTTTTTTACCCATACAATTACTTTTGGCATTCTTAATGATTGCAACACAGCAATCCAGCTGGTCTAAGTGAAGATATTTGTAAATATCCATACTTCTTCCGGCCTGAATATGATCCAGTACGAAACCTTCTGAAATTTGTCCTACATTCAATGTATTTTTAATCATATTGTATATTCCTCCTTAGACTTCGATTTCCAATAGTGTCAGAATCAGAGCCATTCGGATATAGACTCCGTACTGAGCCTGGTCAAAGTATGCTGCTCTTGGATCATCGTCAACTTCAACGGCAATCTCATTTACCCTTGGAAGTGGATGAAGTACATACATATCCTTTGGTGCAAGTTCCATCTTCTGGGCATCCAGAACATAGAAATCTTTCATACGGATATAGTCGTCTTCGTTGAAGAAACGTTCTTTTTGTACACGAGTCATATAGAGAATATCAAGTTCCGGAAGTGCATCTTCCAGACGGACAACTTCTTCATAATCAGCATGTTCTTTATCAAGCACATCGTTACGGATATAACTTGGAACACGAAGTTCTTCTGGTGAGATCAGAATGAATTTTACATTCTCATAACGTACAAGGGCACGAATCAGAGAATGTACGGTACGGCCGAATTTCAAATCTCCGCAAAGACCAATGGTAATATTATCAAGACGTCCTTTTAAAGAACGGATCGTAAGCAGATCAGTGAGCGTCTGGGTCGGGTGCTGATGTCCGCCGTCTCCGGCATTGATAACAGGAATTCTGGAATGTTCGCTGGCAACCAGTGCAGCACCTTCCTTCGGATGTCTCATTGCGCAGATATCTGCATAGCAGGAAATCATACGAATCGTATCTGCAACAGTTTCCCCTTTTGTCGCAGAACTGGAATCGGCAGAAGAAAAACCAAGAACACTACCTCCGAGATTAAGCATTGCTGCTTCATGACTGAGTCTTGTACGTGTACTTGGTTCAAAAAATAAAGTTGCTAATTTCTTTCCATCACATGCGTGAGCATATTTCTTTGGGTTCTCTTTAATGTCTTCGGCTAAATCCATAAGCTTGTCTAATTCTTCCACTGTGAAATCGAGTGGACTCATCAAGTGTCTCATAAAATCCTCCTTCGCGACGTTTACTTAAAAGTCTCTGTACATAATATAACAAACCTATCAGATTTTCAATGTAAAAATTAATTTTTTTTGAATCTGAAAGCTGGATAAGAATGTAAGGTAGATTTTGGATATGAAATGTATTATAATGCAATAGTGTCGGTATATCGGTGTGGGTATACACCGGATACCGGCGATGGTTCGTTGGAAGGAGACAATTATATGGCTACATTAGAGGAATTAAGAGGACAGCTGGACGTCGTAGATGATCAGATTGTAAAATTATATGAAGAACGTATGAGGATATGTGAGCAGGTCGGAGAATATAAAGTCGGAGCAGGAAGAAAAGTATTTGACCGTGTAAGAGAGAAAGAAAAGCTCCAGAATGTGGCATCAAAAGTGTCTTCTGATTTTGATAAAAAAGGAATTCAGGAACTGTATCAACAGCTTATGTCCATGAGTCGTAAATTACAGTATCAGCAGCTTGTAAAGGCCGGAGCGCTTGGAAGGCTGCCTTTTATAGAGATAGATTCTCTTGGAGTGGAGAAGGCAAGAGTTGTATTTCAGGGAATGGAAGGCGCTTATGGACAGGCGGCCATGAAGACATATTTTGGAGAGAATTGTAACAGCTATTCTGTCCGGACATTCCGTGATGCGATGGAGGCAATTGAGGAAGGCGCGGCAGATTATGCAGTACTTCCGATTGAGAATTCTACAGCAGGTGCGGTGAATGAAGTTTATGATCTTCTGGTCGAATTTGAAAACTATATTGTAGGAGAGGTCATTATTCCGATTACACATACTCTGGCAGGGCTCCCGGGAACGAAGCTTTCAGATTTGAAACGTGTATATTCTAAGGCAGAGGCTTTGATGCAGACGACCAGATTTCTGGAGGAGCACAGTGACTGGCAGCAGATCAGTGTGGCAAATACAGCAATTGCCGCAAAGAAAATTCTGGATGATCAGGACAAGACACAGGCAGCTGTGTGCAGCGCATATGCGGCAAAAGTGTATGGACTGGAAGTGCTGGCAGATAATATTAATGATGAATCCGGAAACTGCACAAGATTTATTATCGTGACGAATCAGAAAGTATTTTTAAAAGGAGCAAAGAAGATCAGTATTTGCTTTGAGGTTCCACATGAGAGCGGATCCTTGTATCATCTGCTGTCACATTTTATATACAATGATTTGAATATGTCTAAAATCGAGTCAAGACCGATTGAGGGAAGAAGCTGGGAATACCGATTTTTTGTAGATTTTGAAGGAAATCTTGAGGAGCCGGCCGTGAAGAATGCACTACGGGGATTGCGAGAAGAGAGCAGAAGCCTGAAAATACTTGGAAATTACTAATACCAGTGGACAAAGGTCAAAATCGCCTGTGCCAGGCACGAAGCAATTTGCAGGGGATTTATAAAACATGGAAATAAAATGACAGAAAGATAAGGAGACAACAGAAAATGAGAACGAATGAATTAATTTTATATAAAGATATGGAAGATGGGGAACTGCTTCAGGATATGACGTTCCTCATGGAGAACTATGATAACGAATATTACAATGAGGACGATATGAAGAGTCTTTTTTATTCTACAATTGGTGACCTGACAGAGTTATCAGCCAGCCATGGATTTGAGGGAAATCTGTGGCATACGTATCTGACCTATCTGATGGTCAGCCATGAGAATGCATACAGTACTTCCTGTGAGATTGTGGGACCGGTTGAAGGAAGTATTAATATTGCTGCACTTCACGATTTTAAAATTTTTAAAGAGTTGTTTGACTATGATTTCCAGAATCTTGGCGAGGTGCTTGGTGAAGACGGACTGGCTATGATCCGGGATTATCGTGGTGTAAATGGACACGGACAGATTTTTAATGAAAGAATTCGTGATCGTATCTGTGATCTTGCCAAGGTATTGAATGAGGCAAAAGATGCAGAAGAATTCAAAGAGAAAGTAACTCAGTTCTATAAGGAATTTGGAGTTGGAAAGCTTGGACTTCACAAAGCATTTCGTATTGAACATACAGAAGATGGTGCAAAGATTGTGCCAATTACAAAGATTGCTCATGTACATCTGGATGACCTGGTGGGTTATGAGACGGCTAAGAAGAAACTGATTGACAATACAGAAGCATTTGTTATGGGAAGAAAGTCTAATAACTGTCTGCTGTTCGGTGATGCAGGAACAGGAAAATCTTCTTCCATCAAAGCAATCCTGAATCAGTACTATGAACAGGGATTGCGCATGATTGAGGTGTACAAACATCAGTTCCAGGATTTGAATGATGTGATTGCCCAGATTAAGAACCGTAATTACAAATTTATTATTTATATGGATGATCTTTCATTTGAAGAGTTTGAGATTGAATATAAGTATCTGAAAGCAGTCATCGAGGGCGGACTTGAGAAGAAACCGGACAATGTACTGATTTATGCAACTTCTAACCGCAGACACCTGATCCGTGAGACATTTAAAGATAAAGAAGACAGAGACGAAGAATTACATACAAATGATACAGTACAGGAGAAACTGTCGCTGGTAGCAAGATTTGGTGTAACAATCTATTTTGGAAGACCACAGAAACGTGAGTTCCAGGAGATTGTACGCCAGCTTGCCAAGAGAAATAATCTGGGACTTACTGAGGAAGAGCTTCTGGCAGAAGCAAATAAGTGGGAGTTAAGCCACGGCGGAATGTCAGGAAGAACCGCACAGCAGTTTATTGATTATCTGGCAGGAAAAGAGGCGTAACCATGAATGTATTTTTGCCGGCAGATATTCTGATTCCTGATGTAGAGAGTATGGAGAAATGGTCTGTGATTGCATGTGACCAGTTTTCTTCACAGCCGGAATATTGGAAAGATGTAAAGGAGACCGTTGGAAATTCACCATCTTCTTTACACTTGATTTTTCCGGAAGCAGAACTGGAAGATGTTGATGAGGCTGAAAAGATAAAGACAATCAATTGCAACATGCAATCCTATCTGGAGCAGGGGATTTTTAAAGAATATGAAAAGTCTTATGTATATGTAGAGAGAACACTTCAAAATGGCAAGATTCGAAAAGGTCTGGTCGGTATGATAGATCTGGAGGCATATGATTATTCAGAAAATAGTTCTTCCAGGATTCGTGCGACGGAGAAAACAGTGACAAGCAGAATTCCTCCAAGAGTCAAGATCCGAGAGTATGCCCCTATCGAACTGCCACATGTATTGCTTTTGTGCGATGACAGAAGTGGTACACTGATAGAACGGCTGAGCAAGAAAAAGAAAGAAATGATTCAGCTTTATGATTTTGATCTTATGAAGGAAGGCGGACATATCAGTGGATGGCTTGTGTCAGGCAGACTTGCAGAAGATTTTGAAAAGCAGGTTGCATCTTATGAAATGGCAAATGCAGACATGCCATATGCGGTCGGTGATGGGAATCATTCACTGGCTACGGCAAAAGTATGTTACGAAAATTATAAAAAATCACATTCCGGGACAGAAAATATAAATGTTCCGGCAAGATATGCGATGGTGGAACTGGAAAATATTCATGATGAGGCATTGGAGTTTTCTCCGATTCACCGGATTGTTACAGAGACTGATAAAGGGGTATTGTTAGAGGAGCTTCGAAAAACATGTTGCGCACCGAAAGGATATCCAGTACAATGGTATACAAAAGAACAGCACGGTATTCTTTATTTAGATTCAAGTAAGAGCAGGCTTGCAGTTGCAATTTTGCAGGATTTTTTAGATGAATATCTGAAAAATCATAAAGGCCGGATGGATTATATTCATGGGGAAGAGTCATTGAGAAAACTGGCGTCAAAAGATAATACGGTCGGTTTTTTATTGCCGTCCATGGCTAAAAGGGATTTGTTCCCTTACGTGACCGAAAGTGGAACACTGCCAAGAAAGACATTTTCCATGGGACATGCGACGGAGAAAAGATACTATTTGGAAGCAAGAAAGATTCGCTGATATTACTATAAAAAAGAGAAGACAAAATCATAATAGTATAATGATATGGAGGTACAAAGATGAAGACATCATTGGTTATTATGGCTGCCGGAATCGGTTCCAGATTTGGCGGAGGAATTAAGCAGCTAGAGCCTGTTGGGATGCATGGCGAGATCATTATGGATTATTCTATTCATGATGCAATTGAAGCTGGTTTTAATAAGATTGTATTTATTATCCGTAAGGATATCGAGGAGGCTTTCCGAGAAGTTATCGGAGAGAGAATTGAAGCAATCTGTAAAAAATTGAACGTAGAGATTGCTTATGCATTTCAGGAGCTGGAGAATCTGCCGGAGGGAGTGGAACTTCCGAAAGACCGCAAAAAACCATGGGGAACAGGTCAGGCCGTGTTGGCATGCAAAGATGTAATTAAAGAGCCATTTGCAGTCATCAATGCAGATGATTACTACGGAAAAGAAGCATTTGGACAGCTGCATGATTTCCTGGAAGGATATACACCGGAAAAACCAATGGACTTCTGTATGGCTGGATTTATTCTGAAAAACACACTCAGCGAGAATGGCGGAGTGACAAGAGGTGTCTGCCAGGTTGATGAAAATGGTTATCTGACCGGGGTCAATGAGACAAAGAATATCATAAAGGTTGGAGAAAAGGCGGCGGTTCAGAAAGAAGACGGACAGGAGCCGATTGATGAGAATTCACATGTATCTATGAATATGTGGGGATTGACACCGGAATTTGTAGAGACTCTGGAAAAGGGATTTAAGGAATTTTTTGAGAAATCTGATGTAGATATATTAAAAGGAGAATATCTGCTTCCGATTTATATCGATGAATTGCTCCAGAGGGGAGAAGTTACGGTTAAAGTTCTGGAAACGCAGGATAAGTGGTTCGGAGTTACTTATAAAGAAGATAAGGACTCTGTTGTAGAATCTTTTAAGAAATTAATTGAAGCCGGTGTTTACAAAGAAAAATTATTCGATGACATTCTGTAGAACCTGGTACTTTTCAGGTACGGACGAGTCATGTATTGAAAATTTTGACAGAAAAGGTCGTGCGGGATTTAATCCTGCACGGCCTTTATTTTACTGATGTCAGAATCAATGACCAGAGAGTAGTTCGTGTAATAAACTACAAATCCAGGTTTTGCACCATTTGGCTTTTTCACATGTTTTTTCTCAACATAATCAATCTCAACCTTGTCACTGCCACGGTTTTTAGAATAATAGGCAGCCAGACGTCCGGCTTCTTCAAACGTCCGGTCCGGAAGTTCGTCACCATTTGTCTTCACAATGACGTGGGATCCGGGAGCACCTTTTGCGTGGAACCACCAGTCGCCGCCATTGGCAAAAGAGAAGGTGAGCTCATCGTTCTGGATATTATTTTTTCCAACATAAATGTCATAGCCGTCACTGGAAATATAGTGCATCGGTTTGTTAGTCAGTTTTACTTTTTTCTTTGTGAATTTTCTGCGGACATATCCACTTGCGGTCAGCTCTTCTTTGATTTGTCCTAGATCCGCTTCGCTTAGCGCAATGTCCAGAGCGTTACTGACAGATTCCAGATAGCTGATTTCGTCTGCAGTTTCCTGAATCAGTTCGGACAGTGCTTCAAATGTACGTTTTTGCTTATTGTATTTTGCAAAGTATTTCTGTGCATTTTCCTGAGGTGTCTTTTGCGGATCCAGAGGGATGGTGATATCTTCATTTGTGTAATAATTCAGGCAGGTCAGTGACTTTGCGCCGGGTTCCAGATTGTAGCCGTAAGTGTTGATCAGTTCCCCGTACACTTTATATTTTTCGCGGCCTTCAGTTCCCTGCAGCTGCTTGGCCTGCAAGTCATATTTTTTGCGGGCACGTTCCAGATTCGTTTGCACAACGTGACGGAGATCCGCACTTTTCTGGCGAATCCTGGTTACTGTATTGCGGGTAGAATAGTAGGTGCGCAATACCTGGGAAATGGAATCGAAAGATTCTGCCCTGTAATTTCCATAATGGGAAAATGGAATGGCTGCAAATTCTTTTGGAACTTCCCCATCATAGTAGATGACCGGATGAAAATTACCGGTTGTCAGATCCTCAACATAGTAGGAAAACTGGCGGTACAGATGGATCAGCATGTCTTCCGAAATATCAGATGCCGGAATATCACTGTCCAGTCCGGATTCTGAGACGATATGTTCTGCAACGACCGGGCTGATTCCGGTAAAACTGGTGTACATCGCTTTGCCAAGCGGAGCAGGTTTGCCTTTTAATGCCTGGATAAAATCATCCTGGGATACAGTCAGAGGATCAAGCTTTGACATTGTATCCGGAATGAAGTAAGTTCTTCCGGGTAAAACCTCACGGACAGAACTCATTTGAGCAGAAACATGCTTGATACTGTCCAGAATTTTTCCGTCATGATCACAGAAGATGATATTACTGTGTTTTCCCATAATTTCTACAATGAGACGCTTCCGACAGAGGTCGCCCAGCTCATTAAGATGCTCAATGTCAAAGAACAGGATACGTTCCAGTCCGGGCTGTGAAATATCTACAATACGTCCATTTCCCACATATTTGCGCAGCAACATGCAAAAACCGGGAGCAGTCATGGGACTTGGTTTGTTCTCGTCGGTCAGATAAATAAGTGGAAGAGAGGCGCTGGCTGAAATATAAAGTCTTTTTTGTCCTTCCGGAGTTTTTATTGTAATCAGCAGTTCATCCGGTTCCGGCTGGGCGATTTTGTAAATTCGTCCTCCCAGGATAGAATCGGAAAGTTCTTTTCGGACTGCTGCAATTGTTGTTCCATCAAATGCCATAATACAAGCACTCCTTTAAATTAATGTTATAAATATGATAATAAATGTTTACTTTTCCTATCATACCATAGTTGACTGGAAAATCCAAATGAAGTATAATAAAACGTACGGTTAAAACCGTATTTATTACTGAAAAGAAGAGGTTAATACACATGATCAAGAGTATGACCGGTTTCGGAAGATGCGAGATATCAGACGGAGACCGTAAGTTTACTGTAGAGATGAAAGGTGTGAATCACCGATATCTGGATATGAGTATCCGTATGCCGAAGAAGCTGAATTTCTTCGAGACGGCAATCCGGGCAGAGATAAAAAAGAGAATCCAGAGAGGAAAAATAGATATCTTTATCGGCTATGAAGATTTTTCTGAAGGACAGATTTCATTGAAATATAATGAGAGCCTGGCAGCAGAATATCTTGGATATTTCAAACAGATGGAAGAAAAGTTCGGCATTGAGAACGATGTCCGTGTATCAGCACTTTCCAGATATCCTGAGATATTTACGATGGAAGAGTGCAGTGAGGATACAGATGAACTGTGGAAAGGGCTTAAGAAAGCCTTAGATGGAGCAATTGATGGATTTGTAGCTACAAGAACTGCAGAAGGCGAACATCTGAAAGAGGATATCCTTGCAAAACTGGATGGAATTCTTGATATGGTAGCGTTTATTGAAGAACGTTCTCCGCAGATCGTTGCTGAGTACAGAGAGAAGCTGGAAGCTAAGGTGAAAGAACTCCTGGAAGATACTCAGATTGAAGATAACCGTATTGCGGCAGAAGTTGTCATATATGCGGATAAGATCTGTACTGACGAGGAAGTCGTAAGACTGAAGAGTCATGTTTTACATATGAAAGAGACGTTACAGTCTGATGAAGCGGGAATCGGACGCAAGCTTGATTTTATTGCACAGGAGATGAACCGTGAGGCGAATACAATCCTGTCAAAAGCCAATGACCTGGAAGTTTCCAATACAGGAATCGGACTTAAGACAGAGATTGAGAAGGTCAGAGAACAGATTCAGAATATTGAATAAGAGGTATAGCTATGAATAAAGAGGGAATTCTTATTGTAGTATCCGGATTTTCCGGTGCCGGTAAAGGTACGATCATGAAAGCGCTTCTGGAGAAATATGATAACTATGCATTATCAATTTCTGCGACGACAAGAAGTCCGAGACCGGGAGAGGAAGAAGGAAAGGCATATTTTTTCAAAACAACGGAAGAATTTGAAAAAATGATTGCGAAAGACGAATTGATAGAGTATGCTAGGTACGTGGGAAATTATTACGGAACGCCGAAAGCATATGTAGAAGAACAATTGCGCGCCGGGAAAGACGTCATCCTTGAGATTGAGATTCAGGGCGCATTGAAGGTAAAAGAGAAATTCCCGAATACATTACTATTGTTCGTGACACCTCCGAGTGCAGCAGAACTCAGAAAGCGTCTGGAAGGACGTGGAACTGAGACTATGGACGTAATTGACGGCCGTATGAATCGTGCAATCGAAGAGTCCGAATATATGGATCAGTATGATTATCTGGTTGTCAATGATGACCTGGATGTGTGTGTAGAAGAGATGCATCACCTGATCCAGGGAGAACATGAAAGATGTTTCCGTAATCAGATTTTTATAGAGAATATGAAAAGAGAATTGAAAGGAGAATAGTGTACATGTTACATCCATCTTACACAGACTTAATGAAAGTTGTTAATAAAGACGTTGAGGAAGGCGAGACAAAGGTTGTTAACAGCCGTTATTCTATTGTTATGGCTACAGCAAAGAGAGCGAGAGAGATTATTGATGGATCTATGCCGTTAGTAGATACAAAGCCAGGTGAGAAGCCGCTTTCTATCGCAATCAGCGAGATGAGCCAGGGCAAGATTACAGTAGTTGGAGAAGAGGAAGCTGCCAGACTTGCAGAGCTGGAAGCAAAGCAGGCTGAAGAAGAGGCAAAATTAGAAGCAAGCCTTTTAGATGATCAGGAAGAAGACGCTGAAGAGGCAGCCGAAGCAGATGAGGCTGAGTCTGAGGACAACGAATAGAAAGATCACTACACGGTATGCCGTGTGCCTGGGCAGATACCGGCTGGTATCTGCCTTATTGAATTATAAGGAGAAATTAATTATATGAATATTTTATTTATTTCCCTCGGCTGCGACAAGAACCTGGTAGATTCCGAGGTCATGCTGGGC
>ERZ808240.3712-NODE-3712-length-14474-cov-14.357168_pt1 | contig 14474 bp, 12 predicted proteins | sample MGYA00521084_ERZ808240 | MGnify/ENA primary metagenome ERZ808240 (study PRJEB31516, sample SAMN03275571) | gut metagenome | biome: mammalia-associated habitat; material: feces | host: Papio cynocephalus | place: Kenya | collected 2012-08-06 ... | reverse complement strand
ACCAAAAGTTTTAGCTAAAGGCGAATATGCACAAGCAGTTCGCAAAGCAGCTCTTGCATCAATAGGTGCAAAAGCTAAGAAAAAAGATGCCCAAAAGACATCTAATTATCCATATAAATTCGAATGGGAAATATGACAAGTCTAGAAGAAATAAGATTGAGCATCTAACCAATTTTAAAGAATTAGCAGATTTCTATACTGGTAAAAAACAAATGGATGTATGGCCTATGTACAAAACCATTTGGCCAGAAGAATAGACCTATGCACAGCTCCACGACAAGAGCACAGGATTGTACCTGATGAACAACGCCTATGTAGCCGACGATTTCATCATGGAGCAGCAGAGAGGATACTAAGGTAGAATTGCCCAGCAAGTTGCCGACCAATTCTACCTCCACCCTTTCCAATGCTTATTTCTAACCACTTCTGCCGTCGTAAACATCGGCTCACCAGGCACATAGCTTTTGAATTTCTCCAAATGTTTACTCCTCAAGCCTTCCAGAAGTCCCTTGATGTCTATGTTTCCAATGTTCACCTCCTCGTCAAAGCGATAGAAGAGTCTGTGTAAGGTCAATATAGGCATCCTACAAAAAAAGGATAGTCGCTGTCAGGGTGGAATTATTTGCTATATTTTATCACTTCACTCCCTTTCTTAAAAATAGGAGCACCATCAATATACTTTCTATTACCAATTCTTTCTTCAGAAATCAAACGATGAATGTCCAACTTACCCAAAGTTACCTCCTCATCAAAGATATAACAGAAATAATTACCCTTTGGCTCCTTTGGATACTTCGTCTCACGCATTCTATCCTCTTTGATATAAGCATGATGATGCACATGAAACACACGATAATGATTTTCATGATCATGACCAAACTCATAAAGTACCACAAAAGTAACAGCCATTTTATCCAATTGAGCCTTAACTTGTCCACCTTCACGTTCTTTGCCTAAACGAATATTGTAAATTAAGGTACCCTTGTCATTCTTACCTAATATCCAATCCAAATGAGCTTGGTCATGATAACAACCTATCAAGATTGTCTTATCAAGATACCTTTCCAGATAATGCCTAGTCAAGAAAGATGATGGAATCTGCATTTTTTCTACCAATGGAGCGACTTCTGGGAGAAGTTGTTTTGGATCTTCTCCTATCTTACAAGGAGTAACATAGAAAGCATCACTTAGTTGCGAGAGTATTGCCTCATTTTCTCCAGTAAACTGTTCTCCTTTATCCAATGCCAAAGAATAAAATTTCTGGAAGCCTCGGTCTTCATAAGGCGTAAACACCTTGCCTAGTAATTGCTGAAAATGGTCTTGAATATACCCAATAGCGCTTACCCCTTCTTTCGCTGTCATAGCATAGAAGTGAAACTTAGAGTTCAGCATTTCCTGAATTTCCTTACGGAACATCTTTCTCACTTTGTTTTTCCATGCCTTTTTCTCCCCTTGTTCATTACGTCCGTAAAGAGCTACCACAAACAAGAAATTCACATCATAATGAGCTATGAGGAAAGTATCTCTATCAAACAAACGATTATCAAATTGCCGAGAAAAGAAATCCTTGTTTTTCTTCTCTGTCAACTTGATGTCATCTTCTGCCCTGAGTGATTTCTGTTCTGCCGAAATAAAGAAGTTAGGTATCACATTATAACCTTCAGTAACATCATCCCGCAACTTCAAATGTCCTTCTTGGTCCGCATCACTTCCGTCATTAAACAAATCTAAGTTCCATTGTATCACGTTTCTTGCATAAGTAAACTGCTTAAAAACAGATTCACTACCAATCTTATGTTTATCACCACGCTTATAATACTTAGAATCACCTATATAGTAAATATCCTTTTCCTCACTATTATTGGTAAGATTTTGATACTGATACATATGGTCAACCCTCTTGCCGTCACCTTGGTCTTTAAGGTCTGCAGGAAGATTTTTGTCTCCAACAAGTTCATCTATAATAGCCTCGAACACGATATTGAAATTCTGAACAAGTAGATATTCCTTGTCATTGGTCTCCACATTAATATCCTTACTATGCGCAAAGAAGGCATAGCAAAGTTCCCATAGGTAGAGTGCCTTATCCGAGAAATACTTATATTTGATTTGCATCATACGCACCTTGCCCATTCCATCTAAATAGTTTTTAAACTTCTCCCCAGTAATCAGAGGGAAATTGACATTTAGTTGAACAGGAAAGCCATATCTATCATGCAGATAAGACAAGATGGAAAAGAAAATAACCAACAATTCCTCATCAAAGTTGATTTGCTTTTTCTTATTGATAGGATTCAAATAAACAGATTGGTTATCTTGCACTACAGCCATCGACTTATTAATGGTTCTAGTCCAATTTATCTTATTGTATCCCGAGTGAATATTTCTTATCACAAAAAAGAAGAAACTCTGGTTCTCACGATTAAACTTTTGGAGAGCTAAGAGTATATCTAGAAAGGTATTGCACTTATGCAACCTGCCACACCCCATCTGTTGCGCATTTTGCTGCTTCACGATTGTATTATCGACGGCAGAATCCCGAAATACACAAATTGCCCGATATATCCAGACCGACAATTCGTAGATGAAATCATGCTCCTCTTGCGTAAGCGAATCTTGTCCTTCTAAATCAACAATATCCTCTGGCTTATATTTTCCAAAAACAAGTTCTTCATTATCTTTGTCTTCCATCAAAACCTTAGGAAGAATAAACACACAGTCCTTCAACGTAGGATTATAGTAATACCCCACGTAGTTGACGCTAACTTTACCGTTAACATCTCGCAAGTTAGATATACCATCAAGCGTTTTTCCAATAACGCCGATGGGATATTGATGTTCTTCTATGATGATGTGCATATTCTACTCGTTTTCCTCTTTCCCTTCTGCTTGTTGATTGAGTTTTAAATTAGTTAGGAACTTTGTTACCATTTCCTCATTCACACTACCATCATTCTTATAGTACTCATGAAATTGGATTGGTGCCCCATTTCCATTCTCAAACATCTGTCTGTCGAAACCGTAGTCTTTAAATACATCATTATAGATGTAGAAGATTACCTTACCCACAAACTTCTCTGCGTCTATCACATGGTTTTTGGCACGACAAAAGTAAAAGCCCATCTTCTTGTCCTCAGACTTTGTCACGTCAAAGATTTCCGCATTGATAGTATCCAAGAATGTTGTCCATGAATATTTCTGACCTGCAACCACAATATCCCACTTTTCCTTAGCAGTATCAATTGGTATATACTTCCAATCCCAACGACGCTTGAAAGCAGAGTCTATAGGGAACAGAGATTGGTCGCTAGTGTTCATAGTTGCCCAAATATAAAAGTTGCTTGGCAAAACCAACACAACACCTTTCTTTATATCATCTGCAATATTGCCACTATAATCTGGGAAGTGCGAAATCAACGAATCTGGGAAAGAGAAGTCCTCAAATACCTTTTCTAGATACTTTTTGACATCCATATCGGCAAAAATAGGATAACTAGAGAATCCATCTTCACTATTACGGTCTAGAAGTTGAAACAAATCACCAAAAATTTGGGCACAGTTACCACGGTTAATCTCCTCAATAATAAGATACTGTGGTTGAACTTCTCCATCTGTTGGTTCACAATAGAACTGCCAAGCCTTGACATAGGCTTGTAAAAAAGCCTGAGCTACAAAGCTATATACAATTTGCTTGGTATGACTAGTCTCTTTCCCATTCTTATCATACGTTATATCCTCATCCATAGTTGGCTTATAACAACCAACAAATGTAGAATAATCGCTGTCAGGATGGAATGTCGTACGAATCACACTCTGTCCGGCAGTATCTCGCTTAATCTTGAAAGACTTACCTGTACCTGGAGCACCGTAAAAGATTTGTTGGAGAGGTTGTTCTCTATCATAAAGTTCGCTTGTTTTTACTCTATTTTTAAATGGAGTAAAATTCAGCTCAAATTCTTTACCATTTTCATCCAATGGAACTAATATCAAATAGACTTGTCCTACACATGCTTGTGTAAAATGAACTTTATTAATAAAAAAATCTTTAAGTGGAAATATACCATTGCTATTAGCATATTCCTTACAATCAACTCCTTCACGATCACCTCCTCTTTGCGAGCCTCTTACCTTTAAGGTCGTATTTATTGTCTCACTACCAATATGGATGATTACCTCATGAACTGTATCTGCTTTCCAATGGAAAGGCTCAAAAAAAGCCTTTCCAAATTCAACTTGCTTCCCACCATTTGGGTTTATATCATTTTTACGAAGTGCTTGAATAAATATCATAAACTATCAATATATTTGCCCCATTGATCTGCAACTGCTTCCGCAAATCCTGGGAATGTTTTACTTCTTAATCTGCGCCTCTCTTCCGTACTAATTTTAGTATTGAAAGAGTCAGAATACCATTTAGGAAGAGAACGTCCACTCGACAAAACGACTCTTGGGCCTTCATCAACCATTTTTGTTGGAATCAACAATGGAAGGTTATGTAACCATAAGCATGTTTTTTTGGAGGCAGAATCACCAAACCAAAAAGGTTGAACAATTTGGTCTGGTTTACGATATTCTGTATTCATACACCCAACAGGATTCTCTATTGCCCAACATTTAATTTTCGTTTTAGTGAACTCTAAAAAAAACTGTTCAGCCTCAGCTTTCAATTTTCTACGCCCAATATGATGTGGATGTTCACGCCGTTGCTCTATTGGAAGATTAGCATCATCAGGATGATAAAGCCATCTTGCACCACTAACAGATAAATATGTACAAGGTGGATGTGCTATCATTAAGTCCCATTCTTCTCCAGCAGGCAAAAAATACTCCTCACCTGTTTCTAGATGACCACCATGATTTGGTATAACTTGAAGTACATCTTGTTTAAAATGCCATTCTGGATGTCCACCGCTACATTCTAAAATATCACAGCTGAATGCATTATGTCCCCTTTTTCGAAACTCCTTGCATATAGCTTGACTTTCTTCACATGCAATTAATATATTAGCCATTTTTATTCAGTATATTATATATTGCTTCTGCTATTGCCTTTGCAAAGTTTACAGGAACCGCATTTCCTATCATCTTATAGCAATAAGCTTTGTTGCCTATAAATTCATAGTCTTTTGGAAAAGACATCAAAAGTGCTGCTTCTCTTATCGTTATAAATCTAGCTTGCTTTATATCTGGATGTATAAACATATAACCATCTTTTTGTAAATGTGCAACAACTGTAGGAGAAGGCTTATCCCATTCTAAATTACGATATTTTCTATAAAGAGTATCTTTTCCTGTAATTTTTTTATAAAACGCAATAGCTTCTTGTTGAGTACATTTATTCATATTACCCCCAATCCATTCCTTGATCATGATTATATCACGAGCACTACAATGCCTAGGCATGTGAAATGGATCAGATTCGTCTTCAGCTTTATGAGACACATTTTTTCCTTTTATTTTAACAACCTTTTCCAAAGGGTATATCGGAGGTAATTGACCTAAAGCATCCTTAACCGTTAAATGTTTTTTGCATTTTAACTTATTCAATTCTTCATAAAATTCTTTAAATGTTATCGACATATCATTTCTCAAACCCAAAAGTATAACACGCTCTCTGTTTTGCGGAACAGAAAAGTCATAAGCATTGAAAACGGCATCTTTAAAATTTTCAGGCTTTAAAATTGAATATCCAACATCATGAAATGCTTTATAGATGCGTTCTACAACAGGTTTTCCACCAGGCTTTGCGCTAAGCATTCCCGTAACATTTTCAAAGACAAAGACCTTTGGTTTAAAAGCACCTACAACCTTTACGAAACTCTCAAAAAGATAATTTCTATAATCTTCGTTCATTGATTTTTTGTCTGTTGCCCTACCATGTATTGAATATGCTTGACAAGGAGGTCCACCGATAATTAAATCAACTTTTTGTTTACCTATGTTTTTTTTCAAACCTTTTAAAGTAGTTGAAGAATTGTACGCTCCATATTTTTCCAAAGATTCTTCCGACCAATTGCCATTTATTAATTCTTCAGTCCTTTGAATATCAAACAAAATAACTTTTTCTTTGGCTTTTTCCTCAGGTTCATTCCATTTTTGGATAAGACGATGCCTAAGAGTTTGAACCATTGGGAGTTCCCACTCAACATGAGCGAGACTTCGAAAATGCCCAGACTCCATAAATCCTTCCGATAGTCCACCACAACCTGCAAAAAGGTCTATAAATGTATATTTCTTTGCCATTATTGGCCTATTCCTTTCTTTATTGTTTTATTTTTTTAATATGCAAAGTTACTATTTTTTCCCGAAAAAAATGCATACACATTATTTCATTTATGAAAGATTAATACTCTACGGAAAGTTCTTTAAACGTAAAGTTGACAGTTTGATCAAAACCTTTCTCTTTTACTTTTTCAAGAAACTCTTTATATTCAGTATATTTCGGAGTTTTAATCTCTTGACTAACTACATAGTTATAGTAATCGTCCCAACTTCCCCAAATTTTTGGCACAACTTCACTTATCGAATACTGTTTATCTGTATTTGGACGATAAAACGACAAGGTTGCTTCGGCAAAGTCAACGACATGTCTCTTTGCATAATTTTTCATAGCCAGTCGTGCTGGCTCCGTATGACGTTGTTCCTTATGTCCATATCCATCTGCATGAGAAACGAAAACTTCATGAGAAGTGTCCCTCCAACAAAGCAACACATCCATCATTGAATGTTCTTCCCCTATATATTGTAGGAATAATTTTTGCTGTAATTCTATGACTTCACTCTCACTAAAAATAAAATCTTCTACAAAAAATCCATCTCTAAATAACTCACATAGGAAATCTAGTTGGAAAGAATTTATGCCATTCTCCAGCAAACAGCTCATCACTTGACTATAATCTTCTTTTGTATAGGAACGAGATTCTTTTGTAAACACACGAAGATTCTTAATCAGATTTATCAAACCTTGTGTTTCAGGTATGACCTTCTGCCCGATAGCACCCAAATAAAACAAAATATGAAGTTGCTTATAAGCATCTTCTTTACCTTTACATTTCAGTTGCTCCACCTTTTGCACTAGAGACAACGATTTATTTACCATCCATTCTTTCAGCTTCGGTTTCATCTCCCCAAAAGGAGATTTATACAGCTCGTCAAATTCGCAATCTGATATATCAGCATCTAAAAGTGAAGCATAAAAATATCTCTGCGTATAACCTGTCACATCAATGCCCTTGTCCTTTTTTGTTCTATATATTCCAAAAAGAGCATCCATCAAGCATTTTATATCTTCAATCCTTTCTTGTGGAACAAAAAGTTCACTTGAATGGTCTCGAACATAGCCTAAAATATTAAAATATTCCCGTTTATATATTTTGGACGCCAAACCGTCATATTCTTTAGGCTTATTCTTACCATCAAAATAGACATATTTACCCGAGTTATCCATAAACAGCACTGCATCTTTTTTATCAACTAGCATTTGGAAAACTAAAGGATATACCTGTCTAAATATCTCTACAATAAAATAATCACAAACATTTACCTCTCCATGAAGGTTTCTTAGATTTATATGCAATGCATTGACTATGCGTTTTATATCCCTAATAGTCCCTATATATTTCAATACATCTATTTGATAGAACAATTCACCATCAACCAACTTACCTATCTCATAAGCTTCATCATGATATAAAAAGCCTTCTAAACGATCAAGTAGAAATTTCTTCAACTGTTCCTTTTTTATTATAGGCAATGGATATTCCTCTTGCAATATTTTTTGGGAATATTTCAAGCTATGAGAAGAGAGCCTATGATTCAACGTATCAACGACATATTTTTTATCATAAGCAATGACAAAATACATATATGGCAAGTTAGAAGTGTTTCGAGCCAAACGAAACACCTCTTCTATTTCATTTGCATCCAAACGATCTACATCATCAACAAACACTACAATTTTGCGACGTACACAACCTATTTGATGCTTTAACGTATTATATTGTTCCTCAACAGATTGAGTTTGCAAAAACGAAAAAACAACTGCCAAACTTTTCGTCCACACAGTTTCTACCTTCGATAGCGTTTGGGCATAGCGAATTAATTGTTGAGAAAAACAAGAATTATAAGGTGCGATAACTTTGCTCAACTCCTTGAAAAATATGTACGTTAAATCGGTTGACTTCCCATATATCCATGGATGAAAAGACAAAGTCAAAACTTGGCTAGAATAATTTGCCTCAATATATTCCTTCATCATGTACATAAAAGAAGACTTACCCAAGCCCCATGGAGCAACAACTCCAAAAGTAAAGGCACTATTGTCAGTTTTTGTAGCTAACAATTTATCGACAGCATCATGTGCATTCTGTTTTCGATTTAACAAATCATCCTTGCCATTCATTATTGGTTGATCAACTGCAAAGCCAATTGAAGTTGAAACAAAAACTTTTTGAGCAGGAGCTAATAGTTTTAGCACAATATATCCAGCTGCCCATAATGCCACAATATCAACATAGCATAAATAAGGAATGCAAGAAGGAAGAGCATTACTAGTAACGAAACGGTATTTTAACCATAAATACAGTACAAAGATGCTAATTCCCAAAGAACTATTGCTCACCAACATTCCCTTTCTATACTTCTTTACAAAGCCAACCAACAGCCATATTGAAGCAAGTCCAAATATAGCAGAGGTGGCATAGCTAACAGAAAAATTTGCGAAGAAAGGCACAAGATGTACCTCATATAAATTTTCCCAAACATTTTCAAAGCATAAATAAAAAGCCAAACATACCAAAAGTAGCTTATTATCTTTTACAAATGCGACAAGGGCACTTGTCGCTTTTCCCCATAACACTTTAACCATCCAAAAACTACGCTATTAAAAGATCCTTAATTTGAATATTTCCATCTCCTTTCATAACCAAAGTATCTCTGCTTTCTTGGTAAGCGGCACGTTGAAAAGGATCCAGGGCTGTATCTCTTACAGATTTTGTATATGAATCATACAATACATCAAAAGACTCGCTTGCTGTCTTTCCTTCTAAGAATGCAATAACAAAAGAAAGTCCAATCGATAATGTGCGATCATCCATACCATAAGGACAATTAGCCTTGCCTCTGTAACCAACAAACAACCGAAGCTTATTATCCAATAGCATATCTGCCAATTCCCCACCATTATAACATGACAGAGTATAGACAACTGCATTAGATAAAACGTAATAGTTTTCATTTGACGATATCACACACTCTCCCTCCACGACAATGGCATCTTCTCTTCCATGGGCATAGACAAAAAAGAGAAAAGGACGCTCATTTACCTTCGAGAGCGAATCTACTATGCTATACTTATCACATGCACTACCCAATGTCATCGTTTGGCAAACAATATGATTATCTTTAGCAAACTTTCTCAATTCAAAGTCTGTTGCATTCTTTAAGTCAGAAAAAAGTTCACCTAATTTCTCATCCGACTTATCTACCAATATAACACTATTTACCTTCTCCATGATTAATATTATTTACAAAAAGTTCTGTAGCTAACTTCAATATGCCATTTGTCATCTCCTTGCCTAGCTCTGTTTGATTACGCACTGCTTCTAATATCTGATTGAGCGTATAGACTTGGTCACCTGAGCGCATATACGGTTTTGCTCGTCGTTTTTCATCTTGGTTTAGAATCCATCGTTCTATTACTGAGCGAATGTCATTTTGAGTTCTTGTATAGGCATCAATCACGACCTTTCGCATATATTCCATAGATGCCCCCTTTGGCAAACAATAAAAAGCATGTCCATCAAACATCTTAGTTGTCTCATTGGTATTTATGGGTGCTCCAGTAAAGACGATTACAGGAATAAGCGTAGAAATTCCATATATTTTTTTTATAAAAACTTCCCCACCACAACTACTATTATTAAAACGCCAATCAAGAAGTACAACCAAATTTTTGGGAAGATTCTCTTGTATATAAGCCAAGCCTTCCTCTGGATTAGAGAAGAACTTAATCTCATTCACTTCATCTTCTATATCATCGAAGAAAGCATCTTCTTGTATTTTCAAGTCATCGTCTATACAGACGAGTGTCATGTTCATTCTATCCATAATCTTACATTTTATTAAATGGTATTGTAATTTTAAATGTAGCCCCTGTGCCAAGTTCACTATTTACGAGAGAAATACTTCCATGTATAGCATCCAAACGAGTTTTGACGATATACAGTCCCAAACCTGCACCACCATAATCTGCTGTTGTGGTAAAGAACAAATCAAATATTCGATCTCTTATTTCTTCCGAAACTCCTGACCCATTATCAGAAAACATGATTACCAACTGCTTCTGTTCGTGTACCACGGTACATTTGATTTGCCCCCCAGAAGTATTGCGCAATGCTTTGACTGAATTATCTATTAGGTTACCAAACATATCTTGGAAAGCCTTCTGATTATAGAGCAAATCAACATCTTCATCAATACAGAAGCTTGCATCTATATTATTTTCATCAAAAGTAAAGGCATACCGCCTAGTAAACAAATCATCCAAAGCTTCTTTTACACTGAAGTTACTAAAGGTAGAGTCATCCTTAGCATAACTCAACATAAAGTCCATCGCTGTAGATAAGTTCTTCATTTCTCGAGCAATCTTTGAAGCATGCTTCACGGTTTTATCTACCTTTTCATGAAGAGGAACCCATTTAGCAACAAACTCTGCACTTCTTTCTATTTGCCCCAATGATGTCCTTACAATATGAGAAATCTGCCCAGCGTATGTTTGCAAAGAAACAAGGCTGAACATAATATTTTCTTGTTCCTTTTTTTCTTCTTCTAGTTGTTTAAAATCAGAAGTTGATGCAGACACCGTTTCTTTCAAAGAATTCAACCTACTAGCAATATCAGCCAATTCATTTTCAGCTTCCGAAGAAGCAAAGAAGGACTTCGATTTTATATTATCTATTTTTACTTTTATATCATTGATATCGCTATCAGCCTTTTCCAACTTTGCAAGATTCTCTTTCTTCTTTTGACTTTTTGTATCCTTCAAAAACTCTTCTATCTGGTGTATTTGATTGATTACAAACACTTTCAAAGCCGCCCATTCCTTATTATCCACAAAATCTTGGCGATTCGTAGAGTCTTTGATGTCCGGATTCAACTTATCTGTTATGTCCAGCCAACCAACAAGATCACGAGTACTCAGCTTTTCGAAGAAACCAGAATAACGTCTTTTGTCAATACCAAAAAGATCTTTTTGAGCATTTCTATCCGAATTATATTCAGCAAAAGGTGTTGCTATGATACCATCTCGATAGATTTTCACCCCATCTATATTAGCATCTGTTTGCTTAAATTGCTTTTTGGCATTTTGATCATAATAATAGATAGACAAGCCTATTGGTCCAAACACTTTAACATCCTCTTCTACAATAGAGATGACACCATTCTTTTCTCTTAAGACTTGCTGGATATACTTATTAGATACTTCATCATATCGGTATCCCAATTCATAGTGCAAAGTAGCTTTCGACAAGACAAAGCTCTCTACCTTTTTTTTATCTACATATTCCTTGTATTCCGGCGCGCACAAATAAACATTAAAAGGATACTTGATATCAAGAGTTGGGCGAACTATTTTTGAGAGTTCTTTATATGCCCTTTCTATATCCTTATCCATCCAAACGTCGTTAAGTGAAGTGATTTCTAGAATTGTTCCATGATCGGATACATTAGCTGTCAATTCTGTCCAATAAAGATTATCGATATCTGTAAACAGTTTCTTTTCACCGCTTTCAAAGTTAATCGCCAATTGTTTATCTTCTTCGGCAGAATATTGCGTCCAATCAGTCTTAAGGCAATGCCACTTATCTTCTCCCTCTATTTTGGTCTTCAAGACAAGACAACCTCCTAATTTATCTACGGCAAACCTTCCTACACCTTTTTTCCCTGCCACAACACGACTATAAGGCGGAGGAGAAACTCTCTTTCGTCTTTTGCTACTTGTTCCTATCACCATCCATTTGTTTTTAAGATCAGAATACCCCATGCCTATTCCATCGTCCTTAATTGTTATAATACTATTAGGACTTATCTTTCCGACTTGCTCGAAACGTATCTCTACATTCTGAGCATTGGCATCATAACAATTCTTCACCAATTCAAATAGAGCCGTGATTCTATCAGTGATCAGTTCTCTACCAAGAAGTCTGAATGTACTGACATCAAACTTAAAATGCATTTTTTCTGTCGCATTATCCATAAGCCAATATTTTATCAAATACCGCCTTTGCCAAAAGAGGCGGTACTGCATTTCCTATTTGTTGTTGTATATGCATAATACTTCCCTTAAATACAAAAGTATCAGGAAAGCTCTGTAATCTCGCAGCTTCACGTACAGACAACCCTCGGTCTTGATAAGGGTGAATCAACATGTTCTTCCTATAGTTCGAAATTACAACTGAAGGTTTGTTTGCCATCAAGCGCTTATAAATTCCACTATGACAATTATTTCTATTAGCATAATTTCCCATCAATTCAATCGGAATAGCTTTCCAATTTTGCCCTTGTCCTATATACTTATATCGTTCAATTACATAGTCTGCATTTCTCGACACATAATTTTGAAGAGACTTTTTGGATCCTTCTCTCATAAGCTTAGCATAAGTGCTAACTTTGGATAGAGGCTTACGATATGGCAATTTATCCGCCATTTGCCCATTGACCAAAATTGGCAAGTCACTTATCGCATCATCCACTGTAAAAATAACTTCTTGTTTTTGAGGAAATTCAAAAAGTATACCTTTAGAAGACCCTACCATAAAATAACGATTCCGATGTTGTGGTACACCATAATCAGAAGCTACTAATATGGTATCATTTACAACATATTTCAAATCTTCAAAACATTTTTTTACTTTATTGCGAACCTCGCCCTTTTCAAATCTCAAAAAGCCTTCTACATTTTCAAATACGAACCAATCAGGTTTCAAATCTGCAACAAATCTTACAAATTCCTCAAAAAGAGAATTGTTTGGATTTTGCATATTTCGTGTTTTTGTGTTCGACAAAGAAAATCCCTGACAAGGAGGCCCTCCAAAAACAATCAAAGGCTCATGTTGAACACCAATATATTCTCTTGGATTTATATTATGAATATCATCCTGCAACATAAGTATGCCGGGATGATTATATGAGTAGGTATCAGCAGCACTCTTGTCTTTCTCCACAGCAAACCGTATTTGAACGCCAGCCATTTCTGCGCCCAAACTAAGTCCACCTGCACCGCTAAAAATATCTACTCCTATTGGCATATTCCTATGAATTTAATGTTATTTTTTGCAAAGGTAACTAAATTATTTGGATTAACCTCCTTTTCCTCCATATTTTTACTACAAAATAAAGATACTTATAAAAATTGGGGTTATGCTGTTTTTCTTCCCAGCAAGTCCATCATCATCTCAAATCCTATGCCGTATATATCAGCATGGGCTTTCTCGCACACATCAATCGCCTCTCCCATCAAGTGATTATAGACATTCGCCTCCTGCTCCGTGAAAGCAGGTTTGCCATCAGCATAAAAGCTATAGTCACGGAAATCGTCATCTGGATGAAAGTTGACTTTTCTTTCATCTATCAGATGGTGGAAGAAAGTCTTCACATCATCTACTGTCTGGATATGTGTACTCGATGTATAGTTCATATTTGAGATACTTTTATTCGTTTGTATATTTCTTGCAAAGATAAGAAAATAATTTGGAATAGCCTACTTTTTCTCCGACTTTTTTCTTCAAAAGAAGGAAAAAGTGAATGTTACCCGAACGAAGGCTATCTGAACCATTTCTGTAGAAAGGAATTTGTGGCAGGTGACACGAGTGACACTTGTCACTATTACTTCGCACTATAAGTTCTGTTGCGATTGGCACCATGTGCCATTATCTTTCCTTCATCAAGCAATCGGTAAATATACCACTTTGTTTGTGTAACTTGCAAATTTATTGCGGCAGAGATTTCCGTAGTTTTGCAATTAGGATGCTCCGTAATGAACTTCAATACCAATTTAAGGGTTCTATCACTAATTTTATCGTCGGTTTTATCGCCACTTGATGGGTTTATCGTCGGATTATCGCCACTTATCGGTAATTTATCGTCGGTTTTATCACCACTTGATGGGTTTATCGTCGGTTTATCGCCAGTTATCGGTAATTTATCGTCGGTTTTATCGCCACTTGATGGGTTTATCGTCGTTTTATCGCCAGTTATCGGTAAATACAGCGTCATTTCCACCCTATCGGGATGATTCACTTCCTTTATCGTCGGTAGTTGCTTCCAGCCATTGTCCAGCCAGCCCTTGGCTATGACATCGGCACCGCTGCCACTCTTCTCGCCGACACCGATAAACACAAACATTTTCTGGAGCAACGGATTGCGGCACACGCTATGGTTGCCCTCCTCAAACTCCTCCTTGCTCACCAACATCG
>ERZ808240.3709-NODE-3709-length-14477-cov-5.569893_pt1 | contig 14477 bp, 12 predicted proteins | sample MGYA00521084_ERZ808240 | MGnify/ENA primary metagenome ERZ808240 (study PRJEB31516, sample SAMN03275571) | gut metagenome | biome: mammalia-associated habitat; material: feces | host: Papio cynocephalus | place: Kenya | collected 2012-08-06 ... | reverse complement strand
CGGTAATATGAATAATAACATTGCGTCAGCAATATGAAATTTCCGGGTTTCCGAAAGTAAAATCATAATTAAAAATTTTCTGCCTTTACCCCGGGAAGACAATGTCTTCCCCTACATAATTTGTTCATTCCTTATAATTGATTTATGCGATAAATTATTGCTTTGCGGGGATTACAGATTCAAAAAACATATATTATAATGTAATAACCGGTTATATTTAAATATTTTATCTGTATGCGTATTGATTAATTATAATTTTCGTGTTAAAATGTAGTATGTGTGAAAATGCGTTTTAAACGCGATATGAGACGTTTTTACAGTCAAAGTAATAAATCATAACTGAATACTAAAACATGATTTTTACACGTCCGAGACGATTTTTCGCTCATTAGCAATAAAAAACATCTTTTTGTTCTCCGGGACGTGAAAGGGAAAGGACAACGGTTAATGGATTCTTTTGAAGAAGTATGGAACAGCGTATGCGGTTACTGCAGATCTACAATGTCCGAAACTTCATATAAGTCGTGGATAATGACCATTTCCGACGCAAGATACGAAGACGGAACTGTCACCATAATTTCATGCAACGACTTCAGAAACTCGATACTTAAAAGCAAATTCGCGGATACATTTAAAAAAGCGTTTGAGGAAATACTGGGATTTGAAATAGATATAAATTTCGAAATAGACCCGGAAATAGAGAACAAAAAAAAGAAAAATGAAAAAGCTCCCGAGCCCGTAAAAGAAGAAACGGCAAAGCCCGAGCCCGTAAAAGAAACATCCTCGGATATAAACACATTTAACAGGGAGGAGAGTTCGTTTACTCCGTACATGACAAGCTACACGTTCGATAACTTCATAGTCGGCGAGTCAAACAAATACGCTCACGCCGCGTCGTGGAGAGTCGCGACATCGCATCCGGGCGCCGTATATAATCCGTTATTCATATACGGCAGAAGCGGACTGGGCAAAACGCATCTTATGCTCGCAATACGCGACCAGTTTAAAAAGAGAAATCCCGGAATCAATATTCTGTACACGACGAGTGAAAAGTTCATGAACGAATTCATCGCGTGTATTACGAATAAGGATATGGCGGCGTTCAGGGAAAAATACAGAAACGTTGACGCTCTTTTTATAGACGATATTCAGTTTATCAAAAAGAAAGTTTCGACTCAGGAAGAGTTTTTCCACACATTCAACGACCTGGTAAACAACGGAAAACAGATTGTCCTGACGTCCGACCGTCCGCCGAAGGAAATAGAAAACCTCGACGAGCGAATCAAAACGAGATTCGAAAGCGGACTGACCGCCGACATACATTCCCCCGACGTCGAGACGAGAACGGCTATTGTTATAAAAAAGGCGGAGGACTTGGGACTCAAACTCTCGCAGCCGATAATTAACTACATAGCCGAAAAAATTAAAGATAACATAAGACAGATTGAGGGTACTGTCAAGAAGATAGCGGCAATGCAGTCGCTTCACGGAATAGAGCCTACGATGGCGATTATACAGGATATTATAAAGGATATAGCTACCGACACGCGTCCCGTTTCGGCGGTAGTCGAGGAGATAATCGAGGAAATAGCCGACAAGTACGACACGACGAAAGAGGATATAACCTCGGAAAAGAGAGACGCGAATATAAAAAACGCGAGAAACGAGGCTATCTATATTATAAGAGAAGTCACGGGCGTTTCGCTTGAGAATATAGGAAGCTATTTCGGAGGCAAGAAGCATTCGACAATAAAACATTCCATTGACATGGTTGAGGAGAAAATTAAAAAAGACCCGACGTACAAGTCGAGCGTTCATTCTCTGATTAACAATTTCAGAAACGAAAGATAAAAACATTCAGAAGGGATATATATTAAGTATATTAATAAAAATAAAATGTTTTTTTCTTATTTTTTTACGTAAAATTTTTTGAACAAGTTTTGATTTTGAACATCGTTTTTTGAACCGTGAAAAACAGGGAAAAATCAGGGAAATCAAAACTCATATTTTTGAACGCGTTTTGTTCGTACGAAAGGTTTAAAAACAGAGGGCGCGAAACGCCGAAAAATAAGGGAATTAATGAGATTTGAACAGTTTGAATAGTCCCTACTGCAACTACTGCTACCTAAAAGTATACTCTATGATATTATATATAAACGGGTGAGACGAAATGAAAGTAATTTGCAAAACATCTGTGCTCTGCGAAGCCGCATTGAATGTTCAAAAAGCGGTTGTCACAAAAACGAGCATGCCTGTACTCGAGGGCATACTCATGAAGACGCAGGAAAACTCTCTTAAGATGACAGGATACGATCTTGAAATAGGAATAAGCACCGTAATCGAGGCAAACGTCGTCGAGGAGGGCACGGTTATAATAAACGCGCGCACATTCTGCGATATTATAAAACACATACCCTATGAGGACGTAATACTGGAAGTCGACGATAAACTGCAGTGTAAAATATACTGCGGAGATATCGAGTACTTCATGACAGGCATTAATCCTAAGGATTACCCCGAACTGCCGTCAATCATAAACGGCAAAGAGCTGACCGTTTCTCAGTCCGTTTTAAAAGATATGGTCAGAAAAACTATTTTCTCCGTCTCGCTTAATGATATCAGAATGATCATGAGGGGTATTAAATTCGAGGTAAGCCCCGGAGAACTCAAATTAGTTGCGATAGACGCTCACCGTCTTGCGATAAGAAAAGAATTTATCGAGTATAACGGTGAAAATCTTAATTTCGTCGTACCGGCAAAAACGCTTGCAGAGGTTATAAAGCTGATTCCCGATACGGACAATTTCGTTAAAATCGGACTCGGCAGACAGCATATTATATTTAATATCGAAGGATATACCGTCGTTTCAAGGCTTCTTGACGGCGAGTTTATGAACTATACCGCGATTCTGACTAACGAGAGAAATACCGTTATCCGAATAAAATCAAAAGATATGATTGAATCCGTCGAACGCGTTTCGCTTATAATTACCGACAGATTCAAGGCCCCTTTAAAAATGGAATTCAGAAACGGCGAGGCGAGAATTTCGACAGCAACGGCTCTCGGTGCGGCAAGCGACAGGGTAGACGTTTCCATTGACGGAGACGAAACATGTATAGGAATTCAGGCGCGCTATGTTCTCGACGCGCTGAGGGCGAGCGAGGACGACGAGGTTCTGATGACGATAGTCAATCCCCTATCGCCCGTGTGCATAGTCCCGACCGTCGGCGACGCTTACACTTATCTCATACTGCCCGTAAGGCTGAACGGATGATAAAAATATGAAAGTTATTAAAGTAAAAGCCGTAAAACGACAGGAAAAGGAAATATATATAGACACCGATTTTATTAAACTCGATTCGGCGCTGAAACTGTGCGATATTGCCGGGACGGGCGGCCATGCGAAGATTCTCATTACCGAGGGCGAAATATCCGTAAACGGCGAGGAATGTCTGCAAAGAGGAAAGAAGCTAAGGGACGGCGATAAAATCGAGTACGAAAACACCGTTTATATAATTAAGAAACGATGAAAGTTACTGAGCTGAAATTACAGAATTTCAGAAATATCGAAAACGCGGAACTTTGTTTTGACGACGGGGTTAACGTAATATTCGGAGAGAACGGACAGGGCAAAACGAATATTCTCGAGGCTGTGTGGCTGTGCGGAGGATTTAAGAGTTTCAGAAAATCGAGGGAAAAGGAATTTATTAAATTCGGCTGTGATTTTGCGAAAATCGACGTTGATTTTTACGCTCAGTCAAGAGAACAGGATATATCGTTGATTTTCTCGCAGAGCAAGAGGATTAAACTGAATTCCGTTATCAAAAAATCAAATTCCGAACTTATAGGGGCGCTGGGATGCGTTGTGTTTTCACCCGCGTATTTATCTTTAGTCAGCGGTTCGCCGTCGGAGAGACGAAAATTCTGCGATATCGCGCTGTGTCAGTTAAAAAGCGGGTACGCTTCCCTTTTGAGCGAATATAACAAGACTTTATTACAGCGCAATTCGTTTTTAAAGGATTTGAAATATCACCCGGAGCTTTATGAAATGCTCGATATATGGAACGACCGTCTTGCCGGGTTTTCGTGCATGATAGCGTCGGAGCGTAAAAAGTATATCGAGTCCTTAAATGAAAAAACATCGCTTATATATTCGGGGCTTTCGTCGAACAGAGAGGAAATGAGCCTTGTATATAAAGTAAAAACACCGTCGGGATATACGAAAAACGCAGAACTGTCAAAGGATTATTATCTTGAACTTTTTAAAAAATGCGAAAACGAGGACAGACGGTTCTGCTGTGCTTCTGTAGGAGCGCACAGGGACGACATCGAGATTCTTATAAATTCGGTTCCGGCGAGAAATTTCGGTTCGCAGGGTCAGCAGAGGAGCGCGGCGCTTGCTGTGAAGCTGGGCGAGGCTGAGATTTTATCCCAGGAAACAGGCGAACAGCCCGTAATTCTTCTCGACGACGTTATGAGCGAACTCGACGTAAAAAGGCAGGATTATATTCTTAACAATATAAAGGACAGGCAGGTTTTAATAACGTGCTGCGAACCGTCGAGCGTAATGAGATTATGCTCTGGAAAGACGTTTCATATTTATGCGGGAAAGGTTTTAAAGTAAAATGTATCTTCATCTCGGTCAGTCGACCGTTATTAAAACAAATACGATTATAGGAATATTCGACCTTGATAATACCACCGTCATGAAGAATACGCGCGATTATCTTAATAAAGCGCAGAAAGACGGCGATGTTATTAACGTTTCGGAAGAACTGCCGAAGTCGTTTACCGTAACCGAGGATAAGAAAAACGGCAGGAAAGTGTATATCTCTCAGCCCGCCGTGCCGACACTTATTAAACGACTCGAAAAGAAAGATTATTAGTTAAATTCATTTATTTATATTCAATTATCATAAACGCGGGTTTTAAATTCATCCCGCGGGGAAATGCTCCCTTTCAGGAAAGGACGTTGTTTTTTTTGGACGAGATTGAAAACAAAATCGACATTATAACCGAGCCTGACGGCACCGAGGTCATGGACACCGTTGTTCATGAGAAATACGGCGCGGATCAGATTCAGGTTCTCGAGGGTCTCGAGGCAGTAAGAAAGAGACCCGGTATGTATATCGGTTCCACCGGTCCTAAAGGTCTTCATCATCTCGTATATGAGATTGTCGACAATTCGATAGACGAGGCTTTGGCAGGTTACTGTACCCATATCGAGGTTAATATTCTCCCCGACGACATTATAGAGGTCAGGGATAACGGACGAGGAATTCCCGTCGATATAAATGAACAGCAGGGACTTCCCGCGGTCACTGTTGTTCTGACTGTTCTGCACGCGGGCGGTAAGTTCGGCGGCAGCGGATATAAAGTATCGGGCGGTCTGCACGGCGTAGGTTCATCCGTAGTTAACGCTCTTTCGGAATGGTTCGAGGTAGAGGTTTCGCGCGACGGACACGTTCATAAGCAGAGATTCACGCGCGGTAACATAGCTTCCGAACTCGAAATAATCGGCGATACCGACGAGACGGGAACTCTTGTAAGATTTAAGGCGGATCCCGAAATATTCACTGAAACTACCGTTTACGAATTCAGCGTATTGCAGAGAAGACTCCGCGAGCAGGCGTTTTTGAATGCGGGACTTAAAATCACGTTAAGCGATTTGAGAGACGACGAAAACCCTGTCGAAGAGGTCTACTGCTACGAGGGCGGTATCTCGAGCTTCGTTGAATTTAATACAAACAGCGCGGGACTTACTCCGATTCAGGACAAGCCCATGCACTTCTCGACCGTTGTCGGCGACAGAAGCGCAGAGGTCGCAATGCAGTATAACGACGGCTACAACGAGTCGATTTTAAGTTTTGCAAATAACGTAAGAACCACCGACGGCGGTACGCACGAGGACGGTTTTAAAATTGCGCTTACAAAGGTATTTAACGATTACGGCAAAAAATACAATCTTTTAAAAGACGCCGATAAAAAGTTAAGCGGCGACGACGTGCGCGAGGGACTCGTAGCGGTCATAAGCGTTAAACTTACAGAAGCGCAGTTTGAGGGGCAGACTAAGGCAAAGCTCGGCAACACCGACGTAAAGCAGATAGTTTCTAAAATGCTTTATGATAAAATGATGACGTACTTTGAAGAAAATCCGCCTGTCGCAAGACTTATATTTAATAAAACGCTCGAGGCTTCAAGAGCCAGAGAAGCAGCAAGAAAAGCGCGTGAGGTCGCAAGAAGAAAGACTGCGCTAAGCGGAAATTCTCTCCCCGGCAAACTCGCCGACTGCACCGACAAGAACCCCGAGAATACGGAATTATTTATCGTCGAGGGAGATTCGGCAGGAGGCTCCGCAAAGGGCGGACGCGACAGAAATATTCAGGCTATTCTTCCGCTGTGGGGTAAAATGCTCAACGTCGAAAAGGTACGTATAGACAAGGTTTTAGGCAACGATAAGCTCGAACCCGTCGTATTGGCTCTCGGCGCGGGAATCGACGAGGATTTCGATATTAATAAATTAAGATATCATAAAATAGTTATAATGGCGGACGCGGACGTCGACGGCGCGCATATCAGAACGCTTCTTCTTACGTTCTTTTTCAGATATATGCGCCCGCTCATAGACAACGGCTATGTTTATTTAGCCCAGCCCCCGCTTTACAGAATTACGAAGAATAAAAAGCATTTTTACGCTTTCTCCGACGAGGAGCGCGATGCAAAACTCTCCGAACTCGGTCAGGGCTGCGACACCCAGCGTTACAAAGGTCTTGGTGAAATGGACTCCGAACAGCTGTGGGAGACGACTATGAATCCCGAGACGAGGACAATGCTCCGCGTAACGCTGGAGGACGCAATCGAAGCTGACGAGACGTTCTCTATATTAATGGGAGATAAGGTAGAGCCCAGACGCGAATTTATAGAAAAGAACGCGAAATACGTTCAGAATCTCGATATTTAAACGGAATGACGGTGAATTAAATGGACGATAATTTTAACGTATTCGACAATGATAATCTTACGGTTCACGACGACGACATACCCGTTGTGGACAGCGGTGACGCGGGCAAGATTATAAACGTCGATATAAATAAGGAAATGAGAAAGTCATTCCTCGACTACTCAATGTCCGTTATAACGTCGCGTGCTCTTCCCGACGTAAGGGACGGACTCAAACCCGTACACAGACGTATTCTCTATACGATGTATGAAAACGGACTCATGCCCGACAAGGCTTACCGTAAGTGCGCGGACACGGTCGGTGCGGTTCTCGGCCGTTACCATCCCCACGGCGACGCGTCGGTATATGACGCAATGGTCAGACTCGCGCAGGATTTCTCTATGAGATACATGCTCGTCGACGGTCACGGTAATTTCGGTTCGGTCGACGGAGACCCCCCGGCGGCTTACCGTTATACCGAGTCGAGAATGAGCAAAATGACTCTCGAAATGCTTTCGAACATAGACGAGGACACCGTCGACTTTATCCCCAACTACGACGACCGACTCAAGGAACCCGTCGTTCTGCCCTCGAAATTCCCGAACCTGCTTGTAAACGGCTCGTCGGGTATCGCGGTCGGCATGGCGACGAATATTCCCCCTCATAATTTAAGAGAGGTTATCGACGGCATCAACTGCGTTATGGATAACCCCGACGCGTCTCTTCCCGAGATTATGGAGCATATCAAGGGACCCGACTTTCCGACTGCGGGCATTATCATGGGCTACTCGGGAATCAGAGCGGCGTACGCAACGGGCAGAGGCAAGGTAACCGTCAGAGCGAGATGCGAAATTGTCGAGGGCAGGCATGACAAGTATCAGATTGTCGTAACAGAGCTTCCCTATCAGGTCAACAAGGCGCGTCTTATCGAAAAAATCGCGGAGCTTGTTAAGGATAAGAAGATAGAGGGTATTTCCGACATCAACGACTATTCCAACCGCGAGGGCATGAATATGGTTATCGACCTTAAAAGGGACGCAAATCCCCAGGTCGTATTAAATCAGCTTTATTCATACACCCAGTTACAGGACACGTTCGGCGTTATCCTCTTAGCATTGGTCAACGGCGAACCCAAAATATTAAATTTAAAACAGATTCTCGAATATTACATAGACCATCAGTGCAACGTAATAACGAGACGAACATCATTCAGACTTAAAAAGGCCGAAGCCAGAGCGCACATTGTCGAGGCTTTGATAAAGGCTCTCGATATTATCGACGAGGTTATCGCCGTGTTAAAGGCTTCAAAGAGCGTTGCAGAGGGCAAGACAGCTCTTATGGAGAACTTCGCGTTCGACGAAATTCAGGCAACGCACATCGTTCAGATGCGTTTGGGACAGCTGACAGGTCTCGAAAGACAGAAGCTCGACGACGAAATGGCTGAATTAAAGGCGAAGATAGACGAGTACCGCGCAATTCTTTCTTCGAGAGAAAAGGTGCTCGAAATTATAAAGAGCGAGCTTGCCGTTATTAAGGAAAAATTCGGCGACGACAGACGTACGGAGATTCAGAACGTCTCGGGCGAGGTCGACATTGAGGACCTTATCCCCGTTGAGGACTGCGTTCTTACAATGACCGAGATGGGCTATATCAAGCGTATGCCCGCCGACGAGTACAAGAGCCAGCGCAGAGGCGGTAAGGGAATCAAGGGTATGACCCGCCGTGAGGACGATATTGTCGACACAATTATAAACTGCTCGACGCACGACTACGTTATGTTCTTTACTTCAAAGGGCAAGACGTACCGCATTAAGGCGTACGAAATAGCCGAGGGCAGCCGTATCAGCAAGGGTATGAACATTGTCAACATTCTTCCGCTCGAGAGCGAGGAGAAGATAACGGCGATTATCAGAGTTCCCAGAGAGCAGGACGAAAGTCTTAAATACCTGTGCATGTTTACAAAGAAAGGTATTGTAAAGAGAAGCGAAATTTCCGCTTATAACAATATAAGAAAGAGCGGAGTTATCGCCATAACCCTCGACGAGGACGACGAGCTTATTCACGTTTCGGCTACAACCGGAGATGACGATATATTCCTTGCTACGAAGAAGGGCATGTGCATTCGCTTTAACGAAAACGACGCGAGGGTAATAGGCAGAACGGCGCGCGGAGTCAGAGCCATAACGCTTAAAGAGGGCGACGAAATCGCGGGCGCGGACGTTATCAGAGAGAACTGTTACGTTCTCACCGTCAGCGAAACCGGTTACGGCAGACGAAGCGAGATTACCGACTACAGAATTCAGAACAGAGGAGGTCTCGGTCTTATAAATTACCGTACCGCGGAATACGGCGACGTCGCGGCGGTCAGAATAGTATCGGGCGGCGAGGATCTGATTCTCATTTCGTCGGACGGTATTATAATAAGAATCCCCTCGGATTCGATAAGCATTTTCTCACGTCCGTCAAAGGGCGTACGCGTTATGAAGGTAGGAGAAGACCAGAGAGTCATAACCATGACATGTCTTGAACGCGGCGAGAATGACGGAAAAGATACGGATTCTCAGAGTGAGGAAACACCGGACGGCGAAAATGTTTCAGATGAAGCCGTTACCGATGAAAACGAATCGCAGGATTAATAAAATAAAACCGGGCGCGGATCTGATTTGATCCCGCGTTCGGAATTTACTAATATTATTCATTAAAATGAATAGTCCGGGGTGTGCGGATTATTCTGTCAGCGGAGAATTTTATGGACAAGAAAAAAAAGGACGTTACCGCTCAAACTGACGGCGGAAACAAACACAAGAAGAAGGTAAAAAAATCATCCGTAGTTATAGCGGTAATTATCGTTATACTCGTATTTTTGGGCGTTATCGCGGCGCATTTCGTATTAAGATATACGAAAGATATCGATATTGACGACGGAATTGACAACGTAACGGGGCAGTACAGCGAGGATTTTCTCTTCAGAGACGAGGATAACAGTCAGAACGCGGCGGACATGATAGCCATGCAGCAGAACGACAACTTAAACGAACTGCTCGAGGATTGGTACACTAACGGCGGCGAACATCTGACGAGCAAACACGTCATGAACGTACTTTTGATAGGTCTTGACACGTTTGACGGCATAAGCTCGGGTAACTCCGACGTTATGATGATAGTTTCGATTAATAACGAGACAAATAAAATAACGCTTTGCTCGCTTTTCAGAGACAGTTATACGTATTTTGACACGGCTTACGGTCCCAAAACGTCGAAAATCAACGCGGCTTACGGCAACGGAGGTCCCAAATATCTCGTCGACGCGGTTGAAAATAACTACAAAATTAAAATCGACTACTATGCGGCTGTCGACTTTACGGCTTTTGAAAAGGTTATCGACGAAGTCGGCGGAGTTTATCTCGACGTAACGCAGAACGAGGCGGACGGTATTTACGAGTACGCGAATATAAGCGTTCCCGTCGGCGAAAACGTTCTTCTTAACGGCGAACAGGCTCTCTACTTCTCAAGAATGAGAAAGATTTACACCTCGGGCGACATTCAGCGAACCGAAAATCAGCGCAAGGTCATCACCGCGCTTATAAATAGATCAAAAGATCTCACTCTCTCTCAGCTTGACGGCGTTGTTAAAACTCTGTGTTCTTATGTCAGAACCGACTGTTCCGTTTCGAAAATTATAACGCTCGGCTCGACCGCGATTTTGAATAAGTGGTATGATTTCGAGATAGTTTCAATGGAGGCACCCGCCGAGGACGCAAGAGAGCCGTACACAACACACGGCGACAGCGTCTGGATCTGGGTTGTTGATTACCCGCTCGCCGCGCAGGAGGTGCAGAACGCGCTCTACGGTCATACCAATATCATACTCGACGAGAACAGGGTAAAGGCTTTTGACGTAAAATCCACGCGATAAAGGTGTCGGGGATGTTAAAAACGCCCGGAATGTAAGCACAGACTCATTTTTTCGGAATTTAACAAAATATGTAGGGGAAGACATTGTCTTCCCGGGGTAAAGGCAGAGATTTTTAATTATGATTTTGCCGACGGAAACCCGGAAATTTCATATTGCTGACGCAATTTATTATTGATAAAACCGTAAGTCTCATGCGGGAAGATGATATCTTACCCTACAAAAAAAATGTCTGTGTTTTAAGAAAAATTAAATTCTTCGATTTTATTATAAAAAAAAGAAGGTTTTATTATGTTTAACCATGAAAATCTTAAAGGAAAAACCGCCGTTATCACCGGCGCGGGCGGAGTTCTCTGCTCGGGATTTGCAAAGGATCTTGCCTCGCAGGGCGTAAAGGTTGCAGTTCTTGACCTCAACCTGCCCGCCGCCCGGAAGACCGCCGACGAAATAAACGCTTCGGGCGGTACGGCTCTCGCCGTCGAGTGTAACGTACTCGAAAAATCAAGCCTCGAAAAGGCGAAGGAGACTGTAACCTCTGCATTCGGCGCGTGCGACATACTTATCAACGGCGCGGGCGGAAACAATCCCAAGGGTACGACCTCGAACGAGACTCTGACCATGGACGATATCGCGCACAAGGCGGAGGGAGTTAAGACGTTTTTCGACCTCGACCCCGACGGAATCCAGTTCGTATTCAATCTTAATTTCCTCGGCACTCTTCTGACTACGCAGACATTTGCGCTCGACATGGCCGGCAGGGACGGCGCGTGCATTATAAACATTTCGTCAATGAACGCGTTCAAGCCCCTTACGAAAATTCCCGCGTATTCGGCGGCAAAGGCGGCTGTCTCGAACTTTACGCAGTTCATGGCCGTTCACTTCGCACCCGTCGGCATCAGAGTCAACGCGATTGCGCCCGGATTCTTCTCGACCAATCAGAATAAAACTCTCCTCTTTAACCCCGACGGTTCTCTTACAGAGAGAAGCCATAAGATAATAAGCCACACCCCGCTCGGACGTTTCGGCACGCCGGACGACCTCACGGGCAGCCTGCTTTTCCTTGCCGACAGCCGGTATTCGTCGTTTATCACCGGCGTAATTCTCCCTGTCGACGGCGGTTTCTCGGCTTACTCGGGAGTTTAATATTAATAATATTTATAAAAAATTGAACCTCGGCAATCAACTCCGGGGTTCTTTTTTTTACGCAGAATTAATGATTCAAATTAATTATATAATTAATTCTCGGGTTTTGATGATTAATTCTTTGTATTTTTAATTAATTCTTGAGTATTAATAATTAATTTTATATGATTATAATTAATTCTCCGATTTTGAACGTTAATACAAATTTCCGCTGTTCTTTAATTTTGTATATAATGCTTAAATTTCTGTTTTTTTTTTTTGATATTTTGACATATTGCGAGACGGTTTGATTTAAGGTATACTTATATCAAATATAATATTCAGTAAGAGGAACAGTATATGAACAAGTTTTCGATTTTTACAAAAACGACTGCCGGCTGGTTTGTCCAGTTAGGCTGTATTATTTTAGCTTTAATAACGGTCGCGAATCCGCTTATCGCTAAGAACTTTAAGCCCGTCGGAATTAAGGAAACGGAATCCGTCGAGTTTGCGGAGAGTCTCGGCAGAGGATGGAACCTCGGCGGCGCATTATGCTGTACTTATCACACTCTTGACCCGAATGTTATGTGCGGAGTCGAGACCGAAGTTGAAGCGGGCGGAAGCGTTTACACGACTGAAGAGGTATTCGAAAAGGTTAAAGAAGCGGGCTTCGATTTTGTCCGTATTCCCGTAACGTGGAAAAACCATTTTTATATGCAGCCCGGATATGAGATAGACAAGGCTTGGATGGATAGAGTTCAGCAGGTTGTTGACTGGGCACTCGAAAATGATTTGAAGGTTATACTGAATACTCATCACGATTCTACTACCGGCGGCGCGTGGAACGCGTGGTATATCGCGGATAACGAGCATTACGAGACTACGAGCGATATACTTACTTCTTTATGGTCGCAGATTGCAGAACGTTTTAAGGATTATGACGAAAATCTTATTTTCGAAACTCTTAACGAGCCGGGATATGCGGGCGCGAAGTACGGCGGACACGGAAACGATGAGTCGCGTTACGTTTTAAATAAATTGAATAATGACGCGCTCGAGGCGATAAGAGCCGCCGGCGGAGAGAATGAAAACCGTTACGTTCTTATCCCGACTCACGGCGCATGCGACGACTATAATACAAATGCCGCGCTCGAATTACCGGACGATCCTCACGTCCTCGTAAGTTTACATCCCTATGTCGGAGCGGACGATAAAATGCATGACATAAAGGTTTGGCAGGCATTTTTCATGGCTCAGAAATTCTTTTTAAATAAAGGATACGGCGTTGTAATGACCGAATTCGGAGACTTAACCTCCGACAGGAACAACGGTTATGCTCCTTATGATGAATCAAGCGAAAAGGTTGACGAGCTTGTTGAAAGTTATAAACTTTATACAGATCTTTCGGATAGATTCGGAGTCCCCGTTTGTCTTTGGGACGACGATCAGGCTATGGGTCTGTTCGAAAGAAAAACGCTTACGTGGAAATATCCTAAGGTCGTAAATGCGCTTACGGGTTATACGCAGGAATGAAATTATAATGAATAAATTAAAACGGAGACTGTGAATTCGGTCTCCGTTTTTTTTGTTTGTAACGTATTGCTATTGTACGTACAATGTGTTAAAATAAACACAAGAGGTGATTTGTTATGGCAAAATCAGCAAATTTATATATAAGAATCGAACCCGAAGTTAAAGAACAAGCCGAAAGCATACTTTCAACGCTCGGAATCCCCGCGTCAAGCGCGGTAAATATGTTTTATAAACAGATAATTTTACGAAACGGACTTCCGTTTGATGTTAAAATTCCCGAAAAACCCGTCGGAATTGCCGAAATGACAGCGGAACAATTGGATTCAAAACTTGAACAGGGATATTCGGATATGAAAAACGGACGCGTCGTATCGGCGGAGGAAGTTTTTAACAACATAAAATAAAAAAAATCCCGTTTTGCACGGGACTTTTTTTTATTCACAACGTATTCATCAGGTACGACAGTATCGACCTTCGCGTTACGATTCCGCTGAACGAGCCGAGGTCGTCGACAACGGGTACGAAGTTTTGTTCGAGAGCCGTATTAAAAAGTTTTTCTATGTTCTCGCTGAAATTTACCGCCTTGTATTTTTCCGATTTGATTATTTTCGTCACGGGGATATGTTCAAGCTCTTTTATAAGCGATACGTCCTCGAGCGACGACCCCTCTTTTAATATGAGCCAGAGAAAATCGCCCTCGCTTACGGTTCCTACGTATTTACCCTCGCGCGAGATAACGGGAATCGCCGTATATCCGCAGTTTTTCATCTTTTCGAGCGCCTGACGGACGCTGAAATCGCTGTAAAGAAACGCTGTGTCCTGCTTGGGTTTAATAAAAAATGCGACGTTCATGATTTTCCTCCGTTATTTGTAGTGCGTAATAATTATATTCGCGGTTTATTAAATGAATGTGTAAACAATAATTTATCGTTCCAAACATAAACATTCTTTATGTAGGGGAAGACATTG
>ERZ808240.3708-NODE-3708-length-14481-cov-3.337308_pt1 | contig 14481 bp, 10 predicted proteins | sample MGYA00521084_ERZ808240 | MGnify/ENA primary metagenome ERZ808240 (study PRJEB31516, sample SAMN03275571) | gut metagenome | biome: mammalia-associated habitat; material: feces | host: Papio cynocephalus | place: Kenya | collected 2012-08-06 ... | reverse complement strand
TCCGGCGGCTCCAGCCCCAGAGCAATCGCCGGCAGCCCGTCAGTTACCAGATTCACCAGCAGCAGCTGGGTAGGCAGCAGCACCACCGGCATGCCCATGAGAATTCCCAGAAACATGGTCAGCACTTCGCCGATGTTGCAGGACAGCAGGTACCGGACAAATTTTCGGATATTGGCGTAGACGCATCGTCCCTGTTCCACTGCGTCCACCAGTGTTGCCAGATTGTCATCGGTCAGCACCACGTCTGCCGCCTGCCGTGCCACATCGGTGCCGCTTTTGCCCATTGCCACGCCGACATCGGCTTCCTTGATCGCCGGTGCATCGTTGACACCGTCGCCGGTCATGGCAACGATCTCGCCTCGCCGCTTGTAAGCCCGAACCAGCCGCAGCTTGTGTGCCGGATTGACACGGGCAAAGACGGAATACTGGTCAATGCACCGATCCAGCTGGGCATCAGTCAGGGTATCCAGTTCGGCTCCGGTCATGGCTTTTTTTCCGCGGAGCAGTCCTGCCTGTTTGGCAATGGCGGCGGCAGTGTTCTTGTGGTCGCCGGTAATCATGACGGTGCGGATATTCGCCTTGGCACAGGTGCGGATCGCCGTGCGTGCAGATTCTCTGGGCGGATCCAGCATGCCGGCAAGCCCCAGAAAGATGCACGCACTGCCTTCCTGTTTGGCGAACGCCAGCACCCGCAAGGCTTCGTTCGACATGGCGGTGACCTGTTTGCGGACAGTGGCTCGTGCACCCTCCGAAAGGGGAACGCTTTTGCCGTCCTGCATCTGGAATCCGCACAGGGGCAGAATGACATCAGCAGCCCCTTTCCAATAGGTGCAGGTGCCGGCTCCGTCTGTCACCGTTACCGCCATGCGGCGGGTTTCGCTGTCGAACGGTTCCATGTGCTGGACAGGGTGCATGCGGAGCAGGGCTTTTCTGGAAATGCCGCCTTTTTCCGCAGCGATCAGCAACGCCGTTTCCGTGGGATCACCGGTAGCAGACCATGTGCCCTTTTCTGTGCGGCTGCCACGGTTGCGGGATTGCTTTTCCTGCGGGCTATGGATCTCTGCGGTGCTGCAAAGGCTGCCGCAGGTGAGCAGTTCCCGCAGTGCCGGCTTGGAGAGGGGATTGACGTTGCTGCCGTCCAGCTGAATGGCACCGGCTTTTTGCAGACCAGTCCCCGTGACAGAAAAGCGTTCGCCGCCGGCAACAATGGTGGTGACGGTCATGCGGTTCTCGGTGATCGTTCCGGTCTTGTCGGAGCAGATCACACTGGCACAGCCCAGCGTTTCCACACTGTGCAGCCGGTTCACCAATGCCCCGTGCTTCATCATGCGGCTGACTGCCAGAGCAAGGGCAATGGTGACGGTGGCAGGCAGCCCCTCCGGAATGGCGGCAATGGCAATGGTGATGCCGGTCATGAGCATGTCAAAAACCGGTTCGCCCCGCAGCACGCCGGCAAGGAACACGGCTCCGCATACGCCAAGGCACAGCAGAGCCACGACTTTTCCCAGTCCGGCAAGGCGTTTCTGAAGCGGTGTCATTTCCTGCCGGACATCTTGCAGCATGGTGGAGATCTGTCCCATTTGGGTGCGTGTGCCGGTGGCAATGACCACTGCTTCGGCACTGCCCCGCAGAATTGCTGTGCCGGCGTAGACGATGTTGTGCTTATGTAGGTCGTTTCGGGTGTCGGCAGGATCGCCTGCCTGTTTGGAAACTGCTTCGGATTCACCGGTGAGAATGGACTCGTTCACCGCCAGCCCTGCCGCCTGTATCAGTGCACCGTCCGCCGGAACATTGTCGCCGGCTTCCAGCCGCACCAAGTCGCCGCAGACCAGTTCCCGTGCCGGAATGGTCTGCCACTTGCCGTCCCGACACGCCGTGGCGGTGGGAGCCGTCAGATTGCGGAGGGATTCCAATGTCTGCTCGGTGCGGTATTCCTGCAAAAAGCCCAGAATCGCGTTGAGCAGGACAATGAGGATAATGGTGACCGCATCGGTGATCTCTCCCAGAAACGCGGAAATGCCTGTGGCTGCCAGCAGAATCAACACCATCACATCTCGGAATTGCCCGAGAAACATGCGTAGGGGACGACGTTTCGCTGCCGCCGCCAGTTCGTTTTCGCCGTCCTGTTTCAGCCGTTCCCGTGCGGCTTTGGTTGTCAGACCGTTCATGTTATGCCTTCTTTCTTTTGCAAGGGAAACACTGAATAAAGCTTGTGTGTAAGGTGCGTAGCCAGATTTTTCGGCAGATTGCACAGAAATTCCGCAGGCATACTGGATGGTCGCAATTCATCTTAGTGCGACACTCCTTTGTTCTCGAGCAGAATCCTGCCTCGAACGCAGTCGCATGGCAAGGGATTTCTGGGCAATATGACGGAAAATCTGCAAGCAGATTGCGTGCAAAGCCGTCAGGCGGGCTTTATTCAGTGTTTCCTCAAAATAAGGGCTTGCTTTTTTTGGCGGAATACGGTATAATAAGATGAATCAATATGTTTGCATGATGCAGGCTCTGAAAAAGAACCTAAGGGCAGCACCGCACAAAGCCCGCCTGACGGCTTTGCACGCAGTCTTTGTACAGGACTGCCCGAACAAATGGGAGGATTATTAAATATGCCAAAATATGTATTTGTCACCGGCGGCGTTGTGTCCGGACTGGGTAAGGGAATCACCGCAGCTTCGCTGGGACGTCTGCTGAAAGCCCGCGGCTATAAGGTCACGATCCAGAAATTTGATCCGTATATCAACGTGGATCCGGGTACCATGAGCCCGTACCAGCACGGTGAAGTATTCGTAACGGACGACGGTGCAGAAACCGATCTGGATCTCGGTCACTACGAGCGTTTCATCGACGAGAGCCTGTCGATCAACAACAATGTTACCACCGGTAAGGTGTATTGGACTGTTCTGAACAAGGAACGCCGCGGCGACTATCTGGGCGGTACTGTGCAGGTAATCCCGCACATCACCAACGAGATCAAGGACCGCATCTATCGTGTCGGCAAGGAATCCAACGCAGATGTTGTCATCACAGAGATCGGCGGCACTGTAGGCGACATCGAGAGCACACCGTTTCTGGAAGCGATCCGTCAGTTCGTCACCGAAGTGGGCAGAGGCAACGCCATGTACATTCACGTGACACTGGTGCCGTATATTGCCGGTTCCAATGAACTGAAATCCAAGCCCACACAGCACTCCGTCAAGGAACTGCTGTCTATCGGCATTCAGCCCCACGTGGTAGTCTGCCGGACAGAGCTGGAGATTCCGGAGGATATGAAGCGGAAGATCAGCATGTTCTGTAATGTACGGGAAGAAGACATTATCCAGAACATGACGGCACCGTCCCTGTACGAAGTGCCCATGATGCTGGAGAACGAAGGTCTGACAGACAGCGTCTGCCACCATTTGGGACTGGAAAATCGGGAACCCGACCTCACCGAATGGACTGCCATGACCGAACGGCAGAAGCGTGCCGACAAGGACGTGACCATTGGTCTGGTGGGCAAGTACGTGGCATTACAGGACGCATATCTGTCTGTGGCAGAGGCTCTGCACCACGGCGGCATTGTCAATGATGCCAGAGTGAAGATCCTGTGGATCGACTCCGAGAAGATCACACGGGAAACGGCTCCGGAAATGCTGAAGGACTGCGACGGCATTATCGTTCCCGGCGGCTTCGGCGACCGCGGTATCGAGGGCATGATCGAAGCCATTCGCTATGCCCGTCTGAACAAGGTGCCTATGTTCGGCATCTGTCTGGGCATGCAGATGGCAGTGGTGGAATTTGCACGCAATGTGGCTGGTTTTCCGGACGCAAACTCCTCCGAGTTTGAGCCGGACGGTGCACACAGTGTCATTCACATCATGGAAGATCAGAAAGACATTACCAACATGGGCGGCACCATGCGTCTGGGACTGTATCCGTGCAAGCTGACAGCGGGCAGTCTGGTACAGCAGATCTACGGCGAAGACCTGATCTATGAGCGTCACCGCCACCGGTTTGAATTCAACAATAACTTCCGCAAGCAGCTGACCGAAAAGGGCTTGCAGATCGCCGGACTTTCTCCGGACGAACGTCTGGTAGAGATCGTTTCCCTGCCGGATCACCCGTGGTTTATCGGCGTACAGTTCCATCCGGAATTCAAGTCCCGCCCGAACAAGCCTCAGAAGCTGTTCGCGTCCTTTATCGGTGCGGCACTGAAAAAGCGGAATCAGTAAGAGTGCTGTTCGGCGTTTTTGAAAATGTTACGCAGCAGCCAAGACCGATCGTGAAACATGTCATACCTTTCTAGGGAGGTGGAACCCATGAGCAAAATGTTGATCGTAGACGATGAAGAAAAAATTCGTGCCGTAGTGCGGGAGTACGCGGAGTTCGAGGAGTTCGAAGTGACCGAAGCACGGGACGGCATGGAGGCGGTGGCACTCTGTCGGGAAAATGATTATGACATCATTATCATGGACGTGATGATGCCCCGTCTGGACGGCTATTCCGCCTGCAAGGAGATCCGGAAGCAGAAAGATATTCCCATTATCATGCTGTCCGCCCGCGGCGAGGAATACGACAAGCTGTTCGGTTTTGAAACCGGCATAGACGACTATGTGGTAAAGCCCTTTTCGCCCAGAGAACTCATGGCACGGGTGCGTGCAGTTCTGGCACGGAGCCATGCGGCAAAGCAGGGCGGCGGCGATACCCAGCAGCGGCTGAAATTCGGCGGGCTGGAAATTGACCTTGCCGGACGAGAGGTGTATGTGGACGGCGTGCGTGCGTCCATGACACCCAAGGAATACGACCTGCTGTTCTATCTGGTGAAAAATAAGGGACTGGCTCTTTCCAGAGATAAGCTGCTGGAAGAAGTCTGGGGATACGATTTCTTCGGGGACGACCGTACTGTGGATACGCATATCAAGATGCTTCGCGGCAGTCTTGGACCGTATCGTTCAGATATTGTGACCTTGAGAGGAATGGGATATAAATTTGATCCGGAAAATGACGCATCATCTGCATCACCGGCATCATCTCGGTGAACGCAATCTCCGCATCGGCGTAAAGATCTGGCTGTTTTTTATGCTGTTTGTGTGCGTGGTATTTCTGCTGATGTGGCTGTTTCAGATCATCTTTCTGGAATGGTTCTATGAGTCCATGAAGATCCGCGACACGGCAAAACTGGCACAGCAGCTGGTGTCGGACTATGGCAGTGAGGACTTTTCTGACGATGCACAGGAGATCTCGCTGCAAAATGAAATGTGCATTGAACTGCTCAATTCCAACGGCAGGGAAGTGTACTATAACTGTGTGTATAACGGCAAGTGCCTGCTGCACGGCAAGGAAAGCGGAACGCTGTTCTATCTCATCGACTTGCAGAACAGCAGCACCGGCACGATCTGCCGGCGGGTGTCCAACCCGACACTGCAAAATGAAATGCTGGTCTACGGCTGTACCATGTACAGCAAGGACGACGGCAGCGTGCTGGGCTACCTGCTGCTGAATTCGCCGCTGGTGCCGGTGGAATCCACCGTGTCCATTCTGAAGCGGCAGACCATGATGATCACCATTATGCTGGTGTTCTTCGGGTTCCTGATCTCGTTCTATGCGGCGAACCACATCTCCACCCCCATTACCCGCATCACCCAGTCCGCCAAGCGGCTGGCACACGGGGATTATGCGGTGAAGTTCGAGGGCGGCGGCTATGCCGAAGTGGACGATCTGGCGGAAACGCTGACCTATGCGGCACATGAGCTTTCCAAGACAGACCAGATGCAGCGGGATCTGATCGCCAACGTTTCCCACGACCTGCGAACGCCCCTGACCATGATGAAAGCCTATGCGGAAATGATTCGTGACCTGTCGGGGAACAATCCGGTGAAGCGGGAACAGCACCTGAACATCATCATCGAGGAAACCGACCGGCTGACGCAGATCGTCAACGATATGCTGGACTTGTCCAAGCTGGAAAGCGGAGCACAGAAGCTGGATTACAGCACGTTCGACATTGCCCAGTGCATGGCGGAGATCGTGCACCGCTATGAGGGCGTGTCGGAGCGTATGGGCTATCAGATTCACCTGACGCTGGACGAGCCCTGTATGGTACGCTGCGATGAGAGCAAGATTGACCGTGTGATCGGAAACCTGATCAATAACGCGATCAATTACACCTCCAAGGAGGACAAACAGGTGTTTGTCACCCAGCGGAATCTGCCCCAGTGCGTGCGAATTGAAGTGCGGGACACCGGCGACGGCATCGAGGAGGACAAGATCAAGCTGATCTTCGATAAGTACTACCGTTCTGAGAATCATAAGCGGGAAGTGGTAGGCACCGGACTGGGCTTGTCCATCGTGAAAGAAATCCTGAAGATGCATAACTATAATTATGGTGTCAACAGTAAGCTGGGCGAGGGCTCTACGTTCTGGTTCGAGATACGGGACATCGTGCCGCCGGAAAAACCGGAGGACAAGGAAATCCCTGATGCGGAGATTCGGCAGCTGTAAAAGGAAGAAGCGGACAGTGTAAGTGCTGTCCGCTTTTTGTTTGGGGTATGAGAAGCCGCCCACAGCAAAATTTGTCGCATTGTACAAACTGGATTGGTGAAAATTGTACAAGCTGCGAATTGGAAATTGAATTTTTTTGCGGTATAATAGAATTATCAATACATAACACACTTGAGACATGAAAGGTCGGGTGGTATTTATGAAAAAAATCAGTTCTATTTTACTGACATTGTGCATGCTCGTGGTATGCGTGGTGTCTGCCATGCCGGTTTCTGCGGCATACGGACAAAACGGCAACAACGAAATCGCAGATGCAGCAACCTATCAGTGCATCACAGAAAAAATCACTGCCTATGCGGCGGAGCAGGGCATTGACCTAAGCGGCGGAACGCTGTCCTATGCTTATCTGCCGGTAGATCCGCTGAAAAATGCGGAACGGGGAACTTTTTTGGACGGAAAGTATGTGACATTCCAAATGGAAGATGCAGGCTACGCGTCCGGCTATTTCACATGTTCCGCCGGCGAGGAGCAGGACTGCACCTATACACCGCTGCACTCCAGCCTGTTTCTGGACGCTATGTACAACGAACGGTGGTATACTTTATATTCTGCCAAAAGCTGTCTGATCGAGGGAAAATCCTATGATCTGGTAATGGAACTGGAGGGGAAAGTGTACGACCTGCGGGACGATACTGTAATCAGTGAGCAGGAACTTTCCAATTTGCGGGTAGAATCTCTTTTGACCGGAGATGTCAATCTGGACGGCAGCATTGATATTACAGATGTGGTGCTGCTGAATCAATTCGCCAGCGGTTCGGTTGAACTGACAGCGGTGCAGCAGAAAAACGCGGACTGCAACGGGGACGGAAATGCAGACCAGACAGATGCAGTTGTGCTGCTGCAATTCCTGCTGCGAATCGTGGATACGCTCCCCGCTACTGCTGCATAAATCCATTTGTTTTGCTTATCGAAGCGGACAGTGTAAGTGCTGTCCGCTTTTTGTTTTGAGCATGGGCAATTGAAATGTATGTTTCTTGCTGTAATTTTCTTCTACGCCCTTTCGGTTTCCGCACGGGGCGATGTGGGCATCGCCCCCTACTGTTTTCTCATGGATTTTCACGAAAGCAGCACCGCAAAAAAATTTCCCCGAAAGTGAAACCAATTCCGACAGACCGGTGTCTATCTATATGAAACCACACAGAGCATATCTAAGGAAACACTGCAAGAGTGTTTCCCCAAGCATATGCTCTCCGGAAAGGAGGCGGCACGATGCTGCATGCAACAACATGGGAAAGCTGTCCGGCGGAATTGCTTCTGTCGGCGGCGGCTCCGGAGGACACCGGAAAAGACGCACGGCTGCTGGAACAGCTGAAACAACAGAACCGCCGCGGGCTGGAACGGGTGATGAAACGCTACACCGCCTATGTGGGAACGATCCTGCGGAACGTCACCCGCGGACAGACCACACAGGAGGACTTGGAGGAACTCACCGCAGACGTGTTCCTTGCCCTGTGGCACCACGCTCCCGAGATGCGGACGGAACACCTCACCGGCTATCTCGCCAGCATTGCCCGTTCCAAAGGGTACAACTGGCTGCGGAAAAACCGTCCCGAAACCATGCCCATCGATGACGTGGTGATCTCCGACGATACCGACGTTTCGGCACAGGCAGAGCAGGCGGAACTGGCGGGCATTGTACAGGAAATGCTGGCACAGCTGCCGGAACAGGATCGGGAACTGCTGCTGCGGTTCTATTTCTACCGCCAGTCCGTGCGGGAAATTGCCGGCGAAATGCACATGAAAGAATCCACCGTGAAAACCAGAATGTACCGCAGCCGGAAAAAACTGCGGCAGCTGTTCACAGAAAGGGGCTATGGCTATGAGCAAATGGAATTTGTTTGAGATTTTTTCTCACCTGCACGTTACCGGAGAAGACCTGCCGAAAATCCGCCGGACAGCAAGAATTTCCAGGCGGGCTGTCCGCAGCCGCGTGCTGGCATCTCTGGACGAAGAAGCCGCAGCCGGCGTGCCGGCAAGAAGTCACGTCCCGCACTGGAAAATGGGACGGATTCCGGCGGTGCTGATCGCGGCGGCAGTGCTGGTCAGCGGCAGTGCGATCACTGCGGCGGCGGCAACCGGCGGCTTTTCCCAGCTGATGCAGCTGGTGTTCGGAAAAGACGTTTCGTATCCGTCCACGCTGGAAGACCTGTACACCGTCCCCGAAGTGGAAGTGACGGACACCTGTGACGGCATCGACTGTCAGGTGCTGGGCGTGTTCGGCGATGTACACAGCGTCAACGTGGTGCTGGAGTTTTCCGGCGTGAATGGGTTCACTCTGCCGGAAAACGTGAAGTTTTTCGGGGAATCTCCGTGGCTGACCGGCGGAGTTGCCGGCGGAAGTGCCAGCATCAATTATACCTATGATGCCGCCGACAGCGGACATCTGTATGTGACAAATCACTATGAGATTGAGCGAACTGCCGCTGATGCAGATATGCAGTTCACCATGGAAGTGCAGAAGTTTCTAAAGAGTTCAAAGGAAAACAACGATTATCTGCAATGGTCATACACGGATACGTATGACATGTGGGACATTCGGGAATGGCTGGGCTATTCTGTTGCCGATGTCAACACGAGAAAGCCGCTGTCCCAGCAGGATCAGCAGAAAGTTTCGGACAATTTCGAATTGCTGGACGATATGTATGCCCCTCAGAGGGATACGCTTGGCACCGGACACTGGGAAAAGGCAGATGAACAGGTCTACCTGCGGAAATCGGACATTCTGACAGAGGGCAGCATCAGCCTGAAGTTCACGCTGGATTCTGTCAAGACCAAAACCGTGACAGATCAATTTACCTTTACCGATCCCCAGACCGGCAAGGATACGCCTATGACCATGGAACTTTCCCCGTGGGGCGTGTCTTTCTCGTGGAAACCGTCTGATCCCATGCCGCGGGTATTCGGCTACGTGGTGCCGGTGAGCGATAAGGATATTCTGAACGGTTCCTGTTCCGGCTACGTCCGCACACCGGACGGTCTGACCAAGCAGATCGAAAAGAGTCAGGAAGAACTGAGCAATTTGTTCTATCAGGTCGGCCATGTGCCCTATGTCTATGTCGATCAGGCGTATGCAGAGGGACGTGTGACTTTGTACATGAGTTTTCTGGAACCGGTCGATCCCAGTCAGGTGCAGGAAGTCTACGCAGAAGACGGCACGCTGATGTGGAAGAAGTAACTCCTGCAATGGAATCGGCAGATGTTCTCTGCCGGAAAACGCATCTCACGTTTGTGGGGTGCGTTTTTTCGTAAAATGGGGGACATGGCAACAGAAAATCAGTCTCTCTTACCGCAAAAACGCCTACCATTTTCGTCGCAATTGACAAAAACGCAATCTTGTTGTATAATATAACAATCACATTTTTCTGCAACTGCGGAATTGCAAAGGAGAACTGATATGAGTACATCAACCAAAAACCGAGCGACGTTCCACTCGCGGCTGGGCTTTATTCTGGTATCTGCCGGCTGTGCCGTGGGACTGGGCAACGTCTGGAAATTCCCGTACATCTGCGGCGAAAACGGCGGCGGAGCGTTTCTGATCATCTATCTGCTGTGCCTGCTTCTGCTGGGACTGCCCATTGTCATCTGCGAATTTGCCATTGGACGGGGCAGCCGCCGCAGCATTTCACAGGCACTGAACATTCTGGAACAGCCGGGCAGCCGCTGGCATATCACCAAATACGCCGGCATTGCCGGAAACTATCTGCTGATGATGTTCTACACCATGGTTGCCGGCTGGATGCTCTACTATGCATTCCTGTACGGTTCGGGAAAGATCACTGCCGTTTCCGCCGAGGAAACTTCCGGCTTTTTCTCCCGCATGCTGGACAATCCGGCACTGATGATCCTGTTCGCCGGCATCGTCATTGCCCTCTGTATCGGCATCTGTGCCTTGGGACTGCAAAACGGCATTGAAAAGATCACCAAAGTCATGATGATGCTGCTCATTGTGCTGATGCTGGTACTGGTGGTGAACTCGCTCCGGCTGAAAGGAGCAGGCGAGGGACTGAAATACTTCCTCGTTCCCAGCTTCTCCCGCCTGAAAGAAAACGGCTACGGTTCCGTGGCATTTGCCGCCATGACGCACGCGTTCTTCACCCTGAGCGTGGGCATCGGTGCAATGGAGATCTTCGGCAGCTATCTGAAAAAGGGACGGCGTATCACCGGCGAGGCGATCAACGTGGTAGTTCTGGACACCTGCGTTGCCATTATGGCTGGTCTAATCATCATTCCGGCATGCTTTGCCTATGGCGTGCAGCCCGATGCCGGTCCGTCCCTGTTGTTCATCACTCTGCCGAACGTGTTCCACCACATGGTGGGCGGCCGCATCTGGGGCTGCTGCTTCTTCGTGTTCATGTCCTTTGCCGCCCTCTCCACCGTCATTGCCGTGTTTGAAAACATCATCACCATGACCGTAGAACTGGGCAGCTGGACACGGAAGAAGTCGCTGCTGGTGAATCTGGTGCTGATCTTCGTGCTGTCCCTGCCGGCAATTCTGGGCTTCAATCTGCTGTCCGGATTCCAGCCCTTTGGGGACGGCTCCAGCGTGATGGATTTGGAGGACTTTTTGGTTTCCTACAATATCCTGCCGCTGGGTTCGCTGGTCTATGTGCTGTTCTGCGTCCGGAAAAACGGCTGGGGCTGGGAAAATTTTCTGGCAGAAGCCAACGAGGGCACGGGGCCGAAGCTGCCGGCATGGCTGCGGGGGTATATGGCATATGTGGTGCCGACCTTGATTTGCCTGATCTACCTCAAGGGCTATTATGACATGTTCGCCGGAAAGGGCACGGGCGTGCTTCTCGGCTGGCTGGCATTCGCCGTGCTGCTGTTGGCAGTGATTTTCTGGGTGTGCTTTTCTGTGGGCAAAAAGCCGGCAGACACCGCCGCAAAATCGAAATAATTGAAGGCATCACCGCACAAAGCTCGCCTGACGGCTTTGCACGCAATCTGCCAAAAAAATCTGACAACGCATCTTACGCACAAGCTTTGTGTGGTGCTGCCTTAAGGAAACAAAAAACCGTTTCGCCGCCGGAGAGTTCCGGAAGCGAAACGGTTTTTGTATTTGGATATGATTCGAACTGCTTCTTACTTCTTCTTGCTGTTCTTTGCAGCAGTGGTGGTCTTGGCAGTGGTTGCAGCCGGCTTTGCAGCGGGAGCCTTTGCAGCCGTCGCAGCGGTTTTCACTGCCTGCTTTACCGGTTCGGTCTTAACAGTAGCCGCAGCCTTGGGAGCCTCGACCTTGACGGTTTCCTTCTTTGCGGTTGCAGCCGCCGGCTTTTCCGCAGCAGGCTTTACCGGTTCCGTCTTTTTTACAGTTGCAGCAGCCTTCGGTGCTTCTGCCTTTTTCGCAGCCGGCTTTGCAGCGGCTTTTTTTGCAGCAGGAGCCTTTGCCTTAGGAGCAGCAGCCTTCTTCGGCTTGGGCAGGGTTTCCAGAACGCCGCGGAATGCCACGATCTTTTCCCACTCACCGGCGAGTTCCAGTGCAGCAGTTTCTGCGGTACGCAGAGCGTCCAGCAGGGCAGCGGAATCTGCGGATACCAGTACATCGTGATCCTTATAGTCAAACGGCTCAATGGTCAGCTTGTCGCTGTCTGCGGAAACTACCGCATAGAATGCACCGCAGCCGTCACCGGAAACATCAAACTGTACCGATACGGTGGTGTCTGTGTCCTTGGCACTGGCGTTTTCCAGCAGTGCCTTTGCCTGTGCAAACATTTCATCAAAAGTCATTTTCGTCATTCCTTTCGCGATTTCCGGCAGAGAACTGTCGGAATATTCCTATGCTTTTCTTATCTATTATAGGCGTATTTTTGGAGAATGTCAAGAAGAATGCAAATAAAACGTGAAAAATAAGCAAATATATTGCATAACCGGAAAAAGTGGGATTTCAAATTTGTGCAGTTTCACGAAGAAAAAGGACTTGACAAGCGGCGGAAAATCGGGTATACTTGTAAAGCAGATGACTTTTACAGGCAGGAGGCGGCTGGGAATGTCCAAGGATTTGCGATTTGCCATGCTGCTGGATTGCTACGGCGAATTTCTGACACCGCATCAGTATCGGCTGACGGAACTGTACTATTGTGCAGACCTGTCCCTCAGCGAGATCGCGGAGATCGTCGGCATCACCCGTCAGGGGGTGCGGGACGGCATCAAGCGTGGCGAACAGATTTTGCAGGAAATGGAAGACAAGCTGCAGTTTGCGGCGAGGTTCAACGCTCTGCGGGAAAACTACAGTGCGATCGCCGCAACGTTACAGTCGATCCAGACACAGACGGCAGACCAGCCGCAGGTGCAGACCGCCTGCCGCGAGGCAATGGAAGCGGTGCACCACGGGCTGGAACTGCTCTGAAAAAATTGCAGGGGAGGAGATCACATGGCATTTGAGGGACTTTCCGGAAAATTGAATCAGGTGTTCAAAAAGCTGAAATCCCACGGCAAGCTGACTGAAAGTGATGTCAAGGAAGCGATGCGGGAAGTTCGCATGGCTCTGCTGGAAGCCGATGTCAGCTACAAGGTCGTCAAGGATTTTGTCAAAAAGGTTTCCGAACGTGCAGTTGGGGAAGAAGTGCTCAGCAGTCTGACACCGGCACAGCAGGTCATCAAGATCGTCAACGAGGAACTGTGCAACCTCATGGGCAACGAAAACGCCCGTATCCAGTTCCCGTCCAAGCCGCCCTGCGTCATCATGATGTGCGGTTTACAAGGCTCCGGTAAGACGACGCATTCCGCCAAGCTGGCGAAGATGCTGAAAAAGGAAGGGCATTATCCGCTGCTGGTGGCATGCGATATTTACCGTCCGGCGGCGATCAACCAGTTGCAGGTGGTGGGCGAGCGTGCCGGTGTCAAGGTCTTTGAAATGGGACAGATCGATCCGCGGATCATTGCCAAGGAGGCACTGAAGTTTGCCAAGGATCACGGCAATGACGTGGTGATTCTGGATACCGCCGGTCGTCTGCACATCGACACCGAGCTCATGGACGAGCTGAAGGATCTGAAAGAACTGACTCACCCCAACGAGATCATGCTGGTGGTCGATGCGATGACTGGTCAGGACGCCGTCAACGTGGCAAAGGCATTTGATGATGCACTGGGCATTGACAGCGTGCTGATGTCCAAGCTGGACTCCGACACCCGCGGCGGTGCGGCACTGTCCGTGCTGGCAGTCACCGGTAAGCCCATTAAGTATGTGGGCATGGGCGAAAAGCTGGACGAATTCGAACAGTTCCACCCCCAGCGAATGGCTTCCCGTATTCTGGGCATGGGCGATATGCTGACGCTGATCGAAAAGGCGGAAAACACTATCAGCCAGAAAGATGCCGAGAAAATGGCGAAGAAGCTGGAGGAAAACCGCTTCGACATGGACGACCTGCTGGAACAGCTGCGGCAGATCCAGAAAATGGGCTCCCTGAAGTCCATTATCGGCATGCTCCCCGGCGTGGGCAGCAAGCTGAAAGATGCCGACATCGACGACCGGCAGTTTGTCCGCATTGAGGCAATGATCACGTCCATGACCAAGGCGGAACGGGCAAAGCCCTCGATCATCAACCCCTCCCGCAAGCGGCGTATCGCTGCCGGAAGCGGCACCAAGGTGGAAGATGTGAACCGCCTGCTGAAACAGTTCGACCAGATGCAGAAGATGATGAAGCAGCTGGGCGGCAAGGCAGGCAGGGGCGGCAAGATGAACCGCCGTGCCATGAAGCGTCTGGCAAACATGAATCCGGAGCAGCTGCAAAGCTTACAGGGCGGTATCCCGGGCGTTCCGCCGGGGCTGATGCCGCCGAAGAAATAAGAGATCCCGCAGGAAACTGCTGGAGATAGATTTGACATTTGTCAAGAATAAACACGGAGGTGAATTTCAAATGGCAGTAAAGATCAGACTGAGAAGAATGGGTGCAAAGAAGGCTCCGTTCTGTCGTATTGTTGTTGCTGATGAGCGTTATCCGA
>ERZ808240.3707-NODE-3707-length-14481-cov-41.415569_pt1 | contig 14481 bp, 15 predicted proteins | sample MGYA00521084_ERZ808240 | MGnify/ENA primary metagenome ERZ808240 (study PRJEB31516, sample SAMN03275571) | gut metagenome | biome: mammalia-associated habitat; material: feces | host: Papio cynocephalus | place: Kenya | collected 2012-08-06 ... | reverse complement strand
TTGAAGCGTCCGTGAGACCTCCTCGGATAAGAGCATTGTCTTTCCATCTTATACCCACTTCATTTACACCGACCGTTCCGAATAGCTATCGGGCTTTGGTTTGTGTAGCAACCTTACCCACGGTCATATGCCTTGTATGAAGTTTCTGTCCGTTAGGTCAGATGTTTGTCGCCGGCTTCTTTCAGATTCCAACTCACGATGGACACCCTTGCCTTTGACTATGTAATTCCCGCTATTAGGGCTTACTCGGGACTTCCACCCGTTAGACAATGCTCATGCCGAGCATACTACTAGAAAAAGGCTTGCAGTCTCACGACTACAAGCCCTTTACATTCTGATTGCTTATACGTTATTATTGTAAGAGAGATCTAATTTCTGAAAGAGGACGTTCCTCTTGACTGCCGTCAGGACGAGTGACCATGAAATAGTCAAATGCCGAGCGACCATTGACATACTTCACCACTGCAACGCCACCTTCGCGAAGCTGAAGAGTGAAATAGCCAGTGCGCACGCCATCCACATACTTGCCATGGAGCTTCTCCTTGCCATTGGCATAATAAGTGATGACGTCACCATTGAGAATGGTATTCTTGTCATTGCCAAGGTCTACAAAACTGTAACCGCCCTCGGCCTTCAACGTGCCATTCATATAATAATCCTTGAAAACGTTCTCCTTGTTGACACCAGCACCCTGTGTCATCAACAAACGGAAGTAGCTGGCCTGATCTGCATTGCCCACTGCCATCTGATTGGCACCATAATAGATGGTATCAGCCACAACAATAGCATTGTCACTAACACGCTTATGACCGAAACTTGCTACGGTCATCAGCAACATCATGGAAATCAAAGCGATCTTTTTCATGTTCTTGTCTCCTATTATTTTTAGTCTTAGTTTTAATTTCTGATGCAAAGTTATACAAAAAATATCTACCAGTCATCATTCTTTAACACTATTTTATAATTAATTTTCAGCAATTGATTTTCGAAAGAAGAACAGGATGATGAAATTTCAAAACATAAGAAAATACGGGGCTTGAATTACACTTTATCATCACGTAAACTTATTTCTTGAGTAACATCGACACAATTACTAACATTATGACACTTTCACACGATTCAGCAGGCTCTTTTACTTATTTCCAAAACAGTCAAAATGTGTCCGATATTAATTATATTGTAAGTTATATTTACTAAAAAATATAATTGATTTCTGCCAATTCCAGGCCAAAGAAAGCGTCTATTAGAACGGCACAAAAGAAACTAAACTCCGTTGATTTTCATCAACGTGATCCTCAGCTTCCATCATCCAACCATCATTTTGTCACGACCAATGGTTACAGGCCGCCCTTCCGCCAAAATAAGAAAAGAGCTCTCAGAACAACAAAAAGAGCCTAAATGACAGAAACCTTCGTTGAGATTTACCATCATTTAGGCCTATTAATTTGGAAGATTAGCGCTTCTTGCTCCACACAGAATGGAGCAGCTGTCATCGCAACTTACCGCTCTGCCCTCACTCTACGGGCATTACCAACACAGCTATTGGGCATTTGGATGTGGAGCATTTCACATACCGTAGGTGCAATGTCCACTATATAAGTCGGTTCACTGGTCTGTCCATGTTGCACATTCCATCCCAAAAGCACAAAGGGTATGTGCGAATCGTAAGGGTTCCACTGTCCGTGTGTCGTACCTACATAGTCAGGAGAGTTGCTCACATTTTCCCATCCGGCCTTGGCCACATAAAACAAATCACCACTACGCTTCTTGTTATACCCGTTTACGATGCGCTCTCGGATGGGCTGTGGCACGGAGGTCGTGAGCACCTTGTCATAGTCAACCACATAGAGAATGTTGTCATCTTGCTCCAGCATCTTGATGACAGCAGCCTTCACGTCATCGAGCGTTTTGCCACTCTTCTCAATCAGAGCATGGTCAAGGTAGATGCGCCCTGCGTCCTCATCCTTGATGACATGACCAGTAATACCCAACTCGCGGCTTAGCCTCTCTTGCAGGGGTTTCCAGCTATTCCATGTCTCCAGCCCACCCGCAGGCATCTTATGAGCCTTCAACACGTTAGGGTTGTGTGAAGCGCCATGATCCGCTGAGAGAAAGAGTAGATAGTTGCCGCGCCCCACCTTTTGGTCAAGCAGTTGAAGAAAATGGGCCAACTGACGATCCAGTTCCATGTAGACATCATGGTTCTCATTGCCACGGGTGCCAAAGGCATGGCCAATGGCGTCAGTGGAAGAAACACTGATGGCCAGCAGGTCCGTCACCCCATCCTCACCAAGATGCTCGTTGTTGAGCACCGCCTCAGCCATCTGGAAAGTCTTGGTCACTCCCTGCACAGAGGTCTTCACGTCCGTACCCGGTTTCACTCCTATCTCTTTATTGGTCGCCTTTACCCACTTGGGCAGTTCGTTCATATAATAAGTCGACGAAACGAAATGCCCGGCAGACGTGTCCCACCAATAGGCCGCATCGGCCGAATGGCCAGCTGGCAAAATGGCTGCACGATCCTTCAAGGCCACACCGAACACTTTAGCCTTGTAGTCGGTGGCGATCTTTAGCATATCACCAATGCCCGTGGCAATGAGGTTTCGGGGTGACATCTGTCCCTCACGACTTTTGGAACCGACACTTACAACCGTCGTATCGGCACAGCAATATGTCCGTCGACCATCCTTCCAAAAGTTATTGCCCGCAATACCAGTAAGGGCAGGCACAGAACCGGTATAGATGCTTGAGTGGCCAATGGCCGTGACCGTGGGCAGATAGTTGATCATGGTATTCTCGAAACTATAGCCGTCGTCGACCAAACGCCGCAAGCCTCCGTCTTGGAATTGGTCGTAATAATAATAAAGGTAATCCCACCTCATCTGGTCTACCACTAATCCAACGACTAACTTTGGCCGCTCGATTGCAGAAAAGCCTGGCAACGCCACAGCCACCGCAAAAAGGAAAGTTATGATTTTCTTCATCTTTAGAAATGATTTTGGTTATTGCAAAGTTACGCAACTTTCTTCAGATTATCGGCAATCCAGCATTACAATTACGCTTCAACCTTGTCAGGAGACCTGCTCAAGGTTTCCACTTCATATTGCACCAGATTGACAATACGTGTTTTTCGGATTCCTTCGCCATGCGGTTCGCAAATATCTTCCTGAGACACTGACGTCAAAAGCAACAAAAAAGCGAGAATCAATTAAGACTCTCGCTCCTGCGGTGCGTACGAGATTCGAACTCGTGACCTCCTGCGTGACAGGCAGGCATTCTAACCTACTGAACTAACGCACCTTTAAAGTGCAATCTGGAATGAAGAGCGGTGCGTACGAGATTCGAACTCGTGACCTCCTGCGTGACAGGCAGGCATTCTAACCTACTGAACTAACGCACCTTGTGTCGTTCCTTGTTTGCGAGTGCAAAGGTACTCAAAAGTATCCAATCCTCCAAACATTTCTCCATCTTTTTTTCAAAAAAGTTATTTTCCGCTTTCGGGCTGATGGCCAATGTTTGTTATGCCAAGTGTCAAACGTGCTTAGGCAACAGTTCTATGAACCCTGCAGCAGTCTTTGGTATATGACGACATCTTGATATTGATTACCATCGAAGAGCCAGTCGTGGAGCATACCTTCCTGGGCAAAGTCCGCCCCCTCGAAAAGCCGTCGGCTATAGATATTGTTTACGGCCACCAAAGCATAAAGCTTATGGATATGCAAGATAGCGTAAGCGTAGCGAAACACATGCTGCAGGGCGGCAAGACCATAACCGCGATTGCGGAATGGCTCGAAGATGACTATTCCCACCTCTGCTCTACGATGCTGGGCATTGAAATTCATCAAGTCCAAGATGCCTACGGCGCGACCCTGGGAGTCGCAAATCATCATTCTCACCTGATGATCCGTAAAAATGTCGCCTGTGGCATTGGCTATGTATTCGCGAAGCGCATAACGAGAATAAGGAGCCGTGGTAGTCCCCACGCACCAAAGTGAGACGTCGTTTTCCACCTCGTAAAGCAAGTCGAGATCTTCCGGCTCAAGGGCACGCAAAGTGACTTCTGTTTCTGAAATAAATGGCATTGACATTATCTTATCCTATAATCCTATATCCGAAGCTGTCATCCAACGATAATTCCACGATTCGTAACCAAGCAATTGGGTTCTGGATGCCAAAAAGCCATGAATGCCTTTCCTTCTGTTTTCGACAAAAATGTGGCAAAGATATCTTCGAACATGAATTGCGACACATCGTAAACATGGAAGACCACTCCACATCCCTTCGCGGCCCCCGTGTCAACAAAGTCTGTGGCATCATGAGCGAAAACAACTCGCAGACCATTCTTCTTGGCCAATTCCTCACACTGGCTTTGATGCTCTGAAGAGACATGAAAGACATAAAATGCATCATCAGCTTCTACGGGACGAGCTTTTTCAAAACGAGCGCATGCCTTCTCCCATTGCATGCTCACCAAAGACGAAAGCGCCTTGAGGTAGATGGCCATCTGGAGGGGAAAGAACATCAACCTTGAAAAATGGCGGAAATGCTTCCGCACAAAAATCAGCATGGCCTTATAGAAAACTGTCACATATCGAAAACTGGTCTTTTGGGTACTCTCGCCCTTATAATGCAAAATACGCAGTGGAAGATACCAATTTTCCCATTTTCCTTGCAGGAGGCGGTAACTCAAGTCAACATCTTCACCATACATGAAGAAATCCTCATCAAGCAGCCCCACCTCATCCAGGGCTCGTTTGCGCATTAGGCAAAACGCTCCGCTCATAATCTCAATCCGGGCTGGGCGGTCCCAAGGTAGCCAGCTCAGGTAATATCGGGCAAAACGATGATGGGAAGGAAGACGACGGCACATACCAGTCATCTTCCAAAAGGCCGCAGATGGTGTCGGAACGCCCCTACGACTCTCCATGGCATCACTGCCATCAGCATTCATCATACGCACGCCTACACCACCCGCCGTCAGATGAGAATCCATAAAACACAAGGCATCACGAATGACATGCTCTCCAACCACCGTGTCTGGATTGAGCAATAAGACATACTCACCTTGGCTCTCACGGATGGCAAGGTTATTAGCTTTCGAAAAGCCTAAGTTGCAACCCGCCTCGATATACCTCACCCAGGGATGAACTTGACGAAGGTATTCCAAAGAGCCGTCCTTCGAGTCATTGTCGACCACAATCACCTCAGCATTTATGTTACGAAGCGCACGTTTCAAAGAAAAAAGGCACTGCGACAAATAGTATTTCACATTGTAATTGACAATGACGACAGAGATCTTTACGTTCGGCATAACACGATCTTTTGGGCAAATCCTAAAATTAGTCTCCTTCAATCACTCTACGCTTTCCTCTTCCCGGCATCGTGCCGCAGATGGATAGACAAACGCCGAGCTCAACAGGCCAATAATGGCCATGTAACCAAATCCGGGATGTACAAACTGATAATAAAGATAAACATTTACCATCATCGGAATGGAAAGCAAGGCTAAACGTATTATTCGACAAAGGTCCAAGCCTTTATGGCCTTTAGCTTGGGTAAACCTCTTGACCGCACGCAAGCGGAACATCATTAGGGCAAGAGGAATGAAGCTTATAGTTATCAACTCCATCACTAAAGCGCAATAGTATTCCAAGACCTTGTCGACCGAAAGAGCGCCTTCCACAAGAAAGCCACTCTCATAGCATGCTATCATTACCCCACAGATAACAACGGGTATCCAATACCCCAATTTCAATTTATAATGTTTGCTCATCGTATCGTTTGTTGTGGCTTGTGTTCAAACCATCACGGTCCTGTTCACTATCGAGCGGCCTAAGGTCACCTCGTCTGTATATTCCAAATCATTGCCAACGGAAATGCCACGCGAAATCATCGTCACTTTCACACGGAAAGGTTCCAATTGGCGATGGATGTAAAAATTGGTCGTGTCGCCTTCCATTGTGGAACTAAGTGCCAAGATAACTTCACGCACATCAGCATCTTCCTTAACTCGCTGAACGAGTGAGCCTATCTCCAAATCACCAGGTCCGACACCATCCATGGGCGAGATAACGCCTCCCAGCACATGATACACACCATTGTATTGCTGCGTGTTTTCAATAGCCATCACGTCCTGTATGTTCTCTACCACACAAATGGTTGACTTGTCTCGTCTGGGATCCGCACAGATGGGGCACACGTCCTCATCACTGATATTATGGCACACTCGGCAATACTTAATATCTTTCCGAACATGCAACACCGAATTGGAAAACGCTTCTGCATCGCTAACGGGTTGGCGCAACAGATGCAATACCAGGCGCAAAGCGGTTTTCCGCCCTATGCCTGGCAACTTGCAAAATTCACCTACGGCCTTCTCAAGAAGTACTGACGGATATGTTTCCACGTGTTAGAGGTATATGCCAAAACCGATTTTGAAACCAATTGTGCTATAATCGGAATGGTTTTTGAAACTCTGCTGGTAGTAGATACTGGGCTCTACCGTTACCGTACGACTGATGAAGTAAGCGTATCCCACTTCCAAGCCTGGCATGATATCGTTATAGCTGTGAAAGTCATGGATAAACTTACAATTGGCGCCCAAGAATATTCCGTTTTGAGTGATGTAATAACGGGCTCCGACTCCTGCTGAAAGGAGGTCTCCCGCATCGCTCTTTCCTTGATGGTTGTATGCGGCTTCACCAAAGACGAGCAAGTCATCTGCGAACATATAACCGGCCTTGGCTTCGACACCTAAGCTCAAGTCACCGATACCGCTATAATTAAGATCTAAGCCTGTCAGCGAAGCACCGACATACTTCTTTCCCTGCTCAAACTGTGCGCTTGCCGTAATCGAGGCGAAGAGCGCAACCAACAGCATAATTGTTTTCTTCATATTAAAATAATGTTAGTTAGGCATTGAATAATGTCATGAAAGTCCGCAACGTGTCCCTTGTCATTTCCGCCCATGTGTATACTTCCAATGCCACATGCAGAAACAGGCAACGGATAACAATAGAATCAACAAGCTACCTACGCCCCCCATCTTCACGTCAATAGCTAAAGCCATAGGAGAAACCAAGAGAAATGATCCACAGACCACTGTCATGAAAAGCGCAGGAATAAGTGTAAGAACATAGGGCTTCTTTTGCTGGACCAGATAAACCGTTATGGCCCAAAGCGTAAATACAGAAAGTGTCTGATTAGACCATCCAAACCACTGCCAGATGGTATTGAAACCATCAGGATTATCAATCTGCCAAGCCAACAAAGCTATGGCTACCACAAACATGGGAACGGCGATATAGAAGCGCTGCACTACAGACTTCTGGCTCACGTGCAATGCATCGGCAATGATGAGACGCGCAGAGCGAAAAGCGGTGTCACCACTTGTGATGGGCGCGGCGACCACACCAAAAACTGCAAGCACACCTCCAAATACTCCAAGCCATCCAGTGCACACTTTCTCCACGACATTAGGCGCATTAAAGAACTGCACAAGTGTCTTTCCACCGTCGGCCTGTGCCAAGAATGCTTGAACCGATGCAGAGTCCGCCACTTCGCGCCAACCTCCATAATAGAAAAAATACATGGATACTGTAGCCCAAATCAGAGCAACAATTCCCTCGGTAATCATGGCTCCATAGAAGATGGGGCGTCCCTTACGTTCGGAATCCAAGCACCGGGCCATAAGGGGACTTTGAGTGGCGTGAAAACCTGATATGGCACCACAGGCAATGGTCAGAAACAAGCAGGGGAACAAAGGATTCTTAGACATGAAAGACGAGGTACCCAACAAAGTGGCAGGCGTGTTCCGATTGGCTTCATGCAAATCACTCCAAAACTCAGGAAGTGCGGGCATCTTGATAAACAGGCACACCATCAATGCCACCGCCATAAACAGCAGTGCAAAGGCAAAGATGGGATAGAACTTACCTATAATCTTGTCAATGGGAAGCATAGTGGCTAAGATGTAATAAATGAAGATTACAGAAACCCATCCCAAGGTGTTCCAACCGAAATCCTTTAATATAAGTGCCGGGCTGTATACAAACACAACGCCGACCATCATAAGCAAAAAGACCGAGAATACCAACATGACACGTTTGGCATTCAATCCCAAGTAATCACCAATAAGTTCGGGCAAGTTGGCGCCCTGATGGCGAATGCTGAGCATGCCTGAGAAATAATCATGGACAGCGCCTGCGAAGATACATCCCAAGATAATCCACAAGTATGCAACTGGACCATACCACGCTCCCATGATAGCTCCAAAAATAGGTCCCGTTCCCGCTATATTCAAAAACTGAATCATGAAGACCTTCCAATTGGGCAACACAAGATAATCCACGCCGTCAGCATTTGCCACAGCGGGAGTCGGACGATCATCAGGACCGAACACATGTTCGACAAATTTACCGTAAATCAAATAGCCGGCTACAAGTGCCAACAATGAAATAACAAAAGATATCATCTCGGGTATTCAGTTTAAAAACTATTGCAAAAGTAACGTTAATTTTTGAAATGACGAAAAATATATGTACCTTTGTCATCAAAAATAAATGTAAATGCAAAGATTTTCTTTCTTAATATTAAGTTGGCTTTTGCTAGCCTTTCAGGCCAACGCACAAATTCAACTTTATTCATCCGATTTCAATTCAGTTCAAAGTCCCAAACGCGAGGTGCGAGCAGTATGGCTCACCACCATTGGCGGTTTGGACTGGCCTCACTCCTATGCGCAAAGTAAAAATAGTATTACAAAGCAACAAGGAGAACTTTGCCGGCTTTTAGATCAATATGCAAAGGCTGGCATCAACACGGTGCTGATCCAAACACGCATTAGAGGAACTGTCATCTATCCTTCTGCTTTTGAGCCTTGGGATGGGTGCCTGAGTGGCTTCCCTGGAACAAGCCCAGGGTACGACGCATTGAAGTTTGTCATCGACGAGTGCCATAAGCGTGGAATGGAACTTCACGCCTGGGTGGTAACTTTGCCTGTTGGAAAATGGAATAAATTGGGATGCAGGAGGTTAGTAGCTAAATATCCTGGGCTTATCAAGAAAATAGACTCTGATGGTTACATGAATCCTGAAGATTCACGCACCGCTTCATATTTAGGCAACATATGCGAAGAAATAACAAGGGACTATGATGTGGACGGCATACATCTCGATTACATACGCTATCCTGAAACATGGAAGATGAAAGTACCTGCCAACAAGGGACGAGACTATATCACATTCATTGTAAAGACTATTCACGACAAGGTGAAAAAAATAAAGCCTTGGGTAAAAATGAGTTGTTCACCTGTGGGCAAATACGATGATCTCAGTCGGTATTGGAGCCACGGTTGGAACGCCTACAGCAAAGTATGCCAAGATGCCCAGGGATGGCTTCGTGACGGACTGATGGACGAGCTGTTCCCTATGATGTATTTTCGAAACGACCAGTTCTTTCCGTTTGCCATCGATTGGGCGGAACAGAGCCATGGGAAAATCGTTGCACCAGGTCTGGGAATCTACTTTTTGGACCCTAAAGAAGGCAGATGGCACATTTCGGATGTCACACGCGAGATGGAAGTAACACGTCAGTATGGCTTGGGGCATGCCTTCTTTCGCGGGCGTTTTTTCACGGACAACACACAAGGAATTTATGATTTTGCAAAACAGTTTGATGCTGCGCCAGCTTTGATCCCTGCAATGACATGGATGAGCGACACACTACCTGACGCTCCAACAAACATACAGATTAACGGGAAAGGACTTACATGGGAAGGGAACGCTCCTTATTACAACATCTATTCCAGCCGCACATGGCCTGTTGACATTCAATCAGCACAAAACCTAATAGCCGCCCGAAGAAACAGCCACTCGCTGGCCATTGAAACAAAAGACCGTTTTTTCGCCATAACAGCCATGGATCGCTATGGCAACGAGAGCGCAGCACTTCAAAGTTTTGAAATGCCACAAACAGCAAGCACACCTTCAACATCTATGTTATCATGCAACGGAACTTGGCTGCAATTACCCACCCAAACTTCAGAACTTGACGCCGAGATGGTCGTCTGCGAGACATTGCAAGGTTCCGTACTCCTAACCGGAAAGAACACCACCAAGCTCAATGTGGGGCATCTGCCAGAAGGCTATTACGTACTCCGTTCCATCGGGCGCAAAGGCATCTCACATCGGCTTGGGTTCTTCCAAATTTGGAGGAACCATTTATCGGAATAAAGGGATGTCACCTATCGCATGTCTGCGTCAACGAAAGAAAAAGGCAACAAGTCCTTCACACTTTTCAAACGATAAACACCCTCTGTACCACACAACAATATCTCCACAGGTTGCTGATAGCGGTCTTCTATTTCTAAGATAACCTGCCGGCAGGCTCCGCATGGCGACACAGGCTTCGCACGCAAACCATGATCGTCAGCCGCTGCTATTGCTAAGCATTTAATCGGCTGATCGGGATAATTAGCCTGCGCAGCAAATATTACCGTCCGCTCAGCGCAAAGCCCCGACGGGAAGGCAGCATTCTCTTGATTAGCGCCAATCATGACATGACCATTATTAAGCCTGACAGCTGCGCCCACGCGAAAATGACTGTATTTTGCGTAAGAATTGGCAGTAGCATTGGCTGCTGCAGCAACCAATTCAGCTTCTTCCTTTGTCAAATCATTGGCTTGGCAATATTCAACGTTTATTTCCAATTTTATCTTTTCCATATCTTTGCTTTTTAGGTAGGTTCAAGGTACTTGACGACTTGCGCATCCACTCATAAGCGCCAACGTCAGGGGACTTGTCGCGTTGTCTACCCTTACGATCCACTGGCAACGCCGTTAAGGAATCTGCCTTTCCAATAGCCGACGAGACCGAATCTAGATCAAAGTCGTAGACAAGATTTTTTGTATCGATATTAACGAAATGTTTCTCTCCACAATGGATTGTATCCTTCACATCCTCAAAGGTAACATGCATGAAGTTTACGCTATCACGAGTGGCTACCTTGGGAGTTCTTATGATGCAATGGTCAAATAAATAGTTAAACGTTTCTGTTGAATCGCCATGTTCCCCCGTCAGCACATCGTCTGCATAGCCCGTAATAAGTGTGTTGGCAACTGACAAATCTTCTAAGGGAGCTTGAATAGATGTAAAGTGCAACGCAGAGAGACGTGCTCCATCAAATGGATAGAATTGTGCCAACGTGCAGTTGTTCATTGACACTCTACCTCCATCCAACCTCACGCAATCTGCCAACGTGTTGGTAAACTGGCAGTTATTCAGAATCAAACGAGAACTTGTTGCATGCATTCCGAATCCCTGGCAGTTATGAATGGTGGAATTGGCCATCGCAAGTTTGTTTTTTTTCACATCCGACGAGTCAGCAATCACTCCATTGTAGGCACTGTGTATGTCGGTGTAAGTCAATTCATTCTCATAGCTTGAGGCATAAAAATGCAGTCCCTGCCATTGACCAGGAACACGATCATATGTCAGATAATCAAACATATGGTCTATGCGATCGCCCCTAAGTACCACCTCACTACCTGGTCTCCCTAATGTTTTCAAGGTTCCATGGATTGCCATGCCAGCGTCATTATGGAAATAAAGGGTTGTACCAGCCGCAATGCTCAATGTGGCACCGCTATCAACTTCTATCCCACCATAGATAATGATGGGCTTTTGCAAAGAGCTGATTAGAGAATCCTTAGAAACATGCAAATCCGTATATTTTACCGCATCCCAGGTATAAGCACTAAGATTCACCTTTTGCTCCACCCCACTCTCCAAAGTGAAAATAAGATTATCTTGACACAATTGCGGTTCGAGTTGTCCATTCTCAGGGGAAGTGAGTTCCACGAAGACACGAACACTGTCCTTGTTGCGAATTTCGATATCGGTAATGGCAAAGTCTGCTAATTGTCCCAAATATTGTCCATCTACATTTACCCGGAAACCAGTCGCACCACCATTCTCCAGACGAACATTCTTACACCTGATCCCATCACCTGAACGATTGTAAACCCAAAAACTCTTGGTCGTGGTAGGTACATTAGAAAACACTGTATCAATGTCAATCGTATCTACAGAAAACGTCAATAGATGGGAAGGCGACAACGTGAAGTTGTCGTCATCCTTACAAGAGGCTAACATGCACAGTAAGGCAAGCGCATATATTAATAAAGACTTATTTTTCATATTTCTTCAATAACGTCGAAATATAATATTTATTGTCGGATAAAGCAACTATAGGCCAGAAAAGATCATTTCACAATCTCAGCAACACACTCTAAACAACGATTGAGGGTGTGATAATTACTTTATCGCACCCTCATCCATTATATTATAGGTTTAAATACTTTTTACCACCACTTACTACGACACCTCTATAACTTTTAGTTACCCTTTGTCCTGCCAAATTGTAGATTGGGATATTACTGATTGGCCTATTGTCATCATTTGCTATGACACTAACACCTGTTGGACGATCTACAAGATTAGTTTTCAAACTCTTGGTTGAGGTTATGGATGAAACAGGACGGAATACAGCTCTTGTCGCCTTCATTTTTTCATTGCCCTTGGCTCTGTAAAAATTATTATCGCTCGAAATAAACCAATCGTTTTCTTGTAAAGCCATTTCACCGTAACTTCCCACAAAGGCAAAAGCTGCATCGGAAGGCATATTGACAGAAGTTCCTTTAACAATATTTACATCCTCGATAACGACATTCTCTACGTTAGCTGCGCCATAAACAAACACTGGGTGGTTGGCAGTGATGGTCATGCAAGACTCAAAATTGAGGGTATAGGTCTCATCTGCATTTAATGTCGTTCCTACGTAATCTGCTATTTGAATATTTTCTTTAAATACCTTCTTAACTTGTTGCGCAGACATATCAAAAGGCAAGACCAAGGAATTCCACGCTTTTTTCGCGAAAGAGCGTGTCATACGTATTGTGGCATGACGCAAATCATTCGTGATCTCATTATTAGCAGTTTCATCAATTACTACATCATTACCCCAAAAAACGGAAATGTAATTACCGCTGGCGAGTTCTGTTGTCTTACGACCAGTTGCAGGATCTTGCGAAGATAATAATTTGCCGAACGCCACAACTTGATCACCCTTTTGAATTTGTTCAGCAGAGATAAAATCTGCATTACTAAGATAGCGCCCAGCTTTGATATTCAAATAATTAACTCCGTCAATGCTATCCACTATAGAATAACAACATGTATTCAATTTACTTATCTCGTCTGGCACAGAGTTGACACTACCGACAATACCTTTAATGTTGATACAAGAATTACTCAAAATATCAGAATTCTTTGACACATAATACCTCGACAACGAGAGCGCATCACTAACAGTGAAAGGGTTTGCTCTACTACCGTCACCAACAAGAGGGATGTCGAATGGTCGGTAAGTCACAATTATTTTGCTGACTTTAACAACGTGATCTGTTGTTAAAGTAAATGACTGAGCGTTTCCTTTCCAAACGCCCTTAGAATAGCCATCTCCCTTAAAAGAATTATTATTATTGCTATCAAAGGTAAATTCGACCTTTGTTATAGTTCCAGCCAAAGCGAGAAATTGGTGTTTTCCACCGTAAAAATTAAACGAACTTATATTCTTGATAGCAAAAGCCGCATTTTTGCTACTAATTTCAATCCCGCCATACATTATTGTATCAGGCTTCGCCGTACCCGAGTTGAATTTTTGGTTTGAACCATGAACAATGTCTCTAGTAAACACCACTGTCTTATCTTGCGCTATAACCGTAATAGCGCAGAAAAACGCGAAAAAAATAAAGGCTTCAATATATTTAGTCATATCACAGCTAACAGTACGCAAAATTTCAAATAGCGTCTGCGAAATGAATGAAACAAAATATTCATTTTATCACATCCGCTATTGACAAATAGCATAGATTAAACATAAGGAGGAAAATAAACTATTCATCCCAAACACCGGACGTGTGCTGTTTGGCACACACCTCAGGTGCTTCCGTATTATCATAATTACCTACACCGGGAGCATTATCCAGGCCACTTGTTGGACTATCGCTAAGCCTTGAATCGCCCCCAGAAGCAGCCAAAATTACTTCCTCAACTTCAAGTACATGAAGTTTAACACTAGGTCTTACGTATTTTTTTCTCATAGATGGTATGAAAATTAAATTAAAAAAGTCACAGACAAATCCCTATTTAAAAAACTTCAGAAATGTCCAAACTTCATATTGTTTATTAATTTGTAAAATTACTCAAAAAAATCAAATTGAACAAATAATTAGAAAAAAATCTGAAGAAGATATGTAAATAATTTAAAACGAACAGAAAAAATCATTTGCCCGTCCTTCAAAACAGAAATCAAGCACAAAAAGCGTGGAACAGAATAAGCCCGAAGAATCAACATGAATCTTCGGGCTGCAATCCTCTTTGAAAGAAGGCGGCTTCCTACTCTCCCGCATTGCATTGCAGTACC
>ERZ808240.3705-NODE-3705-length-14482-cov-7.101684_pt1 | contig 14482 bp, 15 predicted proteins | sample MGYA00521084_ERZ808240 | MGnify/ENA primary metagenome ERZ808240 (study PRJEB31516, sample SAMN03275571) | gut metagenome | biome: mammalia-associated habitat; material: feces | host: Papio cynocephalus | place: Kenya | collected 2012-08-06 ... | reverse complement strand
AAAAACAGATGGAGAATGCAAAACGGGAATGGTATAACGATGGTGTGGAAGAAGGTCGTGCAGAAGGATATTCCGCTGGAATTGTGAAGGGGAATGTTGAGCGACTTGTAAATTCAATTATCAAGAAACTTGAGAAGAATAAATCCATTGAACAGATAGCGGATGAACTCGAAGAATCTGTCGAAGATATCCAGCCGATCTATGATATTGTGAAGAAGCACGCACCAGAATATGATGTTGAAGCAATTACCACGGAAGTGTTGGAAGCAAGGGAAAATGAAAAAGCATAAATTGTTATGAGATAAATAAAGGCAGGATAGCTGATAGAAAGTCAACTGTCCTGCTTTACATGTATAATAGGTTGTTAATAGAACTAGCCAGATATGGAGGTGGACTTATGTGTGGAATGACAACTGATTTATAGATATCTATGAATTGGAGGTTTTTATGAATTACACTATAAGAAAATTGAAAAAAGAAGAAGTAAAGATATTAGATATATTTTTATATGAGGCTATTTTTATTCCCGAAGGTGTTGAGGCACCACCAACGGAAATAATTAATCAACCAGAATTGCAGGTTTATGTTGAGGGGTTCGGGGAAAGGAATGGAGATATTTGTTTTGTTGCAGAATCTGATGACAAAATAGTAGGTGCTGTATGGGTTCGTATTATGAATGACTATGGACATGTTGATGACGAAACTCCATCATTTGCAATCTCATTGTTAAAGGAATATCGAGGGCAGGGGATTGGCACAGCATTGATGAAGAGGATGCTTGCAGAATTACAAGCTTGTGGATACAAGAAGACATCGTTGGCTGTTCAAAAACAGAATTATGCCGTAAAGATGTATAAGAATGTAGGATTTGAAATCGTGGACGAAAACACAGAAGAATATATAATGATTTGTCGACTGTGTGGCAAGGCGGCGCACATTTACATGGATTACAGAAAGAACATAATCCCCCAATGCCATACGAAAAAATGATACTATTAAAAGATAAATTCTGAATTGTATATTATTGGGGGTGAATGACAGATGAAACCATATCATTTGATTCTGGATTTTACACATGTATATGATGATGAAATCTGTGCGGACCGAGAACAATTTTCATGGATTGACTGCTCGGATATTGAAGGAAGCAACCTGTATTGTTCTCCACAGGCAGAGCGGGAGATTTGCAGGAGAATAGAGCCGTATGGAGTACATGGAATCCATTTTGTGGATTCTGGCAATTATCATTATGTTACAAAGATATTTACGGATCAGATTCATAAGCCGTTTTCTTTGATTGTTTTCGATCATCATACAGATATGCAGAAACCGTTAATGGAAGGAATGATGAGCTGTGGTGATTGGGCGGGAATGTTGCTTGATCAGAACCCGGCATTGCAACAATTTATTTTGATCGGACCGGCGGAAGACGATATAAAGCAGATTCGGACGGAGCATCCAGATAAACTGATAACTTTTTCGGCTGAGGAAATCCGTAAGGGAGAAGGTGTGGAACGGTTAAAGCAACTTCAGGGCGGTGTCCCATGGTACATTTCAATCGACAAGGATGTGCTTTCCGAACAATACAGTGAGACAAATTGGAATCAGGGAGAACTGACGCTTGGCATGCTCGAACATATGATTCAATATTTTCTGGAACAGGCACCCGTATATGGCGTAGACATCTGTGGGGAATGCTCTACGGCGATTGCACTGCCGGAATATTTTCAGGCAGAGGGTGTAAATGGTAAGACAAACGTAGAGCTGTTTCGATTTTTGCGTAGTTATTGTTGTAGTTGAGCTGGATACAAATGTGCGAGATACAGGAGCAAGAAATTTGCACCAGAGGTTAGGGTATGAAGAGATAGGAAACGATAAATGAAGAAAACTACACAGAAAACTGCATATTACCACCTTCCGGGGCTATTTGAATTCTATGAGTTATACGAATTATTTCTGCCGTTGTTCCGTGAACACCGGGAATACTTTTATGATTGGTGTGAAATTGGCTCCATCTATGGGGCACCGGCAGATTGTATCTGGGGCGGCGGACGGATCGGAGACGGCGATCACAGTGCACAGGAAGTGCTGCATCTGATGCAGGAATATGGTATTTCGGCGAGACTGACATTCAGTAATTCGTTGTTGCAGGAAGAGCATTTATCCGACAGGAAATGCAATGCACTCTGCGCGTTATTTGAAAAAGGTGGAACAGTGCAAAATGGAGTGATTGTGCATTCGGATTTGCTGTTGGCGTACCTGAAGAGGCAGTATCCGGGATTGTATCTTGTCTCATCAACCACGAAGGTTCTGACGGAGTTTGAACAGCTCCGGGATGAGTTAAAACGGGACGCGTTTCGATATGTAGTGCCGGATTTCCGGCTGAATAAGCGGTTTGAAGATTTGAATACACTAACGGCTGGACAAAAGGCGAAGGTTGAGTTTTTGTGCAATGAATGTTGTTGGTTTGGGTGCAAAGACAGGAAAGTATGTTATGAGGATGTGAGCCGGAAAGCACTAGGCATAAAAGCACCGGATCATAGATGCACTGCACCGGAGTCGGAACATGGATACCGGTTCTCAAAGGCAATGTCGAATCCGGGATTTATTGGAATCGATGCGATAAAAGACATCTATCTGCCGATGGGATTCTCCAATTTCAAGATTGAAGGACGTGGATTGGGAAGTGCATTGGCGTTGGAATTTTTGCTTTATTACATGACAAAGCCGGAGTGTCGGATTCGCGTGAGAGAAGCAATTTATCTGGATAATATGTTGGATCTTTTTTGAGAAAATATGAATGAAAATGAGGAGGGTGTATTGTTGGGTAAATTGAAAGCAATAGAGTATAAGCGTTTTGAAGATATAAAGCATATACGAGAAGATGGAAGCGAATATTGGAGTGCAAGAGAATTAGGTGTTGCTTTGGAGTATGTGCAATGGAGAAATTTTGAAAAAGTAATAAAAAGAGCAATGATTTCTTACGAGAATAGCGGACATAGAGTTATAGACGATTTTGCTGAGGTCAGCAAAATCGTAGAAGCAGGAGCAACGCATAAACCAACAAAAGATTATGAATTATCCAGATATGCGTGTTATTTGATTGTGCAAAATGGAGATCCAAGGAAAGAAGTTATTGCATTAGGTCAAACATATTTTGCCATTCAAACATATAGACAAGAAGTTGCAGATCATTTTAATGAGTTGGATGAAGATAATAGAAGACTTGTTGTACGAGGCGATATCAAACAATGGAATCAGATGTTGGCGGAAACTGCACATAATGCAGGAGTTATTACGAATGAGGAGTTTGCTATTTTTCAAAATGCAGGATATATGGGACTTTATGGTGGATTAGATGTAGATGATATTCATGAAAGAAAACAATTAGAAGTAGGTCAAAAGATACTGGATTATATGGGAAGCACGGAACTGATTGCGAATTTGTTTAGAATATCGCACGCAGACAGAGGAAAAAATCAGAAAGGATAATGTACAGGGGACTGATAAGGCGACATCAGTTCATTATAACGTTGGGAAAGAAGTAAGGAATGCAATAGAAAAAATAGGTGGTACTATGCCAGAGGATTTGCCAACGCCCGAAAAAAGTATTCAACAAATTGAAAAGGAACAGATGGAGAGATTGAGAGGTAAGGCAAAAAATGGAAAACTCATGTTAGATGAGTGAGAAATATCTAATCGTGAAAGGAAACCTATATCTATGAATCATATCGATATCTTAGACAACGAAATAACGATCAATGGGAACGTACTCACATTTCCGATGTCCTACGAGGAAGTCAAGTCTGTACTCGGAGATGCGCGGATCGAGAAGGATGAGCAAAACCACAATTATTATATATATGATGAGCTGGGAATTTATTTTGAAGAGGGAAATGTTGCATGGTTGAAAAAGCAGCGGGCATACAAGGACGCGGAGCACCGGATTACGAGCGTATATTTGCATGTAGCGGACGAGCTTTCCGATGCGGATATCAGGCCAGCGCAGCATTATGTCGGAAATGTAACCTTCTTCGGAAAGCAGAAAGAGCATGATGTCCTGAATCGATTCATGGGATGTTATCAGGACTGTATTCGCTCGGCGGATGGGGAGCTTGAACTGGCACATGTTGGTGCATATGTCGGTGGCAAGGATGACGAGCCAAATTATGCGGGTGATCGGTTTCTGAAATCCTTGGATATTGCATATAAACCAAGAAAACCGAAGACGACACAGAATTATGCAATGCAGAATACCGGTGAGGCGGCTCTGGTATTTGACACCTTTAATTTCAAACTGGCAGTGATCAATGAGTTAATGTATGAGCAGGAAATCTTAAAGCCATATTTTGATATTTATGAGTATATGGATTTTAAGAAAGCACATTGGAATCTGGAAACAGAGAAAAATGTCAGGGCTGCGGTACAGTTTTTCAAGGAATTGCCGGTACCGGTAACGTATGCAGATAAGGTCACGGCGATATGCATGGACGGCGGAAATGAGATATATCAAAACATTGCGCCATTATGGGATGGCGAGGATGAACGATTTGATATAGATAAGCTCACCGAGGCGGAATTGCGTCAGTTTCCGAATCTTAAATCTATGACAGTGATGACAACGAAACTGGAGAAGCTACAGAAAATCTGTGAGGAATGTGGGATGGAAGTTTCTGCATTATAAGGAGATGGATATTGAGGCATTTGCGGAGAAGCTGGGACACCGATCTGATTTAGAAAGGAAACATATTTTACAGGGGCATTAACATGTTGAAGAAAAGTGCCGAAATATAGTATAATAAAAATGTTACAGAGACAGCAACATAGTGGAGAAAACGGGATGAAACAACACAAAAAAAACCGTGGATTTACATTGGTGGAACTGATTGTTGTGATAGTGATTCTTGCAATTCTGGCAGCAGTTCTGGTTCCGGCATTGTTGGGCTACATAGATAGGGCAAAAAAACAGAAAATTATATCGGAAGCGCGGGATGTCTGGGTTGCTTCTCAAGCGGCATTGTCAGAATGTTATGGACTGCATCCGGAAAGCTTTAAGGAATCTTGCAAGTTTACTTCAAACATTGGTGGAAAAACGTATTCAAAACTTGGAAGAATATCAAATAGTGCCCTTGGCACTCTACAAAATAATTCGAAAGTTCCTTGGGAAGAAGGAACATCCAGTCGAAGAATTGCCGGGCAGGTGCTAAAATATCTGGATAGTGCAGACATAAATGCGAATCCTCGTTACACGTTTGGAAATGGAGTTATCCCGGACGGGAATACGAAGCCGAGCAATTATAACTGGGGGTGGAATCGGAAATCAACCGATATAATCATTCAGATATTTTATACAGCTAAAGGGAAAATGGCTGCATTGAATTTTGCGAAGGATGGTTATATGGTAACAATGATAGCAGGTGGAGAAACTACCTGTGTTTATGACGGGAAATGTCTGCCATCTTGGTAGTAACGATGAAGTATATGATTTGTAGAAATCGGCGATCCAATTGAGGAAGCGAGGGAAAAAAGCAGTGGAGACAATCTGCTGAGAAAACGAGAATAAATTATAATACCACAGCTACTTGACATTACAAAGTAGCTGTGGTATTTTCTTATTATGCTACTTGGTGATACAAAGTAGCAAGGCAGGAGACGATTTGGAAGAAATACGAAAACTGCCTCATAACGGAGGAACTACCATGATAGATACACAATTAATGAAAGGAATTCTGGAAGGATGCGTGCTATCGGTGATTGCAGAGCATGAGACATACGGCTATGAGATTCTGCAACGATTGACGGAATCCGGATTCGCTGAGCTTGGCGAAGGAACGATGTATCCGGTGCTCACACGGCTGGAGAAGAATGGCTACATCCAATGCCGTAAAGAGAAATCCCCGCTCGGACCAATCCGGAAATATTATTCGGTGACTGATGCAGGAACAAAGCATCTGAAGGATTTCTGCGAGAGTTATAAGAGCATTACGGAAAGTGCAAAGAAAATATTAAGGATGGAGGAGTGAGACGAATGAAAGCAGATTATGTTTTATTACAGGATAGGCTGAAAGGCGAATACAAAGATGCATTTCAGAAGGTACAGATGTACAGCACAAGCAATCTGATCGGCGAAGATACAGAAAGTGAACTGATGATGGAATTGCTCGACCATATGCTTATGGCGCAGGAGGAAGGCAAACCGGTTTCAACGATTGTCGGAGATGATATCGAGGGATTCTGTGAGATTTTTTTCAGTGAGTACAAGCTTGGCAACCGGTTCGTAGATTTTCTGAAGACGCTGTATCGTATGGCTTGGATTATGCTGGTCTTTGCAATTCTGGATCTTGTCATCGGAGATGGTGTGCTGTCGAGCAGCGATATCAGTGCCATTGGTGCCATTGTGCTCGGTGGACTGAGTGGTAGTTTGTCGATTCTGATTATATATCTTCTGATCCGACCACTCGTGAAGAAGCGGAAGGTAAACGCGACCGCGCTCAATGCCATCTATATTGTTCTGTTGCTTGCCAGCGTTATAATTACTTGTGTACTTGCCAACCGGTATTCCATCAATGTGCCGGCGTGGGTTGCAGTTACGCTTCCGACCGTTTACATCGTCGTATATTATATCGTAAATGCAGTTACGAACTATAAGAAATGTGGAAGCATACGGAAACCGAAGGAAGCGAAGCTTTCGTTCTTTGGCGGCGTCAAAGAGTCGGTAAGCCGGGAGTTGCCGGAAGAATGGCTGAAGCAGTGGACAAAGAAAAATGAACGGCGCAGGAGAAAAGGACAGACACCATTATCCGAAGAAGAATTCATGGAGAAACTGGATAAGCAGTACGATTACCGAAGAAGTTTGATTATGAATGTGCTTGTATTTTCTGTCTGTACATTTGGTCTTTTATTGATGGAGCTGGTGTTTGCGGCACCACCGATGAAGGAATTTGCATGGCATGCGGCAATCCTTATCCTATGTGAGAGTGGCGTGTGTGCATTTTACAGCAGCAGTGGAAAGAACGCATGTGCAACCTATGCGAAGATGCGTGCACGGATGAAGGCGGAGAACTTGACACTTGCGGAGTATGTCGCGAAGGGCGGCACGGCGGAATAAAAAAATTAGAAATACAGATTGATTGGATCGTTGGACGAAAAGAGGAACGAACATGACGGAGAATGAACCGAAGAAGATTGTAGTACGGGGCGCAAACGTACATAATTTGAAAAATATCAATGTGGATGTGCCATTGCATCAGATCGTTGGGATTGCAGGCGTGTCCGGATCGGGCAAATCATCACTTGCGCTTGGCGTGTTGTATGCCGAGGGTTCCAGACGATATCTGGAATCGTTGTCGACCTATACAAGGCGGCGGATGACCGGAGCAGCGAAGGCGAAGGTGGATGAGGTGCTATATGTACCGGCAGCACTGGCACTGCACCAGCGACCGGGCATTCCGGGGATTCGCAGTACATTTGGAACCGGAACGGAGCTTTTGAATAGCTTGCGGCTGATGTATTCTCGGCTGGCATCCCATCGCTGCCCGAACGGACATTATGTGCCACCAACATTAAAGGTGGCAGCAGAACAGGAGATTTTATGTCCGGAGTGTGGGGCGAAGGTGCAGGCACCGAGTGCGGAGGAACTGGCATTTAATTCGCAGGGCGCGTGTCCGAACTGTGGCGGAACCGGCAGTGTCCGGACGGTGGATATTGATTCGCTTGTGCCGGATGATTCTATCAGCATTGACGATGGCGCCGTTGCACCTTGGAATAGCCTCATGTGGTCTTTGATGACAGATGTCTGCCGGGAGATGGGCGTGCGCACAGACGTTCCATTCCGCGATTTGACAGAGCAGGAAAAAGACATTGTTTATCATGGACCGGCGGAGAAAAAGCATATTTTGTATAAGGCGAAAAAATCGAATCAGGCGGGTGAACTTGATTTTACATATTACAATGCCATTTACACGGTAGAAAATGCCTTGTCGAAGGTGAAGGATGAAAAGGGCATGAAGCGTGTTGAGAAATTCCTGAAGGAAGAGGTATGCCCGGCATGTGGCGGCAGCCGGCTTTCGGAAGCGGCGCGGGCACCACGGCTGCGAGGCATCGGACTGGATGAAGCCTGCAAGATGACACTGGGGGAATTGGTCGACTGGGTAGCTGGTGTGCCGGATTCTCTGCCGGAGGAGATGCGGCCGATGGCAGAGGCAATTTGTGAGTCGTTCCAGACTGTTGCCAGACGGTTGATGGACTTGGGACTTTCCTATCTTTCCTTAGACCGGGTGGCGTCTACACTTTCGACGGGGGAACGGCAGCGGATGCAGCTTGCACGCGCCGTGCGGAATCGTACGACCGGTGTATTATATGTATTGGACGAGCCGTCGATCGGACTGCATCCATCGAATATTCAGGGCTTGAATGCCGTTATGCATGATCTCGTTGCGGACGGAAATTCGGTGCTTCTGGTCGATCACGATACACAGATCTTATCGGAATCGGATTGGATCATTGAGATGGGACCGGAGGCAGGTGCCGGTGGTGGCTACGTGATCGCACAGGGCGATATTCCGCAGATTATCGCAAATCCGGATTCGATGATCGGACCATTTCTGGCGCAGAAAGTGGATATGCGTGTGCGTAAGCAGGCGCGCGCAGAAGAAATGTTTGACTTTGGAACACTGCATCTGTCGACGGATGCGATTCACACGGTCAAACCGTTGGAAGTGGATATCCCGAAGGGGCGTCTGACCGTAGTAACCGGAGTGTCTGGCTCCGGAAAGACAACGATGGTTTTGGAAAGCTTGATTCCGGGCTTGGAAGCATCTCTGCAGGGAGCCACGTTACCGGCGCATGTAAAGCAGATTTCGGCAGAGGGAATCGCGCATGTGAAGCTGATCGACGCATCGCCGATCGGAATCAATGTGCGGTCGACAGTCGCAACGTATGCGAATGTACACGATGAACTGCGGAAGATATATGCAAAGACGCCGGATGCGAAGAACGCAGGCTATAAGGCAGGGGATTTCTCCTATAATACCGGAAAGCTGCGATGCCCGGAGTGTGATGGAACAGGGCAGATCAGTCTCGATGTGCAATTCCTGCCGGATGTGGATGTACCATGTCCAGAGTGTAACGGATCGCGGTACGGGAAGGAAGCATGGCAGATCGGCTATGAGACGAAACAGGGAGAGAAGTATTCCCTGCCACAGTTGATGGATATGGATGTGAATACTGCGTTGGAAGCAGCGGCGGATTGGAAGGTTGTGTTCCAGCGCCTGCAGGTATTGAAGAATCTGGGACTTGGATATCTGACACTGGGCGAGGAGACACCGAGCCTGTCTGGCGGAGAGGCACAGCGGTTGAAGCTTGCCAGCGAGATGGGAAAAGGACAGGCAGATTCGGTCTTTGTATTCGATGAGCCGACGATTGGGCTGCATCCGCTGGATGTGCAGACCTTGCTTGGCGTATTTCAGGCGCTTGTCGATCAGGGTGCAACCGTGCTTGTGATCGAACATGATTTAGATGTGATCCGGAACGCCGATTACGTGATAGACATGGGACCGGGCGGTGGCGCTGCCGGTGGTCGTGTCGTTGCGGTTGGCACACCCGAACAGGTTGCTGCAAATAAAGACAGTATTACGGGAAAATATATTTAAAATGATAAATTCTCCTTGACTCTTCACTTGGTGCAGGCTGTATAAATCGCATATAGACCAACACGAAAGGAACGAAAAGCATGAGAATTGGAGAGATTGCAAAACGCACAGGGCTGAATATCAGCAACATCCGCTTCTATGAGAGAAAGGGACTGCTCGCACCGAAGCGGGAACAGGACAGCCAGTATCGCGATTATACAGAAGAGGATGTGCTGCAGGTAAAAACGATATTGTTGTACCGAAAAATGGGAATTCCGATCGAGACAGTGTACCTGTTGCTGCATGGACAGGCAGATCTGAAAGAGGTGTTGTTTCGCCAGCAGTTGGCGTTGCAGGAAGAAATTGAGAATCTGAATGGCTCCCTTCAGCTTTGCCAGATGCTGCTGCAGGAAGAGCATCCGAAGCTGGAGGGTGCGCAGATTGAGACATATCTGAATTATGTTCATGAGGAAGAGGAGAAGAATGTGCGCTTTGCGTGCATCTCGGAACTAATGGAAGATATGTCCGCCTACACAAGAGATGTAGCATTTTGGGGAGAACCATTCTGGTATTGGATGTATCAACATCAAAGGGGGTCGGTTTTATTCTCCATTTTCTTCTGGGGAATTGCGCTCGTATGTCCGGTTATGCATATTGTCAAAGCTGCCAGTGGGAAAGCAACATTGAATATCTGGATGCTTGGCATGTATTTGATTATAATCAGTGTTTATGCGTGCGGATTCGTGCATTATCAGAGGCGCGTACATAGGCTGAAATCGTAAAATTTGCTTGCCATATCCATATGTGTATGTTAGGATAAACCAAAGCATTAAATTTCAATTCTATTACATGGTGTAAACCATATCTTCTATCTTAGAATCCAAGAACTTCGATGCTTTGAATTCACACTACAACATAAGCAGAGAGGAATTGGACTTTGAGATTAGGAGATTTTATTTCCTCCTGCACATAGAGCGAAGCGCTCAGAAATGGAGGAAGCTTTATGAACAAGAACCACGAAACACAGAGGCATGAAATCCGCAACAACAATTGCAATGCGCAGACAATTTACTGTATGAACGAATCTGCAGAAGAACCGCTGGTGGCAAACCGCGAGTACAAAGACTCGGTATTCCGGATGCTATTTTCAGAGAAAACGGAATTATTGTCACTTTATAATGCGCTTAACGAAACGTGCTACGAAGATCCGGAAGAATTGGAAATTACAACGCTTAAAAATGCAATTTACATGACTGTGAAAAATGATATTTCGTGTGTGATTGACATGCGGCTCAATCTGTATGAGCATCAATCTACTTTGAATCCGAATATCCCACTGCGTGATCTGGATTATGTTGCACGAACGTATTCGTTATTTTACAGAGACGAGGATATCTATTCCCCGCGCATCATCCGCCTGCCAAATTCAAAGTTTATCGTATTTTACAATGGACTGGATAAGCAGCCTGCAAGACGTGAAATGCGGCTGTCCGATGCGTATGCAAACAAGGAAGAACATCCAAGTCTGGAGCTGATCGTAGTACAGATCAACATCAATCCCGGATATAATGATGAATTGTTGAAAAGTTGTCCATCGTTGTATGGTTATATGCAGTTCGTTGAAAAGATCCGTGAAAATCAGAAGACGATGCCACTGACAGAAGCAGTCACACAGGCGGTAAATGATTGTATCAAAGAAAATATATTGGCTGATTTTTTGAAGAAAAATAAGGCGGAGGTAATCAGTATGAGTTTATTTGAATATGATGAGAAAAAACATGAGCGGACGATGATGGAGATTGGACGTGAAGAAGGACATATGCGTACATTGGTAAGTCAAATTATCAAAAAGGTACGAAAAAATAAAACATTGGAAGAGATGGCGGATGAGTTGGAAGAGGATGCGGAAACAATTCAGCCATTATATGAGATCGTTATAAAATATGCACCGGCATATAATGAGGATGAAATTATGGAAGAAGTACTGAGAAGTAAACATTGATTGTTGAAAGAGGGATTTGTATTGGCAATCCCTCTTGTTTTCTCCCCTGCTCTTGTGGTAGAATGATGGTGGTTAGAAAAACCTAACTAACACACTGTGGGAGGGAAGAACAAATGAAATTCATGTTATTGTTGGGATTGATCGGACATATTTTCTGTGGAGCATCGGACTGCCTGCTCACCTATGCGCCAAATGGTAAGGTGAACCTGACGGACTTCAAGGATTATGAGAAGTCGAGTGTATCGTTTCGGGGGATGCCGCTCAAGAATCTGACGATTGCGATGATCTTGGGCGTTGCAGCTATGACACTGGAATTGTTTGGATATATGCAGCTTTGCGAGTATGTGCGTGACTATTCAATTGTATATTACCGGATTATGTATGCATCTGCGCTCGTGATGTTTATTTCACTGCCGTTGCACCATATTATCTGCTGTGCCTGCGAATGGTTTTTCGTGCGGCAGGGTTTGACGAAGAATGCGCTTGACAGCGTGTGGGATTTCTTCAAATGCACTGTCTACACGATGTATATTGGATATCTTGCGATGCTCGTGTTTGCAGTTGCATTTTTGCTCGTCGTTGTAACCGGTAAGACTGGCATGCCAAGATGGGCATGTATCTTCAATCTGCTTCCGTTAGCCGTCGTTACATTGCCGACGAAGCTTCCTGCCAAGGCAAATGTAATCGGCGCAGGTATGTTCCTTGGACTCTTGTTTTTGATGTAATATCTTGTTAAAATAGTATTCAGATTGTGCTGGGAAAACAGGATGGAACATACGATGTTACTAGATAAAGATATACGGGAACCATTGTTTGAATTCCTCGAAGAGCGGTACGGCAAGGTGCGCATCTTAGAGGAAAAAACCGTCGGAAATTCGCGGGCGGATGTTGTGATGGTGATTCCCGAAAAAGTTGTTGGAATCGAGATAAAAAGTGACGCGGATACATATGCGCGGTTAGAGCGGCAGGTCGCAGACTATGATCTGTATTTCGATGCGAATATCGTGGTTGTTGGGAGCACACATGCAAGCCATGTTGCGGAGCATGTGCCAGAGCACTGGGGTATCGTGTCGGTGGAACAGGAAGAAAATCATGTGGATTTTTATATCGTGCGGGAGATGAGCGACAATCCACATGCACAGCTTCTTCGGACAATCCGTGTGCTGTGGCGCCCGGAGCTTGCACATATTCAGGAGAAATACGGGTTGCCGATGTACAAGCAGAAGAGCAAGGATTTTGTCCGAACGATCATCATAGACCGGTTACCGGTCGAGGTAGTTCATAAGGAAATCAGTGATGCGCTATTTGAGAGGGACTACACCGCGATGCTTGCGGAGATTCAGGAATTCCGCAAGGCACAGGCGGCAAAACGCGGCAAGACCGTGCGCAAAAAAAGAAAAAAGTATCGAAGAAAAAAGCGGGATGCCTAGTAAGGCAGTTCCCGCTTTCCTTGCATAAAGTCGATTACAAGCTGCTTGTCCGTTTCATTCTCGATGACAGCAGGCTGGTAGTTGTTGGATTCCCCCGTGTAGACATAGCACGGAATCAGGGTGACGTCCGTGTTCGTTACGGTGAAACCACCAGTCGCAGCATCCTGTGTGATCGTCAAAGTCTGGTTATAGATCAACGTTCTGTTTTCTGGATAATTGTTTCCACCGAAGATAAAATTCCCCAGCGAATATACGATGTTCACACCGTTGTAAGTCTCCATCGGCTGCAACACATGAGGGTGGGAACCGATGACGAGGTCGGCACCGTGATCGACTAAGTTGTGGCAGGATGCCTGCTTCCAGTCTTCGTAGGCGTGCACCTTTTCTTCACCACCGTGGAAATATACAACCTGATAATCGCTGTTCGCGTCTGCCTCTTCCAGATCGACTAACATCGCCTGTTCCCCACCGGCAGAATACATACTTCCGAACACAAATGCAATCGTAAATCCATTGATTTCCTTATAGACGATCTTTCCGTCCTTACCCCAGTCGACACCTGCGACATCTAAGGCAGCACGCGTATCCATGTTGCCGTCTGTTCCGAAATCATAGGTGTGATTGTTGTCAATCGAGACGACATCAACACCATTTTCCGGCAGGAGCTTGGCAGTTGCTGCTTTTGAACGGAACCAGAATGCACGGAAGGTATATTCCGGCTTCTCCATGTTGACAGTCGTTCCGGTCTGTTGTGCAAGTGCGACAGCAGAGTTATATTCGGCAAGCGCGTTATTGTACTGTTCAATTGCGGCGGCTTCGCCCTTATCGGTTTTCACCAGATTGTCATTGTCGGAGAAAACATTTTCACAGTTCGCAATCGTGATATCATCGTTTAAGAAATAATCCCGTACATTTTTAAAGAAATATGTGCTCGGCTGGCTGCTCGCCATCGCGTCGATGCTGCTGGTAGCTGTGTCGTTGCCCGCAAGCATGATATCGCCAACGAAATTCATACGGATGGTAAAGGCTTGGGAAGCTGCTGGCTCTTCACCTGCGCTGGCATTGGCTGCCGTTGCAATGCTACCGTTCGCTGGCTGATAGGAGTCCAGTCCGGAAAGGTCGATCGGCTGGGTGATTGCTGTCTCAGAGGTATCATCTGTGTGGGGCGAATCCTTTCGCAGATTGATGGCGACAAGACTGACCGTGCCGATGATCGTCAGAATAATAAAAAATATGATAATCTTTCGCATAATAAATCCTCATATCTTCTGTGAATGCGTTTGTTTCATAAACGAACACATAAAGGAAACAAATAATAATATATAGAATACCACATTTTTCCGGTAAAGCAAATATAAATAAATTCCTTGAGTTTCCGCAGTTTTGTCCACAACAGCATCATTTCCCATGTGCTGTTATGA
>ERZ808240.3703-NODE-3703-length-14486-cov-3.952117_pt1 | contig 14486 bp, 12 predicted proteins | sample MGYA00521084_ERZ808240 | MGnify/ENA primary metagenome ERZ808240 (study PRJEB31516, sample SAMN03275571) | gut metagenome | biome: mammalia-associated habitat; material: feces | host: Papio cynocephalus | place: Kenya | collected 2012-08-06 ... | reverse complement strand
TTCCGATCAGTGCTTATCATGAAGTATTTGAAGCCTATCACAAGAGCGGCTGTGCAACAGATGGCGATTGGGAAAGTGTTATGAAACAGTTTTTGCGCTGTGGTCTTGCATTTACATTCAGCGGGGTTGTTTCTACATCGATCGCAACAGATGCTTTGCTTGGTGTTGGAGATCGTGTTACTTCAAAAGTAAATATAGGCGCGTTGAAAAAGGGCTATGTAAATATTGCAGTACATGGGCATCTGCCAGTACTGGTTAAAGAGATTGTGAAGGCTGGACAAAGTGAGAAATTCATAAAGCTGGCAAAAGAAAAAGGCGCAAAAGGAATTTGTTTTTATGGCATTTGTTGTTCCGGACTGTCAGCAATGTATCGTTATGACGGTGTAATTCCTTTGTCGAATGCGGTTACGGCAGAACTGGTACTTGGAACAGGAGCACTTGATTTATGGGTTGCAGATGTACAGGAAGTTTATCCTTCCATTATGGATGTTGCAAGATGTTATAAAACGACCGTTGTGACAACAAGTGATTCAGCCAGACTTCCGGGTGCCGAACATATTGGATTTGACCATCATCATTCGAATGTAAAGGATATTCATCTCATTGCAGAAAAAATTGTCAGCAGAGCGATTGAAAGTTATGAAGCACGACAGGGAATTCCGGTATATATACCGCCGTATGAAGTGGAGGCGGAAGTTGGATTTTCGGTAGAATATATTTATAAACATTATGGCAGTTTTAAACCGCTTGCAGAAGCAATCCGTAAGGGACAGATACTTGGCGTGGTAAATATGGTAGGCTGCAATAATCCTAAAATCATGTATGAAAAAGCGGTTTTGGATGTCTGCGATGTTTTGTTAAAAAATAATGTTCTGATCATTACAAATGGATGTGCTTCCTTTCCGTTGATGAAAATGGGGTACTGCCAGACTTCAGATTTTGCATATGGAAAATGCGGAGAAGGCCTGCGTGAATTTTTACAGCCGGATATGCCGCCGGTATGGCATGTGGGAGAATGTATTGATAACGCCAGAAGTTCAGGGATTTTTGCCGGAATTGCAGGCGAATTCAATAAGAATCTTTATGAAATGCCATTTGCATTTTCTTCTCCGGAATGGTCGAATGAAAAAGGAATTGATGCTGCATTAGGCTTCCGTCTGATGGGAATCACATCTTATCATTGTGTTGAGGCACCAATTCATGGGGCGCCAAAAGTGATCAAATTTTTGAAAGAGGACACAAAAGAAACCTTACACTCATCTATGGTTGTAGACGTGGATCCGGTGTCTCTGGGTGAAAAGATTGTCAGGGATATGAAAAAGAAAAGAGAGGCATTAGGAATATAAATTATTTGACTATAAGAAAAACCTATAACACCCACAAGGAATCTTCTATAACAAAAACAATTGACAAACTATGACCACATGGTTATAATTTCCAATATAAAGTAATTCCTACATAACATATCAAATAAGTAGGAAATAGAGAAAGGGGAAAATCATATGAAGACAAATACAATCGTTATGAACAAAAACCAGATGTGTTGCTGTTGTATGTGCTGTATGGATGAATACAGTTTTATTTTCATATGATTTATGCACCTGAGTGTTTTGTAAAGAGAAGAAGCAGGCAGTTGTGATAAACATATGACAACGACCTGCTTCTTTCTTTTTATATAAACTTTTCAGAATTAACGCATAAAAGTGAGGAGACAGCATGGCAATCTTTAATGGAGTACATACAACACAGAGCGAAGCAGACACACTGGTAGAATCCTACGGTGAAAATGGAAAAGAAAAGCCGGAAGAACAGGAAGTACTTTTTCATGCAAAATTCGGAGATGGCAGGGATGAATATCCGGTTGTAGCAGGAAGGTACCGGCTGATCTGGTCGAAGGTTTGTCCATTCGCACAGAGAAATAAAATTATTTTTTCATTGTTAGGACTGGATGATGTGATAAGCACCGGAACAGTTGCAAATGAAAAGACAAAGGATGGATGGGAATTTACAGACAGTCCCAATCAGGAAGATCCGGTATTAAGAATAAAAAAGCTTGTAGATATTTATGATGAAACAGATCCCGATTTTCAGGGAAGGGCATTAGTCCCAACACTGGTAGACATTAAAACACACAAAGTGATCAGCAGTGATTATTTCAGGCTGCCGAATCAGTGGGAAGTGGATTGGAAGAAATTCCACAGGAAAAATGCACCCGATTTATATCCGGAAAAACTGAGAAAACAAATTGACGAGCTGAACGACATTATATTTACCGATATCAACACCTGTGTATACAAAGTTGGAAATTCATCCACAGAAGAGAAAAAAGAAAAATACCGGGATATTTTCTTTGACCGGATGGATGAACTGGAGGAGCGGTTATCAAAACAAAGATATTTGTTTGGGAATCAGATCACAGATTCTGACATTCGGCTATACACAACATTGGCAAGATTTGACAGTGTATATTATCCACTTTTTAAAGTGAACAGAAAAAAACTTGTGGATTATCCGAACTTGTGGAATTACGCAAAGGATCTATATCAGACAGAAGGGTTCGCAAGTACCACATTTTTTGAAGATATTATTCAGGGATATATCGCATCATTTCCGTTAAACCGCACGGAAGATATACAGAGAACAGTTGACAGAAACCTATGGTCAGCACCACATGACAGAGCAAAAAAATTTAATTAAATTAAGAAAGAATGAGGAAATGATTATGAAAGCAAACAATGTAAAAAGAGTATTAACAACCATATTGGCAGCAACTTTAGTGACAGCATCACTGGCTGCATGCGGATCAGATAACAGCGTATCAACATCTGATACAACAGGTTCCGATAACAATACGAGCAGTAATACAAATGCAGCATCAACAGAGGCAGACAACAGCACAGGGGAAGTGACCGTGATCAAAGCGGCTACCGGAGGAAGTCCAAAACCTTACATTACAGTAGACGAAAATGACCAGCTTACCGGATATGATATCGAAGTTTTAAAGGCAGCATTTGAACTGTTACCGGAGTATGAACTTCAGATTGAGACAACCGATTTTGCTTCTATTTTTACAGGATTGACAGCAGGCAATTATCAGATCGGTGTCAACAACTTCTCTTACAATGCGGAGAGAGCAGAAAATTATCTTTACAGTGTTCCTTATGATGAGATCAGCTATGTATTTGTATACAAGAATGGAGCAACTCCAATCGCTTCATTTAAAGATGCAGCAGGAAAGAAATTTGAAAATGGTGCCGGTGTCAGTGTAACAAATGCCGTAGAACAGTGGAATGAAAAAAATCCGGATCAGACAATCGACATTACCTATTCCGATGCAGATACCGCCGTATGGTTACAGCATGTAGAAGATGGTTCTGCGGATTTCAGTATCATTGATGGACCAATGTATACAGCCTATATCGATGAGTATGGATTTGATCTTGCAAAAGCAGAGATCCCGGAAGATGAGGCAAGCCTGATTTCCGATAACCTTTATGCATATTTCATTCTTCCAAAAGATCAGGAAGAACTCAGAGATAAACTTGACGGAGCAATTTTAGAGTTAAAACAGAACGGAACATTAAAAGAACTCAGCGAAAAATTCTTTGGTGGAGTGGATCAGTCTCCAGCAGAAGATGCACTTCAGGCACCATTGAATTAAGCAGATAATCATAAGCTGCCATAATCTATGGCAGCTTAAATGACAGAAAAGCAGATTTGAGAGGAAAAATCATGGAAGCAAGAGATTTATTTGACATCCAGCAGGTATTTACCAACATACCGGATATTTTAAGATATTTACCAGTCACAATGGAACTGGCGATTGGATCAATGATCGTCAGCCTGATCTTAGGATTAGGGATCGCACTGATCAAAATAAAAAAAATACCGGTATTAACACCGATCGCAACCGTGTTTATCTCGGTTATCCGCGGAACACCGGTGCTGGTGCAGTTGTATGTCACATATTACGGAATCCCGTTAATTTTAAAATATATGAATTATAAAAATGGAACAAACTATAACCTGAACGGAATTCCTTCCATATTATATGCATTTGTTGCGCTTGCAATCAATGAGGCGGCATACAATGCAGAGATTATCAGAGCCTCTCTTTTATCTGTTGACAAAGGTCAGGTAGAGGCAGCAAGTTCTCTTGGAATGACCTATTTTCAGATTTTAAGAAGAATTATTCTTCCGGAAGCAATTGTGGTTGCACTTCCATCCCTGGGAAATTCATTTATCGGATTGATCAAAGGAACATCACTTGCATTTACCTGTGCGGTCGTTGAGATGACAGCAGAAGGACGAATCATCGGAGGAAGGAACTTCCGCTATTTTGAAGTTTACATTTCCTTAGCATTAATTTATTGGGCTATTACAATTGTAGCAGAACGGATCATTAAGCTGTTGGAGAAAAAACTTGCAATTCCAGAGCAGGTAGCCAGTCCTGAGAGAAAGGAAGTACAGGCATGATAGAAGTAAAAAATGTGAAGAAAAAATTTGGTGAGAATGTCGTGCTAGACGGGATCAATCTCACAATCAATAAAGGGGATGTCATTGCAATCATCGGACCTTCCGGCACAGGAAAATCTACTTTATTAAGATGTATCGACCGTCTGGAAAAGCCGGAAGAAGGAGAACTGATCATTGATGATCTGAATGTCAATCTGGCGCAGGCAAGCAAAAAAGAGTTGATCGACATCCGCAAACGGACTGCCATGGTATTTCAGAACTGGAATCTTTTTTCCAAGAAAACTGCTTTGGAAAACGTCATGGAAGGTTTAACTGTAGTAAAAAAGATGGATAAACAGTCCGCACGCAAAATTGCAGAGGAACAGTTGAGAAACGTAGGACTTTTAGACTGGTCCAATCATTATCCAAGACATCTGTCAGGAGGACAGCAGCAGAGGGTTGCGATCGCGAGGGCGCTTGCAATGGAACCACAGTTGCTTTTATTAGATGAGCCGACTTCCGCACTCGATCCGGAACTGGTTGGTGAAGTATTAGATACCATTAAAAAAGCAGCGAATGAAGGTTACACAATGCTTCTCGTATCACACGAAATGAATTTTGTCAGAAACGTGGCAACAAAAGTCATTTTTATGGAAAATGGAAAAATACTGGAGGAGGGAACTCCGAAAGAATTATTCTATGCACCGAAAAGTGAGAGGGTTCGTGAATTTATTTCAAGAATGGAACGAATTGAAGGACCGGATGATTATACAATCTAGGAGATAACGATTATGGAAAGAAAATATGACAGCGTAAAACAGTTAATGGAAGAGACATCTCTATCAGAGCTTCGCAGATTAGAGGAAAAGACAGGAAAAAAGATTACGATTGTACTCAGCGACTCTGAGGAAGAATTTTTATCAAGAGAGATCAGACACGAGGAACATCCGATTGAAAAAGCAGCGCGAGAGCGCGGGGTAAAACCAAGACCTTCCGAGACAAACTCAGAGATCGATGACAGAGGAGCATTTATCCGTCAGCCAAACAGTTTCCGCACACCATTTGGTGATGGAGAAGGGGAATTGAAAGCTGCCGCAGGAAAATACAGACTTTTCTGGGCGAAAGGCTGCCACTGGTCAAACAGGGCATCCATTGTAAGAGAACTTTTAGGACTCGACAAGGCAATCAGTGTGAATATTGTAGAACCAACTGGTTTACATAATAAATACGGATGGGGATTCCCAAATGAAGAAAACGGAGAAGATCCAGTTACCGGATTTAAGTTTTTAAGTGAGGCATATTTCAATGCAGACCCGGAATACAGTGGACGTGCAACCGTTCCTTCTCTCGTTGATCTGGAGACAAAGAAGATCGTGAATAACGATTACCACAGACTGACAAATTATTTTGAAGTGCAGTTCCGCCCATTTCAGGACAAAGATGCACCGGATCTCTATCCAAAGGAACTTTGCCGGGAGATTGATGTCTTAAACGACTGGCTGTTTCCAAATATCAACAATGCGCATTACCGCATGGCATTCTGCCAGTCATTAGAGGCATACAAAGAAGCTTTTGATGATTTTACAAGTGCAATGGAGAAACTGGATAACAGACTGGAAAATAACCGGTTCCTGTTTGGCGATTATGTGACAGATTCCGATGTCCGCTTCTTTGTGACGCTTGCACGGTGGGATTCTCATTATTACAGAAATTTAGGACCACAGAGAAGAAGAATTTCTGATTACAAAAATGTCTGGGCATATGCGAGAGATTTATATGAAATCCCGGCATTTCGGAATAATACTTATTTCCGTGATTTTTCCAGAGAGAAGAAAGCAGGACTTTTCAGTTCTTTCCCGGCACGGTTCAATGATGTGATCCCATATGAAAAAATCTGGTCAGCACCGCAGAACCGTAAGGTTTTAAGCAGAACACCGGAAGAAAAGTTTTTGAGACATAAGGAGGGAGAATAATGTCATACCTGGTTCCATTTCAGAGCGTAGCGTTGTTTGAAAATACATTTCGTCATCAGATCAACAAGAAAACAGGAAAAATAGACGAGAGAAAATTTGTTTTTGATAAACATTTTGGCGACGGAGAAAATGATCTGCCGATAGTTGCGGACAGATACAGACTGATATGGATGCCAGGGTGTCCTCACTCCAACAAGGCGGTCATTACACTGCGGCTTTTAGGATTAGATAAGGTGATCAGTGTCGGTGAGTGTGGAGTCTTAAGAGATCCGAGAGGATGGGTATTTTCGGAAGATCTCGGAGAAGTCGATCCTGTTTTAAAAATCCATTATCTGGATGATGCCTATCTGAAAGGAGATCCCGATTTTGTCGGAAGATCGACTGTACCGGCAATTGCGGATGTGACAACCGGAGCAATCGTGCAGAATGAAGCGTGGGATATTCCGAGATATTTTGTGGTAGACTGGAAAAAATTCCACAAAGAAAACGCACCGGATCTTTACCCGGAAGATCTTCGGGCAGAGATAGACGAACTCAGCGCATTTATCAATAAAAGAATTAATGCATATGCATGTGGCTTTGCAAGAACGCAGGAAGCTTTTGATGAAGGATATCAGAGTTACTTTGAGGCAATGGATGAATTGGAAGAGCGCCTTGCGACAAGGAGATTTATCCATGGTGATCACATTACGTTGTCCGATATTCATTTATATGTAGCACTGATCCGTTATCACATTAATTATCATCTGATTTTCGGAGTAAATAAAAAACGTCTGGAGGACTATCCAAACTTATGGGGCTACACCAGAGACATTTATCAGACAGAAAGCTTTTATGATTACACGAAACTGGAGCTGATCAAACGCCACTATCAGCAGTCTCCACACATGAGAGCAAAGCTTGGAAATGTCTATGGATTACTCGGAGTAGGGCCGGACAACCGCGCACTTCTTGCTCCAACCGGAAGAGAAAAATTATCTGCTGATCCGGAACATAAATTTATTTACGAACAGGAAGTAAGAAAAATTTATGCTCACACAGACGAGGCAGATGAGTTACAATATCTGCAGGAAAATCTGATCCTTCCAATTGAAAAAGCGGGAGAGGCAGCTTTTCAGACAGAATTGGAGCGTTGGGCACATCAGGAAGAAGATACGCTTAAAGCAATTGACCAGAGATTAGCGGTGAGAAAGTATCTTCTGGGTGATCAGGTGACAGAGGCAGATAAGCTGTTGTTCCAGACATTGTTAAGACATGATTATATTTATTATTATCTGTATAAACTCAATTTTGCAAAAAGCTTTGATTATGCTAACATAGCAAGGTATGAAGCAGATTTGAGGGCATTTCCTGAAATTGTGAATTCCATCCAGATTCAGGAGGAAAAAGAGAAAGCATATCTGGAACTTGAGGATGCAAGAAATCCGTATCATCTCATTTTCAGAGGACCGGAGGAATGAGTATGGAAGTAAGAAGAATCGAAAAAAATAATATTGCAGGGCAGGCGGCAGCCTTTTATGTCAGAATCCATGCAATGAATGTGGAAGAGTTTGGAATTCCGGTGCAATATGAGATTGATGAAAAAGAGCCTTTTGAGTACATTGTCGCTTTTGATGAGGAACATCCGATCGCAACCTGCCGCATACACATCACAGAGGAAGGCTATGCCAAAATAGAACGTGTTGTGACATTGAAAAAATACAGAGGCACAGGCGTTGGAAGAGCTATTATCACCGAGGCAGAGAACTGGATCAAAGAAAAAGGAATCCACAAAATCGTCATCACAAGCAGGGATGAAGCCGTTGGATTTTATGAAAAACTGGGTTACACAGCAGATTTTGACAGAATCAAAAATGAGGACGACAGTATCTTTAAAATTGTGTATACAGAAAAATTGATATAAAAAATGTGCATCAGCCAGGAAAAACTCTGATTTTCCTGGCTGATACTGCAAGATAAATAAGTAGAGAGAGGTAATCAACCATGGCATGGAAACAAAACATCATAGAAGATTTTAAACAACTGGTATCCTTTGATTCCATCAGTTTTCATGAGCGGAAGACAGCAGACTGGCTGCTTGCCAGATTACAGAGCATGGGATTTTCTGTGGAGGAAGATCAGGCAGGCTCTCATTACGGTGGTGACACGGGAAATATTTTTGCCGTCTTAGACGGAGAATTAGAAGGAGATCCGGTTATTTTTTGCGCACATATGGATGTTGTAGAACCTGGGAGCGGCAAAAAATCCATTGTGGAAAAAGACGGAACAATCCATTCCGCCGGGGATACTGTGCTTGGTGCAGATGACATCAGCGGCATTCTGGAAATCCTTTATGGTGTACAACTTGTTCTTGAAAGTGGAAAACCTCATAAAAAAATTGAAATTCTGTTTACAATTGGTGAGGAATTATATGTCAAAGGCTCGGATGTTTTTGACTATTCCAAAGTAACCGCAAAACAGGCGTATGTGCTTGACCTGTCAGGGGCAGTGGGTGCCGCTGCGAGACGTGCGCCGTCTATCATTTCCGTGAGAGCTGAGATAAAAGGAAAAGCTGCTCACGCCGGATTTGAACCGGAAAACGGGATTCATGCGATTTATGCAGCAGCAAATGCAGTCAGCCGGCTTTGCATGGGGCACGTGGATGAAGAAACGACATTTAATATAGGAACTATTCAGGGCGGAACCGCGACAAACATAGTGCCGGATTGCTGTGTGCTGACCGGAGAGATCAGAAGTTACAATCATGAGAAAGCGTTGGAGACAGTGCGCATGACGGAACGGATTTTTACAGAGGAGGCACAAAAAATCAATGCCACCGCAGAGGTGACGAGCCAGATCCATCTGATTGCCTATGAAACACCACTTGAGAGCAGGGCAGTGACAGATTTTCAAAAAGCCTGCGAAATCTTGGGATTTTCCGGAGAACTTACGAGCACGTTTGGCGGAAGTGATAACAATAGTTTTGCAAAAAACGGAATCGAAGGACTTGTTTTATCGAATGGAATGTACAACGCACATTCGACACGGGAATACACAACAGTCGACGATCTTTACAAAGGAGCAGAGCTGGTCGAGCAGCTTATTTTATTGTAAAAAGAAATTTTTGGGCGGATTCTGTTGAAGATTGTTGCTTTCGCATATAGCTATCTCATGTAAATTATGGTAAAATATCCACAGAGAGCGTCACGGAGGACGCAATAGTGGGAGGTAGCTCTTATGGATAAGAACAGCGAAAAAAATATCAGGCTCCGCTTAAATATTTCATTGTTAGTTGCAGCGGTTTTACTGGTTGCAGATTTATATGCAATGATCAATATGCCACATGAATTTATCGTTCTGGCGATCATTACGGCATTATTTCTGGTTGCGATTTATTTTTTGGTAGATTCCATTTCCATTCATCTGATGGCAGAAAAGAATCGCAAAGAAGAACAGTATGATAACATTTTTAAATCGGAAAAAGCGTCCTATCTTTTACTGAGAAAAACATTTGAGGATCTGTCTGAACTGATTGAAAAAGGAAACCAGTCCAGAAGTGCAAATGTGGAAGAAATCATTCATGCACAGAAAGCAGTAGCAAAAGTTTCCATTGGAAGAAGCAAGGAAAATGCAGATGCATTGATGAATTCCAATGACCGCATCATGGAAAAGATCACGATGTTAGAGGCTGTTTTATCAGACAATGTTTCGCAGCCTGCACCGGAAAACAATAAAAATGACAGTGTATATGCACAGAATATTTTAGACAATCAGAATAAAATTTTGCAGCAGTTGGAAGTTTTGCAGAATGCATTAAATGCGATCGGAGCTGATGCAAAGACAGCAGCAGAGTCTGCAAAACAGAACTTCTTTACCGAGGAACGTATCTTAGCAGAAGAGAATAAAATTGAAAAAGAGGAACCACAGGTTCAGGAAGTCGCAGTTGAGGAGATTCCACCGGTTGCTGAGGAAGCACCTATAGAAGAGGAAACTCCTGTGATGGAGGAAACACCAGTTGAAGCGGCAACTCCGGTGATGGAGGAAACACCAATCGAAGAAGAACCAGCGGTGCCGGAGAAAACACCAATCGAAGAAGAACCAGCAGTGATGGAGGAAACACCGATTGAAGAAGAACCTGGCGTGATGGGAGAAACGCCGATTGAAGAGGAATCTGCCGTAATGGACGAGACACCGATTGAAGAAGAACCTGCCGTAACGAATGATACGCCGATGGAGGAAACATCAATTGGTGAAGAAGAAGTTCCTTCTGCGGAGGAAGATTTATCAAAGTATGATGATATTATGGTAGATACTTTGACGGATTCGGATGATAATGTTCCGGTTGAGAAGATTCCATTAGAAGATGAAACAGTGGTAGATGATAAGCCGGCAATGCCTGATCTGTCAGATCCAAATAAGGTTATGACACCGGACGAGATTGCAGCGTTGATTGCAAACTTATAATAGAAGAAAGACTTCGGTGTAAAGGTTAAAGAAATAATATTTAAGACAATAAAAAATCTGTCATACAAATGCATTTTTTGTATGGCAGATTTTTTATGCAATAGGAAAACCGTTCTGGATGATTATTCGGCAGTGATTTTTACGATTTCCTTAATAACCGAAACGGCAGTATTCATACCTTCTACACTGATATGTTCAAATGGTCCATGGAAACCATAGCCGCCGGTTCCGAGGTTCGGACAAGGAAGTCCCATAAAACTTAATCTGGCACCGTCTGTACCACCGCGGACAGGGCGGGAGATTGGTTCCAGACCAACATTTTTAATTGCTTTTTGCGCAATCGTAACAACATATTCATTCTTTTCAATGACTTCCAGCATATTGCTATAGGAATGCTGAATGTTCAATTTTACAGTGTCTGCATGATATTTTTCATTCATTTTTTTCTCAATGCCACGCAGTGTATCAAGACGTTTTTCAAAAGTAGCTTTGTCATGGTCACGGACGATATAATTTACTTTGGCGTGGGCTATGTCTCCGCTAAAATCAGTCAGATGATAAAATCCTTCCCTGCCTTCGGTGTGGGCCGGAGTCTCATTTTCAGGGAGAAGAGATGCAATCTCGCAGCCAACAAGGGCAGCGTTGATCATAATATCTTTGGCTTCTCCAGGGTGAACATTGATACCATTGATTTCAAAAGAAGCACTTGCAGCATTGAAGTTCTCATAGGCAACTTCGCCCTCATAATCGCCGTCAACTGTGTAGGCAAATTTGGCCTTAAAATAGTCGAGGTCAAATAAATCAGCACCACATCCAACCTCTTCATCCGGTGTGAAGCCGATCCAGATGTCTCCGTGCGGTATTTTTTCTGTGATGATATGTTCCACTGCCGTCATGATCTCGGAAACACCGGCTTTATCGTCAGCACCGAGCAGGGTTGTACCATCTGTAGTGATCAGTGTGCGTCCTTTTAATGTTTTAAGTGTAGGGAAATCAGACACTTTCAGATAAGAACCGCTTCCTTTTAAAAGAACATCATTACCGTCATAATTCGGAATGATCTGTGGTTTAACGTCTTTTCCGGAAAAATCAGGAGCAGTGTCCATATGGGAAATAAAACCGACAGCTGGCTTGTCTTCATATCCTTTGGTTGCCGGCAGCAGTCCGTAGACATAGCAGTGATCGGTTAAAGTGACTTTTTCTAAACCGAGATCGCGCAATTCCTGTTCTAACACTTTTCCTAACTCGAACTGTCTTTCCGAAGATGGAATCTGTCGGCATTCTTCATCAGAAGTTGTCCAGTAAGAGACATATTTTAATAATCGTTCTTCAACACGCATGTGAAACCTCCTTATAAAACTGTGCCGTATTTATTTTGATACAAAGTCGGGCACACATAGTTATAAAATACCATAAAATAGTGAAATAGGAAATATTTTATAAAAAAAATAGTTGCATTTCTAAAAAAAGTATTATATAATAACTTTCGTCGCATGAAAGACATGCGCCACTAGCTCAGCTGGCAGAGCACCTGACTCTTAATCAGGGTGTCCAGGGTTCGAACCCCTGGTGGCGCATTACGAAGTATCGGTTTTATAGCATAGGCTATGGGGTCGGTGCTTTTTTTTGTTATAAAGAAATGAAAATTCTATATTATCGTGAACAATATGGAAGAATTATAACTACAATTCAAAAGAACACAAAAAGTTCACAAAAAAATTAGCACTCATCTATTGACAGTGCTAATAATGAGTGGTATAACATAGTCAGAACAAAGGAAGAGGGAACAAAAGAGAAAGAAAAATTCCCCGAAGTTCCTTAGTCCGTTAGTTCCAAAGAAACAAGGTTAATAAGCATACGTAATATTCACAGAAAAGTGGATAAGATAGAAAAGGAGAGATGACTTATGTTGATGCCTAGTATTTTTGGAGAGAACTTATTTGATGATTTTGATAGTTTTATGAATTTCTCATTCCCGGATGTTGATAGAACATTATATGGTAAACATGCAAAGAACATGATGAAGACAGATGTTAAGGAAAAAGATAATGGCTATGAAGTAGCAATTGATCTTCCTGGATTCAAGAAAGATGAACTTCATCTTGAGTTGAACGATGGATATCTTACCATCAGTGCCGAGAAAGGTCTTGACAAAGATGAGAAAGATAAGAATGACAAATACATCAGGCGTGAACGTTATGCTGGTAGCATGAGCCGTACATTCTATGTTGGTGAAGGTATAAAAGAGGAAGATATTCATGCAAAATACGAAAATGGTATTTTGACATTGGATGTTCCAAAGGAACAGACGAAAGAAGTTCCGGAGAAACGCTATATTGCAATTGAAGGATAATCATAAAAATAAGGGTTCGGAAAGTTTTTCCGAACCCTTATTTTTGTGATATCACTTTATTATTATCTCGATGCGATCAATTTACAGATCGGGTTTCCCTTGGAAGAAAATTTTTCTTCATATTCCGTCATGACATTGCCTTCATTTAAGACAGCATCATGGTGCAGATCTCTGGTGGAAGCGTCTAATTTCCATCCGGCTTCCGGTACTTCCTCCAAAGAGAAGGTGAAAAGATCCTGATTATCTGTTTTAAATTCAAGGTGTCCCTCTTTTTTTAAAATCTGGTCATAACGCGCAAAAAACTGTCTCGAAGTAAGACGTCTCTTCGCATGGCGGTCTTTTGGCCACGGATCGGAGAAGTTTAAGTAAATGCGGTCTACCTCGTCTTTGGCAAACACTTCTGCAATATCAGCGGCATCCATACAAATAAATTTAATATTTGGCAGCGGATTTAACTCCATTTTCTGTAAAGCGCGTAAAAGCACGCTCGAGTAACGTTCAATACCGATGTAATTAATGTCTGGGTGCAGGGCAGCCATGTCCATGATGAAACGGCCTTTTCCCATCCCAATCTCGATATGGAGTGGCTGTACTTTGTCAAAACAGTCCTGCCAGTGTCCCTTCTGCTCCTCTGGATTTTTAATACAGTATTCACTATTTAAAATAGCTTCCTCTGCGCCTGGAATATTTCTTAATCTCATAAAACAACCTTTCTATATTATGTAAACTATAAATTTTCCCCTGAAATATAGTTTCAAACGATCCGCGCAGTAAAAGCACAGCATCGTGAAACAATCGTTTATATTCTACAATAAGAAAACACTAACTTTCAAGCATCTACTGACAGAATCTTAGAAATTAATAAAGTCTTAAAATGACGAAAAGTTGTTGCATGTATTTTTTTCAACGATTATACTAATAATGTTCATATGATATTGATAGATTATTGGAGTTTTTATGATGTTTAAAAATAGATGGAAAAAGGCAGCATGCCTGATCCTTACGATTATATCTACTGTCTGTCTTGGAAAAGTGGACGTCAAGGCGGCAGACTACTGGCCGGATGCACCGGAAACACTCTCACCGAGTGTTATTTTGATGGAAGAGTCCACAGGCACGATCCTTTATGAAAAAAATAGTGACGAAGCGCACTACCCGGCGAGTATCACAAAGATCATGACCACGCTGCTGGCGCTGGAAAATGGCAATCTGGGTGATATGGTCACTTTTTCGGATGATGCGATCAACAACACGGAAGGATC
>ERZ808240.3702-NODE-3702-length-14487-cov-34.751732_pt1 | contig 14487 bp, 13 predicted proteins | sample MGYA00521084_ERZ808240 | MGnify/ENA primary metagenome ERZ808240 (study PRJEB31516, sample SAMN03275571) | gut metagenome | biome: mammalia-associated habitat; material: feces | host: Papio cynocephalus | place: Kenya | collected 2012-08-06 ... | reverse complement strand
CATTATTTTATAAAAAAATAATATATAAGACCATAAACAAAAGATGCAGCAGTTCCATAGAGTATAACAGGGCCTGCAATAGTAAATATTTTAGCTCCCACGCCCAGTATAAATCCCTCGGTCTTTGATTCAAGGGCAGACGACACAACTGCATTTGCAAAACCTGTTATCGGGACAAGAGTTCCTGCACCGGCATGTTTTGCAATCTTTTCATAGAGATTGAAGCCTGTAAGCAAAGCACTTGCAAGTATAAGAATAACTGATGTCCATGTACCGGCATCGGTCTTGTCAAAACCGTTTGATGAAAAAATACTGTTTATTATCTGACCGATAAGACAGATTAATCCTCCTGACAGAAATGCCACGGGAATATTAATCCAGCTTTTTGACTTCGGCGAAGCCTGTTTGCTCATATCATTATAGAGTTCCGGTGTAACCTTCATATAAAAATCCCTCCTGTACGATATTATCTGAAATAATCCATGATTTATTCAAATTCAATCAATGATATTTCAGGAGGATTGAAAATTCTGAATTTTCCAAGACCGCAGTTCACATACATGACAGTATTGTCTTTTCTGTATATTCCTGCACTGTATTCCGGGAAAAACTTTCTTTCAGGAGAGAGAAGACCGCCAATAAAGGGAAGTCTTATAATTCCGCCGTGAACATGACCTGAAAGCACGAGGTCAGCTCCCCAGCTTGCATATGTGTCAAAATAGAGAGGATTATGTGCAAGCAGAATGGTATATATGCCGTCATCCGGTTTAAATCCTACTGAATCAGTCATATCATTTATCCCGTATGGTTTAAGACAGCTGAATCCGCCGTTTCTGTTCCTGAAATTTTCACGCTCATAGCAAAGACCTGTTATATGAATTGTTTTACCATTGACTGATATGTCAGCGGTCTGGTTTTTCAACAATGCGGCTGTTGAATGTTGAAAAATATCCATAAGTTCCTGAAAATCGTCATTTTTCATATCGATTTCATGGTTTCCGAGAACATAATAAACGGGGCAGATTTTTTCCGAGGCATGAATCAGTGCTGTAAGGGGCTCAGCGTCCGTTTCAGAGCGGCTTACCATGTCACCGGTCATAACTATAAGGGAAGGCGAAAGGTGTCTTATACGGCTTGTCAGACGTGAATTCAGCTGTCCGAATTTTTTCCTGTGCAGGTCGGACAGCTGAACTATTTTTATCCCCCGGAGTTCAGGACAGTTTATTTTAACTTTCCTGACAACGGGGATATTATTCCGAACCGCTTCAAAGACAATAAAAATGCACAGAAACAGAATTATCAACAGAAGCTTCATTCTTCAGCAGCTTCATCATCTTCATCATGCTCAGCCCTTGTAAAAGCGGCTACACGGCTTTCATCGCCGTTAAGACGCATAATCCTTACCCCTGCCGCATAACGGCTCATAAGGCTTATATCTGCCGCTCTGACACGGATTATTACTCCTGAATCGGAGATAAGTATTATATCATCTGTTTCATCAACGACTTTTATTCCGCAGACATCGCCCTTTTCATCAGAAACCTTGTAGTTTTTAAGACCAAGTCCGCCTCTTGACTGAACCCTGTATGCATCAAGAGGAGTACGTTTTCCGAAACCTCTGTCGCTTACAGTGAGGAGTGAAGCACCTTCACGGACTCTTGCCATGGAAACAACCTCATCGCCGTCATGCAGACGTATAGCCTTCACACCATGTGCAGAACGTGACAAAGCTCTTATATCGTCCTCGCTTATGCGGATTATCATACCTTTTCTTGTGGCAATCATAAGGTCGGCAGAACCGTCAGTCATTCTTACACCTGCGATTTCATCGCCTTCATCAAGACCTATTGCAATAAGACCCTTTTTGCGTACATTTCTGTATTCTGAAAGGTTAGTACGTTTTATCTTGCCGTTTTTTGTGACCATTGTTATATATTTTCCCGCATCAAAATCAGTGGTTTTTATCATTGCAGATATTTTTTCACCGTCTGAAAGCGGAAGCAGATTTACAATATTGACTCCTCTTGAACCCTTTGAGCCTTCCGGCACTTCATAGCATTTGAGCTTGTACATGATACCCTTGTTGCTTATGAAAAGCACGCTGTCATGTGAAGATGCAATGAACATTTCATTGACAAAGTCCTCTTCACGCTGCTTCATGCCGGAAACTCCTTTTCCGCCACGCTTCTGTGTCTTATAGACATCAACGGGAACTCTCTTGATATAGCCGATATTTGTATATGCAACAACGCAGTCCTCTTCAGGTATAAGGTCTTCAATATCGACCTCACCGCTTACTGATTCAATTGCTGTTCTTCTGTCATCGCTGTATTTTCTGCGTATTTCGCCGAGTTCGTCCCTGATTATGCCATAGATTCTGCTGTCATCTTCAAGGATTTCAGTAAGTTCATTGATTTTATCCGTAAGAACGCCGAGTTCGTCAATGAGTTTCTGACGTTCAAGACCGGTAAGCTGACCGAATCTCATCTGGACTATAGCATCAGCCTGTTCAGGTGAAAGGCCTGTTTCATGTTCGCCATGATATTCTTTCATTCCGACAAGCTCTGTTATATCCGTATCAGCAAAACGTTCCATAAGTCTGTTCTTGCCGTCAGGGATTGAGCTGCTGGAGCGGAGTATTGAAAGAACCTCATCGATAAAGTCAACAGCAAGCACAAGACCTGTAAGTATATGAGCTCTTGCCTTTGCTTTTTTAAGGTCAAAGAGAGTGCGGTTTACTATGACATCATACTGGAATTTAAGATATTCGTGAAGTATCTGTTTGAGATTGAGGAGCTTAGGCTCGCCGTTTACAATGGCAATCATTATGACTCCTACAGTTTCCTGAAGCTGAGTATATGAGAAAAGTTTATTTAAAACTATCTGAGGAATAGCGTCCTTTTTAAGTTCTATAACTATTCTCATTCCGGCTCTGTCGGATTCGTCACGGATAAAGTGAATGCCTTCTATGCGTTTTTCCTTGACATGGCTTGCAATGCTTTCGATAAGGCGTGCTTTGTTTACCATATATGGAATTTCGCTGATTATAATGCAGTTTCTGCCCTTTATTTCTTCAATTGAAGTTTTTGCCCTGAGAGTTATCTTTCCTCTGCCTGTGGCATATGAGGCTCTTATGCCTGCCTTTCCCATTATTATGCCGCCTGTCGGGAAATCAGGGCCTTTTATGCATTCCATAAGCTCGTCCATTGAGCAGTCAGGATTGTCAATCATAAGGTTTATGGCATCTGTCACCTCACCGAGATTATGCGGAGGGATATTTGTTGCCATACCGACAGCTATTCCTGTTGAGCCGTTTACAAGAATATTCGGGAATCTTGACGGAAGAACAACAGGTTCTTTAAGACGGTCGTCATAGTTTGACATATAGGGAATAGTTTCCTTGTTTATGTCAGTAAGCATTTCGACAGCCATTTTAGACATCTTTGATTCTGTATAACGGTAAGCGGCAGGCGGGTCGCCGTCTATCGAGCCGAAGTTTCCGTGACCGTCAATAAGCGGATAACGCATTGAAAAGTCCTGTGCAAGACGGACAAGTGCATCATATACAGAAGCGTCACCGTGAGGGTGATAGCTTCCGAGCACTGAACCTACAGTATCGGCACATTTACGGTAAGGCTTTTCCGGAGTCAGACCGTTTTCAAACATTGTATAGAGTATTCTCCTGTGAACCGGTTTAAGACCGTCACGGACATCAGGCAATGCTCTGGCAACGATTACTGACATTGAATACTCAAGGAAGGATTTTTTCATTTCCTTTTCTATATCAACGGGTATGATTTTTGAATTTGTATCATCGTACAAGCTGCTCACGCCTTTCTATTTCTGCTTAAAAAAATTTTTTCCGAGTTTATCCTCAAAATGCTTCTGCATTTTTAAAATTTCGTCTGGCAAGAAAGCATTTTTAGGGATTATATAAAATACGCTCTTTACGATATAGACGATAAAGAAGTCAGGTTTTTCAATTATTCTGATACTGCTGTCAAGAGGTATTCCGGTTGTCTGGATTTTCTGTTTGTCAGATGCAAAGAAATCATCGTCATCATCAGCAGCATCAGTAACAGTATCCTGTTCCTGAACCATTCCGACAGTCATAAATGTTTCATATATATCGAGCATATAGACATCATCAACGATATTTTCAACGGATTTCACAAGGTTTTTCCGGAGTTTATACGGATTATACCAGAGTGATGCCGTAAGTGCAAGACATACTGCGGCAAACAGCCAGTACATGATATTTTCCATGTCAGAAGCAAGGCAGAAAAAGTAATATCCGGCTATTCCGAGGAAAAGGACAGTCATTATCCAGTTTCTCGGATAGACATATTTTTTCTGGAATACTTTGAAGGCTGTGCCGTAAAGTGAAGACGGTATGCTGTATTTCTTTGAAATCAGCGGTATTTCATCATTATTCTTCACGCTGTCCTCCTCAGATATCAAGATTTTTTACATACCTGGCATTTTTCTCGATAAATGCACGCCTTGGAGCGACTTTGTCACCCATAAGTATGGTAAAGGTTTCATCAGCCTTTGCAGCGTCCTCCATTTCAATTTTTATGATGGTTCTGGTTTCAGGGTTCATAGTGGTTTCCCAGAGCTGTTCAGGGTCCATTTCACCAAGACCTTTGTAACGCTGGACTTCAACCTTTGAGGAATTTCCGTCAGCGGAGAGTTCTGCAATGCATCTGTCACGCTCCTCGTCAGAGAATGCATAGAGAGTTTTCTTTCCTCTGTAGACCTTGAAAAGAGGAGGCTGTGCAAGATATATGTTTCCGTTTGCAACAAGCGGCTTCATGAATCTGAAGAAAAATGTAAGGAGAAGCGTTCTTATATGAGAACCGTCAACATCGGCATCAGCCATTATGATTATCTTGCCGTAGCGGAGTTTTTCAATATTGAAATCATCGCCAAGACCTGTTCCGAGAGCGGTAACAACCGGCATAAGCTTTTCATTGCCGTATATCTTGTCAAGTCTTGATTTTTCAACATTGAGCATTTTTCCCCAGAGAGGAAGAATTGCCTGATATCTTCTGTCACGACCCATTTTTGCAGAACCGCCGGCAGAATCTCCCTCAACGATATATATTTCAGTATACTGCATATCACGCTCCGAGCAGTCAGCAAGTTTTCCGGGGAGTGAAGCTCCCTCCATGGCAGTTTTGCGTCTTGTAAGTTCTCTTGCCCTCTTTGCGGCTTCTCTTGCTTTCTGGGCAGCAACTGATTTATCGAAAATAGCTCTTGCATCAGCTGGATTTTCCTCAAGGTAATTCATAAGCTGTTCTGAAACGAGATTTTCAATAAAGGGCTTGACCTCATAGTTTCCGAGTCTTCCCTTTGTCTGACCTTCAAATTCGCAGTTTGTAAGCTTTACGGATATTATTGCGGTAAGACCTTCTCTTACATCATCACCCATAAGCTTTTCGCCGTCTTTTAAAAGGCCGAATTTCTTTCCGTATTCATTGATTACTTTTGTAAGGGCATTTTTAAAGCCTGTTTCATGAGTACCGCCGTCAATTGTATGAATATTGTTGGCAAATGAGAGTATTACCTCATTGTAGCTGTCATTGTACTGGAGAGCGATTTCAGCAGAGGAATCATCTTTTTTGCCTGACAGATATATGACTGGTGAAATGCCTTCAAGACCCTTTGTTCTGTGGATATGTTCAACGAACTGTCTTATGCCGCCCTCATAGTGGAGAGTTTCGCCCTGAATGCTGTCAGAACAGCGGCGGTCAGTAAAGACAATTTTTATTCCTGCATTGAGGAAAGCCTGTTCACGGAGTCTTTTAAGGAGAGTTTCATAATCATATGATGTAGTGGTTTCAAATATTTCCGGGTCAGCCTTGAAACGTACTGTAGTACCTGTCCTGGAAGTCTGACCGATAATTTCAATAGGCTTGCTGTATTCTCCTCTTTCAAATCTCTGGAAGTGAATATTTTTTCCGTCATTTACGGTAAGTTCAAGCCATTCAGAGAGGGCATTTACGACTGATGCACCTACACCGTGAAGACCTCCTGCGACCTTATAGCCGCCGCCGCCGAATTTTCCTCCTGCATGAAGAACGGTATACACAACGGTTGCTGCTGAAATTTTTTCGGTAGGATGAATACCTGTCGGGATACCTCTGCCGTTGTCTGAAACCTCGATAACGTCGCCCGGAAGTATATCAACCTTTATTTCGGTACAGTAACCGGCAAGAGCCTCATCAATGGCATTGTCAACTATTTCGTAGACAAGGTGATGAAGACCTCTTTCACCGGTTGAGCCGATATACATTCCCGGACGGACTCTTACTGCTTCAAGTCCTTCAAGAACCTGTATCTGATTTTCGTCATAGCTCTGGTTCACAGCCATAATCAAATCCTCCAATTCTGTATCTCATCATTCTGGGCAGCCCGTTTTCTGAGAGCTGATGCAGATATCTGAGAAATATATATAATTTCCTGATTGTTTCTGTCAGTGCAGACTATAAAGCTTTTTGGCATTTCGTATGAAACGCTTACAGTCCTGCCTGTTTCTGCCGCATGACGCAGAAAATTCTTTGTGCTTTCGCTGGTTGATGTATTTTCTATATCGAATATACCGATTATATCATCAGTACTTACTGATACATTGTTTCCAAGATGTATATACATGGAAAAATCCTTTCAATTTTTATCCCGTGCAGGTGTGAATTGTTTTAACTGAAATATTCAACAATTCAACTGTTGGAATGTTGAATTTTATTTCTGTATGGGCGACCAATGGTCGCCCGTTTTGGGTTTAACCTGCAATCTCAAACGGTTTGGTATTTAACAGAATGTTTAAATTATGGTTAAACCCTTAATTCAGCAAACTATCGTTTGCTCAAACTTTTTTCAAAAAAAGTTTGACAAAAAACTAAAAAACGATTATAGGGCAGGGACTTCGTCCCCGCACCCCTGACCAGAGGCTCTGCCTCTGGACTCCGCCAGCTTTTTGAAAAAAGCTGGGCAAAAACTTTTAATTCCGTTCTTACTTACTGATAACGTTTTACAAATGGGCGGATATTTAACTTTAATTAAAATTGCAGGTGGCAGCTTGCCACTTGCTGCTAACTGCATTCAAGCACGCCATTTTCCATACGGCAGCTGAATTCAGGCATTTCAGCACCGCATGATGTTGCAAAAACCTGCATATCACCGGTTATCCGGCTTACAAGCTGTTGCCTTGAGGAATCAAGTTCACTCATGACATCATCAAGCAGTATCACGGGATTTTCACCTGTTTCATTTTTCAGTATGTCAGCCTGTGCAAGCTTCATCACAAGAGCAGAGCTTTTTTTCTGTCCCTGTGAAGCATAAAGCTTTACAGGAAGCCCGTTTATTTTAAGGCTTAAATCATCACGGTGAATGCCATGCTGAGTGTATCCGAGTCTTATATCATCATTTTCGGATATTTCAAGTTTTTTTCTGTAATCTGATATCATTCTGCTGTCAGGTTTTTCAGGATACTGATAATCTTTAGGATAAATCCCTGAACGGTATGAAACAGTGAGTTCCTCACCATTTCCGGCAGCAATGCCATAGAGTTCACGGCATACCTTGTCAAGACGGCATGAATAGCTGTGTCTTGCATGGGATATAACAGCACCTGCGGCGGCAAGCTGTTCATTCCATATATCAAGTTCCTTTCTGCTGACAGTATTGTTTTTAAGCACAGCACTGCGGTGAGCGTATATAAGATTATATTTTCTGATATAGTCCATCAGTGAGGGTTTCAGCTGAGAGCAGCACATATCAAGGAAAGTTCTGCGTTTTTCAGGCATACCCTCGCACAGACTGATATCCGACGGCAGAAACGCAATGCAGCAAAACTGTTCAAATAATTTTTTTCCGCCGCTGCATGGTATTCCGTTGAGCATTATTTTTTTTTCCCTTGAGCTCCGGCAGATACGGTAATATATCTTCTGGCTTCTTAATCTGCTGCAAAATGAGAGTTCTATTTCCGCACAGCTGCTGTCAAAGCCGATACAGTCACGGTCTTTTGAGCCTCTGAAACTGCGGCAGCCGGTCATCAGCCATATAGCTTCAATAAGATTTGTCTTGCCCTGAGCATTTCTGCCGGTTATCATATTGAATTTTTCAAGAGGGTGATAAACTGTAGGGGCAAGATTTCTGAAGCCTGATACTTTAAGTTCTGTAACAAAGATTTTCAGACACCTCCGGCGGTGTTTTTCACGGTTATTGTCATATCAGGAGTTTCAACGGTATCTCCGTTGCGGAGTTTTTTTCCTCTCATGGTACAGGTTTCACCGTTTACCTTTACAGAACCGTTCTGAACGAGTTCCTTAGCCATACCGCCTGTTTCAGCAGCACCTGCGAATTTAAGCAGTGAATCCAGTTTTATAAATTCAGTTTTTATTTCAGCTGTTTCTTTTTTCATATAAAAAAATTATCCTTTCTTATTCTGACATTCAACAATTTAACTGTTGGAATGTTGAATTTTATTTCTGCAGGGGTTTTCTTAAGTTCGCTGTTATAATTTACAGACGGGTTGATATTCAACAGTTCAACTGTTAAAATGTTGAGAAATTTTTGCAGGCGGTAGTTTACCGCTAACTGCGGAGAGTAACAGGCATAAGCAGATAAGTAAAACTGTCACCCATCATAGGGAGAATTTTTATAGGTCTGTTTGAACCGTTCATCTGGAGTCTTACCTTATCAGTATCAGCAGCCTTGAGGGCTTCTATGGCAAATCTGTTGTTGAATCCGATAGTAACAGGGTTGCCATTGATATCAACAGACATTTCATCACTTATTTTTCCTACAGGAGTCTGACATGAGATAGAAAGCTGACCATCAGCAAATTCACATCTGATAGGTGATTTATTTTTTTCGCTTATAAGGAGCGTACAGCGGTCAAGAGCCTCCATAAGTTCCTTTGTCTTTATAATTATTTCAGTATTAAAGTCTGTCGGTATACTTGCTTTGTAGTTGTGGAATTCGCCGTCAAGGAGTCTTGAAAATACAAGATATCCTGATATATCGAATATTATATGTTTTCCGTTTGTATAGAATTCGCATCTGCTGTCATCATCTTTAAGAAGTCTTGCAGTTTCTGCGAGAGCCTTTGAAGGAACAACAAGACTGTATTTTTCAGTACAGTTTATTTTTTCATTTCTTACAGCAAGTCTGAAGCCGTCAAGAGCAACCATGCTGAAACTGCCTGATTCATCAATGTCAAAGAGTTCACCTGTAAGTATAGGTTTGTTGTCATTTGATGAAACAGCGTATATAGTCTGGTTTATCATGTTTTTAAGTATGTTCTGGGAAACAGAAACTGATTTTTCCCTGTCGAATGCAGGGAGTTCAGGATATTCATCAGCAGCAAGAGCAGATATATTATATTCAGTATAGCCGCAGGTAATGTTTACATTCATTTTTTCATTTATATCAATGCATATTTCATCTGAAGGCATTTTTCTTGTTATCTCGCTGAGAAGTCTTGCATTGACAACATACTCACCATCTCTTTCAGCTTTGACATTAAGCTGAGTCTTTATTCCAAGTTCGAGGTCATAGCCGGTAAGTTCAAGTATGTTTCCTTTAAGGCTGAGTTTTATTCCTTCGAGTGCAGGAATTGGAGATTTTGAAGAAACAGCTTTGGAGACATTTCCTATAGCTTCACTGAATTCATTTTTTGTGCATATAAATTTCATTTTATTTTTATCCTTTCATAAGAGCTTATAAAAAAAAGTTTTCAACATCGAAAAAAATTTTTTTTTTCGCATATATATAATATAAATATATAGTAGTAGTAGTAGGGGGTGTTGAAAGTGTTGAAAACTTTTAAGAATCGCGTAGAATCGGGGCTGGAGGGGTCAAAGTTTTCAACATTGGTATGTTGAAAACTTGTTGAAAGTGTTGAAAACTTTGTTGAAAACCTAAAAGGGTGTTGAAAGTGTTGAAAGATTGTTGAAAACTTGTTGAAAAACTGTGGAAAACTTTTTTAATGTTGAAAACTCAATTGTTGAAAGTGTTGAAAACTATCGCAAACCCCGTAGATACGGGCTTTATTTTTCAAAAAAATGTTGAAAACTATGTTGAAAACTTTTTTATCCTGATTTTTCCTTGATATTTTTTATGATATCTTCCACGATTTCCCTTAAATTATCATCTTTTGCCATATTTGCCTCAATATTTTTGATTGCGTATACGATAGTGGAGTGGTCACGACCACCAAATTCAGTCCCAATTGTCACTAATGACATTTGCGTTATCTCATGAACGGCATATATTGCGACCTTTCTTGCAGTGGAAATTTGTGATGATCTTTTGTTGGAACGGACATCTTCAGGAGTGACTCCGTATACATTTGCAACTTCGCCGATAATTTTTTCGACGGTTATCGGAACGGGCTGTTCATCGTTCAGTATGTCTCTTATAACGCTCTGAGCCATAGCCATTGAAGGAGCACTTCCGGCGAGATGCTTTAAAGCCTTTAATTTTTTGACAGCACCTTCAAGCTGACGTATATTTGTCTTTAAGCGGTTTGCAATAAATTCGCAGACTTCATCAGGAATCATGATATGCAGAAGTTCTGCCTTGCGTTTTATTACAGCCATTCTTGTTTCAAAGTCCGGAGTTGAGATATCGGCAATAAGTCCCCATTCAAAGCGGTTTCTTATTCTTTCCTCAATGATTTTCATATCTTTCGGAGGTTTGTCTGAGGTAAGTACAATCTGTCTGCCTTCCTTGTGAAGTTCATTGAATGTATGGAAAAATTCCTCCTGAGTGCTTTCCTTTCCGGCAATGAACTGGATATCGTCGATAAGCAGCACATCGGCACTGCGGTATTTTTCGTGGAAAGTCTTTGTATCCCTTTTCATTTTTATGGCATCGATAAGTTCATTTGCGAAATTTTCTCCTGTAACGTATACAACATTTATTTCCGGATTATTTTTTTTCATTTCATTTGATATCGCAGTAAGAAGATGAGTTTTTCCAAGACCTGAAGGGCCGTATATGAAAAGGGGGTTATAGGTTGCACCGTTTCCCTTTGCAACGGCGGTACAGGCGGCATAGGCAAATTCATTTGAGCGGCCTACTATGAAAGTATCGAAAGTGTAGTCATATTTTGCGGTTTCAAAGCTTTTTTCGAGCTGAAGATGCCGTTCTTCGATTTCGTCGAAACTCACATGCTTCGGTGGATAATCATCGTCTTCTGTGTGTATCTGAATTTCAACATCGAAACCGAGAACGGCTTTAAAAGCTTCTTTAAGGAGCTTTTCATAATTTGTCTGAATAACGCTTTTCTGAAATTCTGACGGAACATAAAGCACAGCATTATTTCCGTCAAGCTCCTTTGCCTCTATAGGTCTTATCCAGAGATTGTAAGCGGCTTCAACCAGCTGCCCTTCATTAAGACAGTATTTTTTGATAACATCAAAAACTTCTGCAAAGGAATTCATCAGTATACCTCCTAACATTGTACACTTATATTATACCATAAACAAAAACAGGTTGCAACCCTTTTTTGCAACCGGTTGGTAACTGGTTGCAAACCGGTTGGTAACTGGTTGCAAACCAAAAAAATTTGCAAATATACTTGACAGGACAGTATGTTTTGCAGTATACTATATTATTGCAAGGCTATATAAAAGGAGTGATTCAGATGAAAAGAACATACCAGCCTAAAAAGCTTCACAGAAAAAAAGAACATGGCTTCATGAAGAGAATGTCTACAAGAAACGGACGCAAGGTTCTTGCACGCAGACGTGCAAAGGGCAGAGCAAGACTCTCTCACTGATTTAAAAAAACTGTGTCAGCAGATTTAAAACTCTGCTGACATCAATTCAACCGAAACTGATAGACCACACCCCGTGGTCTATTTTACAATAAGGAACATTGTTATGCTTTATACAGAAATTCTGAACAGCAACAGGGATTTCCTCTGCCTCTACAGAAAAGGCAGATGCATCGTTTCAAGAAATGTTGTAATATATTTCAGGAAAAACGGTCTTTCATTCAACCGCCTCGGAATAACTGCCGGAAAAAAAGTCGGCAATGCCGTGAAACGAAACCGTGCAAAAAGAATAATCAGACAGGCCTACAGGGAAAATGAACTCCTGTTTCCGGTCGGAATCGATATGGTCATAGTCGCAAGAGCTTCAGCCGCTGAAGTAAAATCCGGTGCAGTAAGCTCATTCCTTTCCGGACGTGCCGTCAGGGAAATCAACAGCTGCCATGATTAAATCAGCAATAAAATTCTACAGAAAATATATTTCCCCGTATCTGCCGCCTTCATGCAGGTTCTATCCGACCTGCTCACAGTATGCCCTTGAAGCAATAGAACGCTTCGGCACATTCAGAGGCTCGCTTCTGGCAGTATGGCGGATACTTAGATGCAATCCTTACTGCAAAGGCGGATTTGACTACGTCCCTGACGAATTTCCGTCATTGTTCAAAAAAAGAAAATAATTTGGGGGTCTGAAAAATTTGGGTACACTTGGAAATATTATAGGTTATCCGCTCGGACTTATTATGTACGGCATATACTCAGTTGTCAAGAATTACGGCGTATCGCTCATAATCTTTACTATACTGACAAAACTGCTTTTAAGTCCGCTTTCAATCAATCAGCATAAAATGTCTGCAAAACAGAAAGCTATCGCTCCGAAGCTCGAAAAGCTGAAAAAAAGCTATACAAATAACCCTCAGAAGCTTCAGGAGGAACAGATGAAGCTCTATTCAGAGCATAACATCAACCCGATGGCAGGCTGTCTGCCTCTGCTCATACAGTTTCCGATACTTTACGGCATACTTGACGTTGTATACCGTCCGCTTACTCATATTCTCCGCTTTTCAAAGGAAACTCTCTCTCAGGCTCAGGAGCTGCTTACAGCATACCTCACCGATGCAGGCATAACAGAAAAATATATGAGTTCCCGTCCGGAGCTTATAATAATGAAGTATGCAAGGGAAAATCCACGCATATTTGAAAGCATGAACGGATTTACTGACAAGGTTGACTCATTCAACAATTCGCTTTTCGGTCTTATAGACCTCGGAGTGACCCCTACCATACATCCTGAAGTCTGGAACGCCTCAGCAGTTGCTCTGCTTATGATACCTATAGCATCAGGCGTTTTCCAGCTTATACTTACAGTCTATATGCAGATAAGACAGCATAAGGACAACCCTGAAGCCGCAAAAATGATGGGCGGCATGAACCTTATGCTTTATATAATGCCTGTGTTCTCCGTATGGATAGCATTCGGATTTCCGGCAGGTGTCGGCTTTTACTGGACACTTTCATCAATTTTCTCACTTATCCAGACTATCATACTCAACAATTATATGACTCCTGAACGTGTTGACGCAATGGTCGAAAAGGAAAAGGAAAAAGCAAAGAACAAAAAACCGGGTTTTATGCAGAAAATGATGGAACAGCAACAGGAAGCTGTCCGCAAAGCTTCTTCTGATATGTCTAAATCGGAACTTAATGAATATCAGCGTCAGCTTATCAATGAAGCAAGAAAACGTATGGCTGATAAGTACGGCGATGACAATAAAGACTAAAAAAGGAGTGATTGACAATGACCGAAATATTTTCTGCAAAATCCGTTGAAGAGGCAAAAACTGCCGCTGCTGCACAGTTCGGCGTTGATGAATCAGAAATCATCTTCACTGTTATCGAAGAACCTAAAAAGGGTCTTTTCGGAAAAATCAAAAATGAAGCCAGAGTTCAGGCAGAGTATACCCCTCCTCTTACAAAAGCTGAAATCGCCTGCAATTATATCAGCTCAATACTTGAAAAAATGGGAATTGACTCAGAACCTTCAGTCGAGGAAACAGAAACAGGTGCTGTTATTTCATTCGACAGCGATGCAATAATCGGGAAACGGGGCGAAACACTTGATGCTCTGCAATACCTCGCTTCAATGATATGCAACAAGGGAAGCAAGGAATATTACAGAATAACAGTTGACAGCTGCGGCTACCGTGAAAAAAGAAAAAAATCTCTTGAAGAACTTGCAGCAAAAATTTCAAAATCCGTTCTTAAAACCGGACGTTCTGCCGCTCTTGAGCCTATGAACCCGTATGAAAGACGCATAATACATTCAGCTGTTTCAGAAATTGAAGGAGTTTCCTCACGTTCAGTAGGTGAAGAACCTCACAGAAAAGTCATAATATCATCAAATGTCAAAAGAAATGACCGTCCGAAAAAGGATTTCAGAAAAAGAAAACCACGTTCTCTTGACCTCAAAACAAGCTTTGAGAAGGATTATAAAAAACCTAAGCCTGAAGATGATATTCATGCAGGTCTTTATGGCAAAATTGAATTATAATTTAAAAAAGCGTTTTGATTTTAGGGTCAGAACGCTTTGTTTTTGCGGTCATTGGTCGCTCTCCTGAATTGGAGCGGGCGAACACAGTTCGCCCCTACAAAAATATCCGCCCATTTGAAAAATGATATCAGTAAGTAATGGCGGGAATAAAAGT
>ERZ808240.3700-NODE-3700-length-14491-cov-6.078346_pt1 | contig 14491 bp, 11 predicted proteins | sample MGYA00521084_ERZ808240 | MGnify/ENA primary metagenome ERZ808240 (study PRJEB31516, sample SAMN03275571) | gut metagenome | biome: mammalia-associated habitat; material: feces | host: Papio cynocephalus | place: Kenya | collected 2012-08-06 ... | reverse complement strand
CCATTTGTGACCATATCCTCGTTGCTTCGTGAAATCAAGCAACCACTTGGCATTGGCTGTCAACGAACGGATCTTTCTCTCTAAGATAGGGCTTGATTTATCGGGAGAAATGTTCTCATCGCTTTTTCGCCACAACACCTTGGCATCAGCACAAGTATCAATGCCGCCAGCTGCATTCGAGAATTTTACCCAACTGATAAAGTCGCTTCCCCAAGCCAAATCAAAGTTTTGGAATCTTCCGTTGTCGAAGAATATATCCCTTCGAACCACAAATTCGACAACAAAGCTAATGAGATGACCTCGTATCTTCTCGTCAAGATAAAACTTGGAAGAACAGAACTTAGGGAATACAGGCAATGGTGAGACCTTTCCGGTAGCATCATCCAAACAATTCACATTGAAATGAATCAATCCAGCCCTCGATTTTTCCTTTATAGTCTTATAGAATTCCTCCACGCACCTCGCCTCCATCACATCGTCATCGGAGAAGAGCCAAATCCATTCTTCCCCTTGCGTCATGTCGATGCAGCGTTCCCATTGCGCCACCAAGTCCTTGCCGCCAAGGTTGGTATCAAACCGTTTATACACCAAGTTGATCTTGTCCCTATACCTATCCACTATCTCCCCGATGTTGTTAGGACTGCAATCATCGCCGATATAGAGCGTGAAGTCCTGACACGTCTGAGCTGCGATGGAATCCAATGTAGCCGAAAGGAACGTGGATTTATAGGCAGGGATAACTATTGCCAAGTTATTTTGTTTTGCCATAATAATAATTTACAATATTATTTCTCCATTATCATATCTCATTTTCTGAAGGAAACGCAGTATGGTATAGTTTTTCTCCGTACACTTCATTTCTCTTGTTATCAGTTTCTGTGCATCCTTGGCGTTCTTGGTAAAATAGACATCAGGACGCTGCATCTTCTCACGGTACACGTTCCAAGCCTTTGTATAGTAATGGTTGATGTGGATTGAAGCATTCCTCACTCTGTCTTTGCCACCTCCCCAGGCATGCCCCATTGGTGAGATGAAGCCAAACTGGTTGACAGCTGGCACAGACATTCGTGTGCCGAACACTTTGTAATACACATAGGAATGGTGATGGAAGTACTGTGTGTGCCAGTTGGATATGCGATATCGAGTGTTGACAAACGACTTGCCCATCCAGAAGTTCTCCCAGCAAGAGAAGTACTGCTCGATGACAGGCTTCGAATAGTCGTGATCTATCAGACCATTGGTGCCGAATTGCAGCCAGTCTATCATCACGGCAGGAAACTTGGCATACGCTGCCAGCCAATCCTTGATAGTGGGAGCATACTTCGGGCAGATGAATTCGTCAGCATCTATATAACCTATCCACTTCGTCTCGTTGCAGTAGGTCTCTAAACAATGCCTGTAGCATTTCACCTGCGCTTGTTGGTAAGGCCAGGCTATGAGCGTCACAACACCTTTGTCTATATATGGCTGCACAACTGTGTGGTAGTCATCCGTAGAATTGTTGTCGTACAGATAGAAGTGGTCCACACCTACTGTAAGATGATAGTCGAGCCATTCCTTCAAGAAGCGTCCCTCATCCTTGAAAATGAGGCAAAGAGACACTTCATATTTCAGATTGCGCTTGTCTGTCGAACCAAACATTCTGACAGAGAGTTGTCCAATGGTGTTGAAGAACACATTCTGTATAAGCGGCTTCATGTGGTTCTTCCAAAGATTCCTTGCTTTTCCCATGTCATTTCACTGTTTGGTTGATGGCTTCCTGTATCTGTTTTCTGAAAGTTCGGCAATTGTCAAAGCAGAATTCGTCTTTATGTTTGAAACGCTCATACAGGTTTGTCTTTGTCACATTCGAAGGAGTCACGATATTTTCCTCATGCCCTATCATCTTCATGAACGACACAAACTTGCGCCTGTCGTTCATGCTTACAACGGGGGTATGCCCACGGTATGCCATTATCAAGCCATGCAGGTTCTGCGAGAAGACAAACTGCGCTGATGACAGGATGCGCTCCAGTTCCTTGTAGTCTTCCGGTATCACATACTTCACTTCTAACCCTTTCTCCTTCATCGCCACATAAAAACTGGTGGCTATCTGCATAGCCCACGGCCACTGCTGCGACACGGTGACGACCACCTTGCAACCTGCGTCTGCCACGATAGCACTGATATTTTCTATGATGTCGTCCATGTGCTGGTTGAGGTCTGTGAGAAACGGCACAAACACTATATAATTGTCCTTGTCATGCAGCGTCTCTTCACCAAGAGCCAAGTCAGGCACCACCTCATGTACACATTCGTAACCTAATGCCCTTGTGTCCTTGATGCTCTCTATGTCACGGAAGAAGCATCCGTCCATGTTGTCCAGCACCAATCGGTACACCTGCTTGGCGTATTCGTTGAATGGCCCTACCGTCTGGCCTATCATATAGTTCTTCAACCCCTGCTCCTTGGCTACCAGCACCTCCAGATACTTCGAGATTATCATCTCGTTCCAGTTGTTGAAATATCCTCCGCCCGACATCACATATATGTCTGCGTCTTTGCAGACATCTGCGAAATACGCCTTCGCCTCACTGTACTTCTCAAAGTATGCAGCAGGCGATTTCAAAAACTGCTTCAGTTTATTCTTCTCAATAGCAGGGCGCAACTGGTTGTTGAGCCGTCTCTCTATTGGTGCCCTCAACTCTCCTATGAAGTTATCGCCAAAACTCATCCTTCGCTCTGACACACCGTACATGCGTGAGTGCAGTGACTGTGCAGTCTTCACATAGTCAAGTTTGTCCAAATACTTGACAGTCTCGTTCATGCGATAAAGAAGCACTACTATCATGTGTTCAGGGAAACGTTGGTGTAGCAGTTTCACCGATGTCATCAATATAGCCTCATCGCCAAGATTGCCATACGTCCAGCCTCCTGACAAAATCAAATTCTTCATTCTAATGCCCTTGCTTAATGGGTTATTGTCATGTTTATTTGTGTTCTCATCCAGTCATTTTCCCAAAGGCATTGGTCAGTGAAGAAACTTGTTAGCGGCTTAGCTCAACAGTCTTTTTAACCTCGATTTCAGCAGATAGACCTTCGGAAAATGCTTGAACAGAAACAGTTTTAAGCTACTTGAAAGCGAGCGTCCTTTTCTGAATGTGCAAATACCCCCCCCGAATAAGATACTGTCAACAAACTGACAGTCTTCGGGACGTTTCTCGCGTAGCACAGGATACTTCAGCATCTGATCGCAAGCATTGATGAGCTTGCCCTCCAGTTTCGGAACAATCCTGTCATTCAGTTGCGGGTTCCACTTCTTCAAATCTTCCGAAATCTCTACCATATTATATAGTTCATCAAAAAAGAGCCTGTTCACAGACATGGCAGTCTGGTGGCAGATGCTCTGCGCATTGTCACGATAGTAGTAATGCGCCTTGCCGGATACAGCAAGCATGCGGTCTGTATCGTACACATTCTTCACATTATAATACATAAACAGATAGTCTTCGTTGTTACGTCCATTACGGAACGGAGTCTGTATGAACTCACGTTTGTAGAGCTTGTTCCACACCACTGCGTCCATTTCCGTTCCCAAGAACAGCTTCATATACTCAGCAAACGACATGCTCTCTCCATCCTTGTACTCATAGGTGCCCACCTTGTAGGGTGTAAAAACACCATCTGTATTACGAATGATAGGCGAAGACACGACCACAGTACGATCATTTAGATTCATCACCCTCATCAAGTCTTCATACATCGTTTTGTCCACATAGTCGTCGCTGTCAACAAAGCCAATATATTCACCAGTGGCAACCTTCAACCCTGCATTGCGAGCCGACGACAAACCTCCATTCTTCTTATGAACCACTTTTATGCGAGTATCTTTTTTCGCCCACTCGTCGCATATCTGCGGACACTCGTCGGGCGAACCATCATCCACAAGGATTATCTCCAAATCCTTGTATGTTTGGCTTATGACTGACGCAACACACTCGTCAAGATACTGCGCCACCTTATAAATTGGTATTATTATTGAAATCATAAAAGTTTTTTCTATGTTATCTGTCCCAAACAAAAGCACTCCCCAAGATGGATTGCCCCCACATGCTGAAGAAAGAATTGTATAAGAAATACACACCACAGAATGCGTAAATAGCATACTTCTCCATTTTCTTCAAGGACAATTCCGTCATAACGCCAGCTATGACTATTGGCAACAACAGTCGGAACATCGTAAATAGGCGTGACCAAATTTCAAAGTCACCGTTATTGCTAAATATGTAAAGAATGTATGCAAGGAATGAGAACCAATAGGCAATCCTGTATCTTTCATCCTTTTGTGTCAAATCATATCCATATTTGATAATCAAGCAAGTAGTAACCAATGACACTGTTGAAGAAAACATTGATGCAGCTTTTGATACATAGCCCAATCTTTCTGACAAGCTACTATCATCAGAGAACCAAAACTCTGCATTTTCCAAATAGCCACTCATATTAGAAGAATCCCCAACTGACAGACTGGACATCCATGTAGTTATTGGGGTCAAGTAGGAAGGATCCCAGAAGAAATACATGAATAGATATATCACCACAAGTACATATCCATTTTTTATCATCTTGTCGAACTTAACAAAATGTACAAACAAAGCGCCTGCAATGGTCAGCAAAACACTGTTGTGTGTCTGCACCGTTAGAATAGCAAATACAGCACTCTTGACATATTTCTTCTCCAAAAAGTAATATAATGCATATTCAAACATTGATACAGCTATAAACTGACGTATCAAGTTCTCAGAGGAACCTACCGTAATGATAAAGAACAAAGGCAAAGCCCAAATAGCTTGCTTCTTAAAATGCTTCATCAAGCAACAGAAGCCATGTATGAGCAGGAAGCTATAAAATATAAAAGCTATCCAATAAGGTAAGCCTGTGAACTTAAAAAGTTCCGTCCACCACACATAGACATATTCACTGTAATCGGTAAAAAGCTTGCCTGTCAGGTCTTGATAATAGTGAGGATAGTCAACCCCCCTGTTCCATCTAAGGCCTTCTACAAGTGAATAGATAATAATGCCTATAGAACTATATTTCCAATACCACTTACCGTCCTTGTCTTTGAATGTGATAAGATATCCACTCAATAGCAAGGACAAAAAAACGACAAGACGCAAGACCCAAAATAGGATTGGGTCACCTATTGAACTATAATAAAACAAAATATGTATATTTAATATCTTTATTATTTATCGCAAATACCTATAAGAAATGGCTTTAATCCTATCCAACCATGTGTGCTTTTTCAGCCATGTACCAGTGAAATGATGAACTGTATAGGTGTTATCTGAGATACAGAATTCATTGGTAGAATATAATTTTGCACTAAAAACATCTATGTCATATACTTTTATATTATTGAAATATTTAGGAAAATGCTGATTGAAAAAATTTGTAAGCAAGGCTGTATTTTCCAAAGCATTCAACTTGCCTGATGACCAAATAAAATGCTTAGACTTATAAGAGTCGAAAAAGTCTTTTACCCATTCTGTATTTGGTTCAACACCAATGACGGCCGTGGATAGCTTGAATGGCATTTCCTTACCCAAAAATGAATGCAGAGATAGCAGTGAGTCAAAAGATTTACGCATCTCAACATCAGTATCAAGATATATACCACCGTACATTTTCAAAGCATACATACGACACACATCAGAAACAAATGCATATTTTTTCACCTTATATGCTTCCCTGGTATATGGCATCATATTAACATCGAAATTATCTTCATTCCATTCTTTTATTTCATAATCTGGGCTGAACTTTTTCCATGTTTCAATATATTCTAAAACTTTTTGAGGCTTGGGATTACGACCAAACCAGCAATAATGAATTATCTTTGGTATCATAAACTAAGTGTTTAATATATTATTCAAATATACAAGCGATTCTTTTCGATATTTTTCAAGGATACGTGTTACTTTTCCATAATCTATAGAATGAGAAAACGATTCATCAGAATCTTCACGGAAACGATCCTCTAAGCCAAATTGGCGTAAAGTGTCTAAAATGCGACTATTATCTGATTCGTTTAATGTACCAGGACGCTTATGAAATGTATAAAAATCCTTTTGGAAGTTTATAGAGAATATTGTTCCATGAAAGGAGTCCGTCACCAAACAACTGCAATCCCTTATCAATCCAACAAATTCTTTGGGTCCAACACCTTGAAGTATATAATCTTCAAAAGACTTATAAACATCTAAATTATTGGATATAATATACAATCGTTTATTCTCCCTTTGCGCTAACTTTTTAGCATACTCACATATACAAGATTTATTTCCTAATATATAACAAAGTATATATCCTTTGTCTGTTATAGGATTTTTAGCAACGACATCCCAATCTTTTGATTCTAAAAGCAATGTTGGGTCTAATACCTGCTGTATATCTCGGTTCAAAGCTTTGCTCAAAATTTTACAGCCAGATTTTTCTCTACAACTAATATATGTGACACCATCAAGGTACTGCTTAAACAAATCCAAGCAGTGTGTCGAAACATTGTTTCTACCAATACTTGGAGCATAAGCATTTTTTTTTGCAGGATCATGAACAAATGACAGAAGGAAGATTTTAAAGAACTGTTCTTCTACACAATCAGGATTCCACGTTTGATCGCTACCAACAATGAATTTGCTGTAACTGCTTTCTATTGATTCTAAATTATGAATATCAATAGGAGAAGACTCTTTAATATAATCATTTCTGAATTCATCAAAAAGCCTATTGTTTGCAGCATTAATATTGAAAACTTTTGTCTCAATCTTATCCAAATTCAAAATATGTTTAACCTTATATTTTATCTTGGATAGTAAAGTTACCTTGCTTTCAGATATGGGATAATGCCAACCAAAATTGATGTATTCAGAATCGAACCCCATCATTTGAATTTTCTTCCATAAAGCATAAGCTTGAAGGCATGTGCCATAATTGTACCAAAATTGGTATGATACAAGTCCTATTTTTTGCATATCTTTTTTATAAAGTTTTTTAATCTTAACTTAAGTGGTAATCTTAAGCATCGTTCTACACTATATCTTATAGATTTGCCGCTTGCCATATATTTCCAAAAGATTGGGCGTTTTACGTGAGGGCTCGAAGATAACAGATAGTTAGTGTTACCGACAATGACTTCTTCATACTTTATTTCAAACACTTCTAACTTATTTTCGATTTCGTTGTAAAACTTATGTCCCTTATCCGACAATATCAACATAAGGCTTTTGCCTTTATTGTCATCTTTATTTGGGTAAAACCTAGGCAAGCCCCAAAAATCTCCTATAGAAAGGTCACTATTTGTTGCAAAACCTCTTGCTTTGCATTCACTGCAAATAGGTCTGCAATAAAGACTATTGAGAAATCCTTTCATATAGATATTTTGTTCCTTTCCCTCACACAAACGGAAACGGTCGGTCTGTATCTCCAACGAATAGTTTTTCCATCCATTCTCTTTGCTTCGAAACGTTAAATTTTGAATTTTAGAATCATAGACCCCAATCTCTTCTAAATACTTTTTCCAAATCAAAGGACTAGGAGCACCATGACAACAAAGTTCTACAGAAATATAATTATACGCTTTTGATAAATTCCCCAAATAGCTATTTATACCAGCCACTTGACAAGGAGTACCAGTAAATAACACCCATTGTCCTGCTTGTATATAGCCTTTTATCTCCTTGAAGACATTTTCCAATCTACTCTGTACATATTTACTTCCAATAAGTTTTTTCAAATCAACTTTGCTTTGGATACAAATATGATGCGTCATCTTATCTTTATCAAATTCAACGCCACAGACAATTCCACCCTTATCCAAAATAGTCGTTGCCAAAGTGGTAAATGCGCCACCAGATGAACTAGTCATACGAACTAGCTCATCTTTATTTTGTGCAGCATAACAAACTATAGGTTTTCTCTTTTCAAAAGGATGCAATACCGGGCACTTTTTCTCACATAAGTGGCAATCTATACAAGACGAATTATCTACAAATGGATATAAGAAACCTTCCTCATCAGCCTGCATTGTAATACAATGTTTGGGGCAAACGGAGAAACATGCAGAACAACCTGAGCATAGCTTTTTATCTTTAATTTCTATCATCTGTGAATTTTATTTTTTATAAATGAAAAGATGGTTAATCTCTCATGTGATGTCAACCCACACGTAAAAACAAAAACGCCACATAGCAGTACTGAACAAATTACAGTTACCAACAATCTGGAAAAACATTCATCCATAATATACAAGAATGGTAACGATGTCACAAAAGACAAACTACACACTAACAATATCGGGAAAATGACTTTTTTCAAATAAGGCAATATCGGAAAATACATCAATTCTCTTGTCAAGTAGATTCTGAATACTTGTGTAAGAAATGCAACACATAAATGAGTTGCAAAAACCACTTCTGGCTGTCCTCCTAATTTCAAGAATATATAAGAAACAGGAAGAGTAAGCATTAAACAGCTACCTGCCACTATCTGATACTTCTTTATTTTTTTTGTAGCCTGAACAGCACATATCACTGGATTAGCCAAAGCTTCAAACATTGAAATTACCAAGATAAAACGGATAAATGTCACCGTATGATTTGGAACCACACCTAACCATAATTGTAATATTTCGTGAGCTTCCAACATAACAGGAAGAGACAGCATAAACAATAAATAGACAGAAAATTTGGAACTGGAGTAAATCAGCTTATTCATATACTCAATATCTCCTGATGCATAGTTCTTCGTAATCTGTGGGTTTACAGACATCTGAAAGTTTCTTGCAAAGCCATTTATCGCATTTTGCACCTGAACAGCTACACCTCTTGCAGCGTTCACTGCTGGACCAAAGAATATGTTCAATAATATATTTAAGCCTTGTGTCTGACCAGCGCCAGCTAAACATCCAAACATACTCCAACCAGCAAAGGAAGACATGTCCTTGAACAATTGCTTATCCCATATTCTGTGATACTTAGATTCCTCAAAATGTTGTCTGCTATATGAGCTATAAACAAACTGCAACAATACTTGTACCCCTAATAAGAATATAGCGTATAATATCAATTTATCTCCTGGTAAGAATAAAAGAACTACGACCAAAAGAAGTTTCAAGACTACTTCCAAGATTGATATATAAGCAAATGCACTCATCTTCTCATGTGAGACTATCAAAGCGTTATATGGAATAGAAATCACCATTACCATTGTTGAAAGTAAAGAACACTGCAACACCCAAAACGCAGCATCCATACGTCCGGTTGGGATAACCATTTTGTTATATAGCAACCATAATCCTACGATTTCACCTACAATCAATAGAAGAATTGCCATTCCAATATGTATGGAAACAGCCATACTAAAGACTTTCCTTAGCTCCGTATAATCCTTTTTCCCTAATGCAAAAGTTATAAATCGTTGTGTTGCAGTTGACATGCACCCCGTTATATATGTAAACATGGTTACAAATCCTCCCACAACATTATATATACCAAAGTCCTCTACTCCCAATGCTTTGAGTATGATTCGGCTAGTGTATAGAGACACCGCCATCATAAAAAGCATTCGGAAGTAAAGAAACAATGTATTCTTCGCTATTCGTTTGTTATTATCTAATGTTTGAGTTGACATTTACTTTTCTTTTTCTTGCTGACAATCTTTTTCTCTTATAACAGTACCAAGCATAAACAGCACATGTAACAAACGAGCTGCTGCACTATAACCAAAATATTGAGGCGTAGCAATTCCATGACACATAAGGTTGCGAAGATTCACCCCCAGTTGGTTTGTCAAGACCAAACGTAAATAATATGCACCATCTTCTGTAAACGCATCAACCACAGGTTGCATTCTCAATAAATCATCAAGAGTTTTGAGTTGGTAACCCTTGCCTTTCTTTGAAAATTTAAGAACACTCATTCCTGACTTCTCTACCAAATTACAGATGGCATTCTCCAACTGTGGAATGAGCAGATGAGAAAACAATACATACTTTTCTTCCATAAAACATTGAAGTGCCTCACGAATTATATCATACCTATCTTCCTCGAATATTGGACATGAAATGACCATATTGTTCATTACCTTATCAACAGTGATAGCATCACAATCTAACATATCCTGAATTGCCATGCTTAAGAAATGGAACTTCAGATTCATGTTTTCCACAATATGCAATGCTAGATTTCCATCAAGATCTGATTCCAAAGGACCGACTTCCGACATCGGTCTCCCCTTTGCATCTAAAAAGTGATTGCCAATCATGTACCGGAAAGGAAATTTTTGAACCAACTCTTTCAGACTTTTCTCTTCTTCGTTCCTACAAGGGATAAAGTAAAGCACAAAGTTATCCCAACGAGATTGATCACTCTCTGCTCCCTTTCCAAACATCAATTCGGCTCGTTTTTTAACCTCTTCTGGTATTTCAAGTTCAAACTTCTGAGGTTGCATCTCATCCGTCGCTTGCTGGTAAGCTTTCTGCACATCCATCATCATTCGCTTTGCCTCTGAGTCTAAATTGTAATGGCGGTACAAATGTTGGATATTTTCAAGATTGCTTGCGTATTGCATACCTGTCATAGACTCCTTGTAATCATGAAATGATTTTTCCATGACAGCCAAAACTCGCTTGGCATCATCTTTTGATGTCTTGGATGTGTAATAATCTGCAAGCAGACACGCTTGAGCCTTGACAGTCCAAGGATTTGGGGTTGAGACTTCGCCAGGATTGGCAAGCCTACTTAAACGAGCTTCATGTTCTGCGATCAACTTTTCTTTCTCTTCTTCTGTAAAGCATTTTTTGTTATCAAGCATTATTTGGAAACGAGAAGCCCAATAGCGTATGGCATCATCTTCAGAATGTCTTTTCTCAAAATCGACATAGGAAGTTTTTACTTTAGCAAGACTATCTTCTCGATTCCTCGTAAAGGCAAACAGCCATTCCAATATGTTGACTGTCAAAACAGGATGCTTGAAATAATCACCATTGCAAACATCCAAAGCAGAATCTACGATAATATTATACAAGTTTCCATCATTTTGCTGATGGCAAATTGACGGTTGAAAATCCCATACCAAAGTAGCATAACGAAATTTCAACAAAGGATTAGCACATTCAGTAATTCGTCTATTCCAATACTCTACTGCCTCTGGAGTTATTTCTGCAAAAGAGGGAAAATGCACAGGAGAGCCGCTTGCATCTGAACAGGTAATTTGTGGGCCATAATAATATTTCCCCCATGGATTTTCGCCATGCTGAGGTTGTAGTCTAAAAGCCAAAAGCTCAAAGGCATACTTATCACTATTCTGTTCTTCCGATGCAACAGAATTCAAGTCCATCAATATATCTTCGTAACCTATATTCTTTAAATCCGGCTCATTGTATTTATCTAAAAATTCTTCTATCATCATATTACTCTTTTATTATTGCAATTAACTTCATCCCTCCTCGAAGCCTATTTCATTCCTTATCGCAATAGGCTTCATCTGCCATCGAAGCCTATTGCGTTTTTTGCCTCATTTACCCACTAAAGCATCTCACGGATAAAGTCGTAAAGGAACTTGGCACTTCGGCTTGTCTTTGAAGCTTTGATGCTAAGTGCTTTCCGTTCTAATGTATGAGAAACAGAATAAAGAGCATAAGCATCTGCGTCTTCTGCCTGACGAGAAATCTGCACAGAATATTCATCAGATCCAGAGAGATAGGAATGCAGCTTAACCACCAACGGGCGATTGGCTGGCGCAAATGAGTCTCCCTTTGGCTCGTTGGCACTTTCTGCCACAAGTATGCGCTCCTCGCCATTATCAGCCTTTTCCAAGCCAACTGTTGCACCCACCATAAAGATGGCATCCACCTTGAATGTCGTATATAAGGCTGTTGTCAAGACGGAAGTGGCGCATACACCAGACTTATCGGTACTTGCCGCTATGATGCGAAATTCATGCAATCCTGCAGTATGGATGGTGGCGGTACGGAAGATGTATGGCAAAGTGGAGTTCTCCATATAATCCCATTGGCATCGGCAAAAGGCATTCAGCATTTGCTCAAACTCTTCGCTATGGGTGCAAATAACTGCAATATCGTATTTATCTCTGTTCTCGAAGCTATCAGCCAGTGCTTTCTTGAACTTATGCAGCTGGAGTATCTTCTGTTGCAAGTCCTTGCGCCATCTTGTGTCCTTATGGTCATAGAAGAGAAGATGCCATAGCTTGTCGCGGAAGTCTTGCTGCTGCTTGGTGAACTCTGCCTCATACTCTGTCAAGCCTATCACCTGAAGAGGCACCTTGATGCTCTCGTTCTGATAGATTTCCTCCAGATACTCAGCTCCTGCCGTATGTGACTGTTCCTCATCTTCATGATGGGGCATCACCATGTCAAGGATAAGCAGGTCGTACTGCTTGGCTTGCATCTGTAGTCGCCCCTCATAGATATTGGGAACCACGTCTATACGCAGCTCGTCTTTAGGCAAGAGGGTCGTGATGGCTTGACGAAGGGCTCCGACCTTAATGTCGGAATCGTCCATTATCAGTATGTCTATCATGAGAATATGGTTTTGATTTGCTGTTCCAACATGTTGCGCCAATCCCCCTTCTGGGCTGAATAGTAAACATAGGAACGGTAATTGTCGGGATATTGTTCTTTCAACTCTATATCGAAAGTGGCAAGTTCCTTTCTGCCAAACACATTGTACATCGTAACGACGATGACGGGTGTGGAGATATTGCGCAGGTACATCCCCTCCAGTATGTTCTGACCTGCGGCTGGCTCTGGCAATCCTCCACTGGCATCGTCGTTGAGATCGAAGGTACTCATCGACATGTCGAGCAGGATGAGGTCGTACTCTTGCTCAGCCTCGAAGATCATCTCTTGGGCTGCATTATAGGAGGTGCAATGATAGACCGTGAAATCAGGGAATTTCTCTTTCAAGAAATTTTTGATGTCCTTTGCCTTTTCCTCATAGTCTTCGACTATAAGTATTCTCTTGTTCTTACTCATAGGCTATATTGGATGGCAGATGCTCCAACTGGGCGACATCCACCAACATCTCGCTGAGATTAAAGTATATATTGGTATGGCACTTGCCTTCCTTCGCCTCTATGGTGAAATAGTTGTTCTGGTCGCCAAACTCAAATTGCAGGATGTTCATCGCCTTGACCAGTCCACTGCCTTTCTCCTTCTGAAGCCGACATTTGTCTTGCAGGCGCTCATAGAATATATTGTTGAGTTTGGCCTCGTCTGTTTCGTTCGGCAAATCGTTGACCAAATGCAGGTGCAAGATATGCCGGTCTTTGACCGTAGGAATAATACCAAAGGTAAAGGCATGCTCCTTCTTGCAATATTTCAGCATATTGCTGAAGAAGATGGTGAAGAGATCGAACATGGAGGCACTGTATTCCGAACGAATGTGCAGCTTGATGTTGAGCGACATGTCGTTGCCTTTCTCGTTCAGCTCCGGCACATACTTTACGGCAGACTCCATTGCCATCTGCATATGGTTGTCGAGCAAGAAGTCGTCATACTTGGTAGCCTGGCGGTAGAACCACTTTTCTACCTTTGCAGACTTGGCAGTAAGTTCCTCACGTGCCTTGTTGATGGTGGAGTTAAGTTGCTTATAGAGTTCAGGAACGGTGGAAAGCGATTGGATAGACGACTCGAAGTCTGTGAGCAAGGCAAACATACTTGGCGCCAATTCATTCTTCACCTTGCCACGTATCTTTTCCAATCGTTGTTCAGTAATCTCCCAAAGATATTTCATCACCTGGCGGCAAAAGTCTTCCACGCCCGATGCCGTGCTTTCGATGTGCAGGAAACGGTCGCAGATGTCATCGGTTGATACCTCATAGTTGAAATCGCCTCTCATGCTGTCGTTCTCATCCACATGTATCTGTATCACGGTATCCTTGAACTCCGAGATAAGGTGGTCTATTCTCTTGGAGAATTCAATGACTGCCTTGTTGAGAATGTCGTTGCTCTTGGCATCGAGATTAAACTCCCTTTGCCATACATGGTTAGGAATGTAAGTGGTGCCCTCGGTGGTATATACCAAGTTGAGACGTGCCAAGCCTGAGCGTAGCTCCCCTTCGAACACGCCATGCCGAATACGTGTGCTAAGATAGGTACCCAGTCCAAATCGGCTCTTGAGGAATGCCTTACGAATCACATCAAAAAGCTGAGTGGCTGCCTCCGCCACCACATTGTCTGAATAAGTGGCGGCATTCTTGATCATCTCGACCGATTTTTCGGTATTGGAATAGTCAAGACCGTCAACCAGGTAATACACTCGTCCCTTGTCGGCCAAGGCTGCCTGTTTTTTGAAACGATCGTACAATTCGTCTATTCCTTGAAGCTCGTACTTAACGACAGCTTCCTCATTGACATAAATCTTGCTGTCGTCCAGTTTCTTCATGCCTCGATAGGCTATCAATTCGTGCATCAATTCGGTATAGATGG
>ERZ808240.3697-NODE-3697-length-14508-cov-4.070435_pt1 | contig 14508 bp, 9 predicted proteins | sample MGYA00521084_ERZ808240 | MGnify/ENA primary metagenome ERZ808240 (study PRJEB31516, sample SAMN03275571) | gut metagenome | biome: mammalia-associated habitat; material: feces | host: Papio cynocephalus | place: Kenya | collected 2012-08-06 ... | reverse complement strand
GGTCGTTTCTCCGGCAGACGGGCATGACCCAGGAACAGCTGGCGGAAAAGCTGGGGCGTTCCCCCTCCGCCGTGGCCAACAAGCTGAGACTGCTGCGGCTGTCCCCCCAGTGCGCGGCGGAGCTGCTGCGCCACGGCCTGTCGGAGCGGCACGCCCGGGCTCTGCTGCGGCTGGAGGACGAATCCGAACGGCTGGCGGCCCTGAAGCATATCGCCGCCGCGGGGCTGAACGTCGCCCAGACGGAGCGGTATATCGATCAGCGGCTTCAGGCGCTGGCCGCCGAGCCGCCCAGAGGGCGGCGTACTTACATCATCAAGGATGTGCGGCTGTTTCTCAACAGCGTGGACCGGGGTTTGCGCTTTATGCGGGAAGCGGGAATCAACGCCCAGTCCGGACGGGAGGAGACAGACGAGGAGATTCTGCTGACCATCCGGATTCCCAAGCAGATCCGGCCCTCCAGGGAGACGGGCTGACCGTGTTTTCCGCCGGAGCGGCCGGAGGGATTGTTACGGGATTGTAATACACTTCCAGAAGAAAGTGTGTTAGAATGGGCTGGTACAAGGTTCGGCTGCGGAGCGTTTCCCGGCCGTCATCATGTGACATTCAGGAGGCCTGTATGGAGCATATGGAAACAACCGCCCCCATTCAAGAAAGACCGGGCGGAAAGCGGGTGGCCGCCCGCGCCCCGAAAAAAAAGAAAACGCCGCTGCTGGCGGCCGGAGTGATTCTGGCTGTTCTGGCCGCGGCCTATCTGGGACTGTGCGCCCGCGCTGTCCACAGTAAGACGATCTGGAAGAATACGCTGGTTCTCGGTCAGGATCTGGGCGGACTGACCGTGGAGCAGGCGGCTCAGAAGCTGGATGACGCCCTGCCCGGCCTGGAGGTGAAAATCCGCCTCTATGACGGGAGCCAGGCCGCCCCGGAGGAGGAAGAGCAGGCCGCGGATCCGGATATGTCCGTGTCTCTGGCCGATCTGGGACTGAAGGCGGATACGCAGGCTCTGGCCCGGGACGCCTTTGCGCTCCATACCGAGCACGCGCCCTTCCTGACCGCCGGCTGGCGGTATCTCTTCGGCGGCGGCGTCCATTACAGCGGCAGCGAAGACAATCCGTCTCTGGACGCCGCGGCGGTGTCGGCCTTTGCCGCCTCCGCCGCTGAAAAGCTCTCCCAGGCAGCGGTTGACACCAGCTTTGCGCTGGACGCCGGGGACAGCGCCGTGGCGGTTACGGTGGGCACGGACGGGCGGACCGTGGACGCCGCTGCTCTGGAGGAAAAACTGAACAATCTCTCCTGGACCTCCGGCGATTTGTCGGTGGAGCTCCCCTATACGGTGGTTTCCGCCAGGACCCTGACCGCTCAGGAAATTCACGACGAGGTCGCCGCGGAGATGAAGAACGCGGGCTATGACGCCGCGACCAAATCCATCATTCCGGAGCAGGTAGGCGCGGAATTCGACGTAGTTTCCGCCCAGACGCTTCTGGATGCCGCCGCGCCGGGGGATACGGTTTCCATTCCGGCTACGATCGAGCAGCCCGCCGTTACCGCGGAGAAGCTGAAGGGCGTACTCTTCCGCGACGTTCTGGGCACCGCCACCACCCATGTCAGCGGCACCGGCCCCCGGGTGGAAAACGTGAAGCTGGCGTCGTCGGCGGTCAACGGCACGGTGCTGAACAGCGGAGACGTCTTTTCCTACAACAAGACCACCGGTGAGCGGACAGCCGCCAGAGGCTACGGCTCCGCTTCCGCGTACATCAACGGCCTGACCGTGGATACGGTGGGCGGCGGCGTATGCCAGCCCTCCTCTACCCTGTATCTGGCCTGTCTGAACTCCAACCTGCAAATTGTGGAACGGTATGCCCACCGCTTTACCCCCTCCTACATCGCAAAGGGCATGGACGCCACGGTGTCCTGGGGATCGCTGGATTATAAATTCCGCAACAATACGGACTATCCCATCAAAATCAAAGCGACCTATTCCAAGGGAACGCTGACGATGACCATTTACGGCACCAAGACCAGCGATGTCACGGTAAAGATGACGAATAAGGTGCTGTCCTCCACACCGTGGAAAACGGTTTACGAGGAAGATGACACCCTGCCCGCCGGAACGGAGGAAGTCACGGTGACGCCGTATACCGGCTATAAGGTCCAGACCTTCCGGAATCTCTACGACGGAAAGGGAAACCTGATCTCCAGCACCTTCGAGGCCAACAGCGATTACAAGGTCCGGGACAAGGTCATCACCAAGGGACCGGCCAAGAGCACCCCGGCCTCCGGCAGCGGCGGAAGCACTTCTGAAAATCCGTCCGGCTCTTCCTCCGCGGGAACCGGAAGCACCGGTTCTTCCGGAACCGGGACTGTGCCCGGAACCGGGACGGTTCCGGAGCCGGATATGCCGGTGCCGGTGGAGCCGGAGCCCGCGGATCCCGGGCAGGAGGCCGGCAACTGACGCCGTTCCGGCAGCGCGGCCGCCGCGCGTAAAAACCGCGGCCCGTCCGCCGGCGGAAGAGCTGCCCGCGGCGCCTCGGCCGCTGAGCTGTCACTGTTTTCAGGAACAAAAAAACCGCTGCGAATTTCGCAGCGGTTTTTTGATTGGTACAATCCGAAGACTGCCGGAAATCCGGTAATCAGTCCTTGCACAGGCCGGCGGTAATGATGGCCATGGAGTAGACCTCGATGGCGTTGCAGCCGCGGCTCAGATCGTTGATGGGAGCGTTGAGGCCCTGCAGGATAGGACCGTAGGCGGCAAAGTTGCCCAGACGCTGAGCGATCTTGTAGCCAATGTTGCCGGCGTTGATGTCCGGGAAAATGAAGGTGTTGGCATGGCCGGCCACCTTAGAGCCGGGGCACTTCGTCTCGGCAACCCGGGGAGAAACAGCGGCGTCAAATTGAAGCTCGCCCTCCATCTCCAGCTCCGGATAGGCGGCGTGAGCCTTTTCGAAGGCATGGCGCATCTTGTCCACATCCTCGCCCTTGCCGGAGCCCAGAGTCGAGTAGCTCAGGAACGCGATCTTGGGATCCACGCCGAACAGCTTGGCAGTCTCGGCGGTCTCGGAGGCAATCTCCACCAGCTCGTCCTCAGAGGGCTTGATGTTGATGGCGCAGTCGCCCATGGCCAGCACCTCGTTGTCGCCGGTAGCGGAGGCACGCACCAGAATGAAGCAGGAAGAGACGATCTTGCTGCCGGGCTTGGTTTTGATGATCTGCAGAGCGGGACGCACGGTGTCGGCGGTGGAATAGGTGGCGCCGCCCAGCAGGGCATCGGCGTAGCCCATCTTCACCAGCATAGTGCCGAAGTAGTTGGCCTGCTTCAGGGCGCTGCGGCACTGCTCCTCCGTCATCTTACCCTTCCGGAGCTCCACCATCTGCGCGACCATCTTATCCATGTCGGCGAAATTGGCGGGATCAATGATCTCGGCGCCGCGGATGTTGAAGCCCTCTTTTTCGGCGGCGGCCTTCACATCTTCCTCATTGCCCACCAGAACGGGGGTCAGGAAGGTTCCGGACAGCAGCCGGGCGGAGGCTTCCAGAATGCGGGAATCCGTGCCCTCGGTGAACACGATCTTCCGGGGATGCGCTTTCAGTTTCTGAATTAAAAAGTTGAACATGAATCGATTCCTCCAAACTTAAATTTGGTTCAAGTTTCCGCAGATATTATACACGCACCTGCTCCGCGGTTCAATAAAAAACGTAAAAATACGCAACAAAATTTTGAAGGTCCTTCGACTTCCCTCTGGTGTTTTCGGCAGAAGCGGGACCGCGCCGCCGCTGTGTTTTTCGAAAAAGGCCGGATTCCCGCCCGGCGGAGGGAAAATAGGCTTGACGGCCTGCGGAAAAAAGGGTATCATACAGAATGGTAACAAATTGTTACTATTTTGAGAATCGGACGGCTTGTCCGGCTTCCCGAGAGCATATCTGATGAACACTTAAAGGAGCGTCTATGAACGACACGCTGAAAAAAGTGGATCAGGAGGGAAAACGCTCTTCCCGCCGGAATCAAAAGGGTCCCCGGTGGACCCTGCTTCAGCGGCTGGAACGGCTGGAGACGGAAATCCGCCTCCAAAGAAAGCGGAAACAGCGCCCTGCCGGAGAGGGACGGGCGCAGAAAAAAACGGAGGCGCTTCGGGACACGGCGCGGGAAACCGTCCCGAAAAAGCGGCAGCCCCGGGACGGCGCCGCCGCGCAGACGGCGGTGCGGCGGGAGCGGCCCTCCGCTCAGGCCCAGGCGAAAACGGAGACCGCTCCCGTCCGCGCGGGGGAAGACGGCCGCGAAAAGGCCGTCTACCATCCCCCGGCGGAAGCGCGGCACAAGCCGCTCCCCGCTCCTCCGGCAGAGGACCGGACGGCGTCCTTCGGGCAGCGCGTCACAAAGCAGGTGCACCATATCCGCCGGCGCTGGCGCCATATCCGCCGTGAGCAGCGGGCGAGGCGGTTTCCGGAATCCAACCGCCTGCCCATCCAGTCTGTCCTTCTGGTCGGCGGGCTGCTGCCCATGCTGGGCGGAAAGCTGCGGGAACGGCTGATGGGCCGCCACCGCCGGGCAGTCCGCCGGTCCGGCGGGTTTGCCGCCAGATTTGAGGGAAAGCTGCGGCTCCGGCCCGCCGCGTTTTTGTGCGGCGTGGGCGTGATTGCGGCGCTGGCGCTGTTCTTCTCCTTCTATACGTTTGGCACCACGGTCACCTACAACGGCCGGGAGGTGGCGAAGGTCTCCTCGAAAATGGCGGCGAAAAGCGCCGCCCGGGATTTGGAAAAGGTTACGGCCCAGACATTGGGCGGCAGCTATACCATCGGGCAGAACCTGATTCGCTATCAAAACGGCATTCTGCCCCGTTCCGAAGTGATAGACGGCGCCGCCTTTGAAGAGAAGCTCTCCGAGGCGATCGGCCTCGTAACCTATGGCTATTCCCTGTATGTGGACGGCGAGATTGTCGGCGCCACGCCGTACAAGGGGGCGCTGGACGAACTGCTGAGCCAGCTTCAGACCAGCGTCAGCAATGAGGACACCATCTCCTGCGGTTTTCAGGAGAATGTGGAGATTAAGGCCGGATATGTCGCTTCCGAAAGAATTATGAATCTGGGCTATCTGGCGGAAAAGCTGTACAGCACCAAGGACGAGGAGGTCACCTACACCGTAAAGGGCGGCGACACCTGGTCGCAGATTGCAAACTCTCACGGCATGACGTCCAAGGAGCTGCTGGCCAAAAACCCCGGCTACAACATTGACCGGCTCTCCATCGGAGAGGTGCTGACCATGTCTGCCGCGGTCCCCTATCTGACGCTGACGGTAACCCAGCGGGAAAGCTACCTCACCGATATTCCCTATGAGGTGGAATATACCAAAACGGACAGCCTCTATAAGGGCGACTACAAGGTTCTCTCCGCCGGACAGTACGGCAAGGCGGATGTCACCGCCAACGTCACCTATGTCAACGGAGAGGAAACGGAGCGCAAGGTGCTGTCCTATGTCCAGCTGAAGGCGCCTGTCACCGAGCAGCAGGCCCAGGGCACCAAGGAGCGGCCCACCTGGCTGCCTACAGGCAGCTTCCGCTGGCCCTGCTCCGGCACCATCACGTCCCGGTTCGGCTACCGCCGGTCGATCTTTGGCTCCAATTACCACGGGGGCGTGGACATTGCCAACCGCTACGGCACCGCTGTCTGCGCCGCCGACGGCGGAACCGTGATCTACGCCGGCTGGATGAGCAGCTACGGCTATCTGGTGCAGATCGACCACGGCAACGGCTTTGTGACCTACTACGGCCACAACAGCAAGCTGCTGGTGTCCGTGGGCCAGCATGTCTACAAGGGCCAGCAGATCGCCAGGATGGGTTCCACGGGCAACTCCACCGGAAACCACTGCCATTTCGAGGTCCGGTATAACGGCGTACGCAGAAATCCGCTGAACTACCTGTGAGCGGAACGGCCCGGCGCCGCCGCGCTTTTCCGCGAAGACCGCCGGTCACAACCTTGTTGAAAAACCGGGGCCCTGAAAAAGGGCCCCGGTTTTTTGCGGAGCAATGTTCGGAGAGCGCCGGATGCGATAAACAGATGGAAACCTCCCCGGAAATATGATATGATGACTGCTGACCAGAAACCGGGATTCGCCGGGAGACGGCGGCTCTCAGACAGACGGGCGGAGGAATTCTCCCCCGCGGGACAGAAATGGGGGATATTATGCACAAGCAGAGAAAACAGGCCTTTGTGAACGGAAGGATCTTCACTTCCGACGACCGCAATTTATACGCGGAGGCCATGACGGCGGAAGACGGCGTCATCACCTGGGTGGGCCGGACGGAGGATCTGCCCGCCGGGGAATACGAGCGGGTGGATTTGGGTGGACGCCGGGTGCTTCCGGGCTTTGTGGACGCCCACATGCATCCGGCCATGCTGGCGGAATTCTGCCGGCAGATCTCCTGCCTGCCGCCGAAAATTCACTCCATTGAGGAGCTGACGGCGGAAATCCGCCGGACCCGCGCCCGGCAGGGCGCGGGCCGGTGGATTCTGGGCTGGGGCTATGACGAGGGAAAATTCGCGGAGGGGCGGGCGCCGGACCGCCGGGATCTGGACCGCGCCTGCGATGACGCGCCGGTATACATGGCGCGGACCTGCACCCACATCGTATCCGTCAACAGCCGGGCGCTGGAGCTGGCCGCCATCACCCGGGAGACGCCCGATCCCGACGGCGGCCAGATCGACCGGGACGCGTCCGGCGAACCCACCGGCATTCTCCGGGAAAACGCCGTCAAGCTGGTGGAACGGCTTCTGCCGAAAACCGCGTTTGAGGGCCGTGTCCGGCACCTGCTGGAGCTGGGAACGCTTCTCAGCTCCCAGGGCATTACCGCCATCACCGACATGGGGGCGGAGAGCCTGGAGGACGGCTGCCGCCTGTATGAGGCCGCGGCGGAGCAGGGCTTCCGCCAGCGGGTATCCGTCTATTACCTGTGGGAGTTCTTCATGGAAAACCCCGGCTTCTCCATTCCGCCGGAGCTGTCTGACCCGGACCGGCAGGTTCACGCCGCCGGACTGAAGCTTATCAGCGACGGCAGCGTCTCCGGCCGGACCGCCTGGGTGCGTCAGCCCTATCTCCAGGGCGGCTGCGGCATTTCCGTCTGCACGGACCGGGAGTTGGAAACCGCCATTGCCTTCTGCAGGGCCCACCGCTGCCAGCTGTCCGTCCACGCCATGGGAGGCCGGGCCATCGACCGCATTGTAGACCGGATGTACGCTGAGAAACCGTGGATGGAGGACGGGACGCCCTGCCTCCGGATGGAGCATGTCACCGAGCCGTCGGAGCGGGCGATTGCCAGAGCCGCGGAAAAGGGCTTTGCCTTCGCCACCCAGCCGATCTTTCCCTTCTGCGAAATTGAAAGCTATCTGGCCAATCTGGGGCCGGAGCGGACGAAGCGGACCTATCCGGTGAAAGCCCTGCTGGAGCGCGGCGTGCCGCTGTGCTTTTCCACAGACGCGCCGGCCACCTCCTGGGCCGTTCCCTCGGACCCGTTCCCCTGCATTCAGGCGGCTGTCACCCGGAGGGCTTATGACGGAACGGACTTCGGGCAGGACCAGCGGATCGGCGTTGAAACCGCCATCCAGCTGTATACCAGAAACGCCGCCCGAATTGCCGGATTCCGGAACATCGGGCAGCTGCGGCCGGGCTTCCGCGCGGATTTCATCCTTCTCAGCCAGGATATTTTGGCCGTTCCTCCCCAGCGGATTCAGGATGTTCAGGTGCAGGAGACCTACCTTTCCGGGGAGCGGATTTTCAAACGGGGTGTATGAACCATGAAGTATGACTTTACCTCTGTCATCGACCGCCGGGGGCAGGACGCTCTGGCGCTGGACAGTATCGGGAGCAGCCTTAAAATGGCGCCCCGGGCGCCGAAGGACGGGTTTGATCCCATCCCCATGTGGGTGGCGGACATGAGCTTTCCCACCGTGCCCACCGTGCCGGAGGCCATCATCCGGCGGGCCAGCCACCCGCTGTACGGCTATTTCACGCCGCCCGAAGCCTATTTTGACAGCATCATCCGCTGGCAGGAGACCCGCAACGGCGCCGGCGGCCTCACTGCCGGCTGCATCGGCTATGAAAACGGCGTTGTGGGCGGTGTCCTCAACGCGCTGCGGGTCCTGTGCTCCCCGGGGGATTCCGTCCTGCTCCACTCCCCCGCCTATGTGGGCTTTACCAGCAGTCTGTCCAACAACGGTTACCGCATGGTTTTCTCCCCGCTGGTCAAGGACGGACATGGAACCTGGCGGATGGATTTTTCGGATATGGAGCGGAAGATTGCCGCGCATCACATTCACGCCGCCATTTTCTGCTCGCCCCATAACCCCACCGGACGGGTCTGGGAGCGGGAAGAGCTGGAGCAGGCCATGGCGCTGTTTCAGAAGTACGGCGTCTATGTGATTTCCGATGAAATCTGGTCTGATATTCTGCTGGGAGGGGCCCGGCACATTCCCACTCAGAGCGTCAGCGAGGACGCAAAGCAGCGGACCGTGGCCCTGTACGCCCCGTCCAAGACCTTCAATCTGGCGGGGCTGGTAGGCGCTTACCACATCGTCTACTCCCCCTGGCTGCGGGACCGTCTCCGGAAGGAGGCCTCCCTGTCCCATTACAACAGCATGAACCTCCTGTCCATGCACGCGCTGATGGGCGCTTACTGCCCGGAGGGGGCGGAGTGGTGCGATGAACTGTGTCAGGTGCTCACCGGCAATGTCCGGTACGCCGTGGACTATATCCGGACCCATTTCGATGGAGTGGAGGTCTTTCAGCCCCAGGGAACCTATATGCTGTTCCCGGACTGCGCCGGATGGTGTGAGGCCCACGGCAAAACCCTTGACGATGTGGAGCGGGCGGCCTGGGACGTGGGCGTGGCGGTACAGGACGGGCGGATGTTCCGCGGGCAGTGCCACATCCGCATGAATCTGGCGCTGCCTCTGAGCCGGGTGCAGGAGGCCTTTGACCGGCTGGACCGGTACGTGTTCCGCTGAAAAGCGGCGGGGCGTCCGTCCTCAGCGGTTTTCCGCACCGGAGGCCCCGCGGGACGCGCGCTCCGGAGCGGGGTGAGGAAAGAGCCTGCCGAAAAGCCAGTGGGTAAACGGCGCGGCGGCGAACATGTTCCAGAAGAACGCCATGGGGAGATTTTTCATCAGCGTCCCGATCCAGACCGCGGGCAGCCGCGCCGGAGAAACGCCCGCCAAAATGACGGAAAACAGAATCGACGCGAACAGGCTCATGGCGGGGCACATGACGGCGACGGTTCCGGCCTGCCGCATCAGGCGGCAGAAATACGGATTATCCCGCTTCATGTCACAGTGCCTTGCGGCAAAGCGGGCGCCCAGCCGGTTTCCGAACAGGCTGGAGAGCAGAAACACCACGGGCGCCATGAAAAGAGTCTCCAAAAGCGCCTGCAGGAACACAGCGCCTGTGATGGTGCTGAAGCCTCTGGCCTGCTGCGCAATGCCCAGCTCAATGGCCTTGTTGTAGACCTCCATGCCATAGGCCATGGCATAGGACATGATGAGTCCAAAAACGATTTTCTCCTTTGTGGTAACAGGCATATCGATTCCTCCTTGCAAAAATAAAAGCGTATCGCCGGAAGGCGATACGCTTTGCTTGTGCCACATGCTTTTGTGCGCTACACGCAGATCATTTTTTATCACATTTTTCGCCGTTTGTCAAGGAAGCGGCTTTGGGATGAAAGTGGTCGTAGACCGCCTGGGCAGCCGCTGCGGGCACCACGGCGGACAGCGCCTCCACGTCCGCGGACTGAATGGCCTTCAGGGAGCCGAAGCGTTTCCGCAGCTCCTCCCGGCGCTTCGGACCGATGCCGGGAATCTCATCCAGCGCGGAGCGGAGAACGCTTTTCCCGTGGCGCTCATGGTGGTACGTGATGGCGAAGCGATGGGTCTCCTCCTGAATCCGGCCGATGAGGGCGAATACCGCCGGCTGCCCGGAAATTCCGATCTCCCGTCCGTCCGGCGTCACCAGGGCCCGGGTCCGGTGGCGGTCATCCTTCACCATGCCGAAAATGGGCACGGTGCAGCCGAATTCCTCCGCCACCCGCCGAACCGCCTGGGCGTGGGTCACGCCGCCGTCGATGAGGAACGCGTCCGGCAGGGGGAGAAACTTTTCGTCTCCGTCGGCGGCCCGCTGAAGCCTCCGGCGCAGCACCTCCGACATGGAGGCGTAGTCGTCCGGATGCCCGGCCAGCCCCTTGATGCGAAACCGGCGGTAGGCGGATTTCAGAGGGCGGACGCCGCCGTACACCACCATGGAGGCCACAATGTCGCTGGCCCCGGTGTTGGAAATGTCAAAGGACTCCAGCCGCTTCGGCGGCTGCGGCAGGCTCATCATTCTGGCCAGCAGCTCCAGCGTGTGATGCGTCCGCTCTTCTGCGGTGGTAGCCCGTTCGGTTTCCTCCGCCGCGTTTCGCCGGGCCATATCCAGCAGCTCCGCCTTCTCGCCCCGCTGGGGAATATGAACCCAGACCTTATGGCCTGAGCGCCGGGTGAGAACCTCGCTGAGCCCCTGACAGTCCTCCGTCTCCGCCGGCAGCAGGATCTCCCGGGGCAGAATGGAGCGGGGCAGATAATACTGGGAGGTCAGCGCGGAGAGCATTTCGCCCTCGGATTCTTCCAGGGAGGCGGAGAAGAAAGCGGTCTCCCGGCCCGTGAGATTGCCGTCCTCCATGTGGAGAATGGCGTAGCAGCATTTTCCGGCCCCCCGATACAGTCCCCAGATGTCCGTGTCGGCGCACAGACCGGCAATGACGGTCTGCTTCTTGCTCAGAGCGCTGATGGCGGCAATGCGGTCCCGCAGAACGGCGGCCCGCTCAAAGCGGAGGGCCTCCGCCTCCGCCTCCATCTCGGCGGTCATTTCCCGCAGAAGCTGCCTGGATTTTCCCTCCAGCAGCCGGGCGGCCTGCTCCATCCGGCGGCGGTATTCCTCCCCGCTCATACGGGACTGGCAGAAGCCGTCGCACCGTCCCATGTGATAGTTCAGGCAGGGCCGGTCCGTGTCCAAATCCCGGGGGAACTGCTTATGGCAGGTGGGAAGCTTCAGGGCGGCGCACACCGCGTCAATGGCCTGGCGGGTCTCGCTGCGTCCGCCGAAGGGTCCGAAGTACCGCGCTCCGTCGTCGGCATAGCGGTTGGCCATGGTGAACCGGGGATACGCCTCCCTGGACAGCCGCACGAAGGGATAGCCCTTATCGTCCTTCAGCAGGATGTTGTATTTGGGACTGTGCCGCTTGATCAGGGAATTTTCCAGCACCAGCGCCTCGAACTCGCTGGTGACGAAAATGGTGTCGAAATGATCCACCTGGGACACCATCATTCTGGTTTTGGCATTGTGGGAGGCGCTTTCCTGAAAATACTGGCTGACCCGGTTTTTCAGTTTTTTCGCCTTGCCCACATAGATGACCTTTCCGGTCCGGTCCATCATCAGATAGACGCCGGGGGCCAGCGGCAGGTCGTTGGCCTTTTCCCGCAGTTCGTCCTTCGTCATGGAGTGCACCTCCTGTTTATACGCTGATCCAGTATACCCGGCCGGCTCTCTGGAAAACCATAAAAGGCAGGCGGGCGGAACGCAATGGATGGACACGGCGCCCGATGAAAACAGAAAACCCCGCCGTCCTGAAAGACAGCGGGGATATACTGCTTGAGAGTCAGATCCGGGAATTCCAAAAGCCCCGCCCGGAGGCTCCTGAGCCACTGTTACTCTCCGAAATTATCCTTGACCAGCTCCACCAGGGCGCCGACCGCTTCCTTCTCATCGGAGCCGTCGGCAATCAGGGTAATGGTGGTGCCCTTCACAATGCCAAGGGACAGCACGCCCAGCAGGCTTTTGGCATTGACCCGGCGGTCCTCTTTTTCAACCCAAATGCCGCTCTTGAACTCATTGGCTTTCTGAATGAAAAATGTAGCGGGACGGGCGTGCAGGCCGACCTCGTTGTTCACTGTAATTTCCTGAGTATACATGATCCAGCTCTCCTTTTCTATCCAAGTCAAATTGAATTTGCAGCCAGATATTTCACTCATTTATCATAACTGATTTTCCATCCGCCGTCAATGGTGTTTTTCACAAACATTTTTGGAAAAACCGGTGCAGGCAAACCCTGTTTCGGCAGTTTGCGACATTTCAGCCCGGATTTTTCCGCGGCCGCCGCCCGGGGAAAGCGCCGCTGCCCGGAGACGCCCCGGCGCGCCCGGCGGGAAACCGGACTTTATCTGCTGCGGGGCCGGAGATTCATGGCCGAAAACTGCCGGGCCACAGTGGCGCACAGCTCGTTGTAGTATTGGAGATACTCCTTTTTCCGCCGGCGCAGCATGCTTTGAGAGGCCTGCTCGGCTTTCCACCGGCGGCAGGTCTTGTGACAGCCCGGGGCGTAATGAGGACAGGTACTTTGACAGGGAAGCATCCGATCACTCCTGTTCCTGATGTAATATGCTTATTTTACCAGACAACACTCCGGATTTTCTGCCGGTATTGCGTAAAATCTGTGTCAGATTTTCGAAGACTTTACAGAATATCTGACTTTATACACAAAAAAAAGACCGGACAATGATCCGATCTGTCTGTTCTGATGAAAATGCAAAAATGGATTGACAAATAAATTTTTGTGGTCTACATTATCGTTAAATCAACATCCAAATGCAGCGACCAGGAAATGACCTGAGGACAATTCCGCTTGCAGAGAGCCGCCGGCTGATGAAAGGCGGCAGCGGAACCAACGGCCCTCACCTGACAGCAGCCTGCGTGAAAGGACGCCTGTCCGAGTAGCGGAAGCCGGTATCCCGCCGTTACCGGGAGCATGGTAGCTTCCCTCCTGATGATGAGGGGAAAGCCGTGGCAGAGTGGCCGCCATCCGGCGGCAAACGAAGTGGTAACGCGGAGGGTGAGCCTTCGTCTTCGTATCCGGACCAGCGCGCGTCCGGAAGGGGGAGACGGAGGCTTTTTTGCCGCCTTCATCTGGATGCTGATTGAGACCGCCCGCGGCGGCTTTCCGGGTTCGGAAACGCAGCACTCCGCGGAGATGCGCAAACCCGGGCGGATCAGAAAGGAGAAGGAGAAACCATTATGAATACCCTTGTGATTGTTCTGATTGCAGCGGTCCTCCTGTCCGGCGCCTACGCGTTTTACGGCCGCTGGGTCGCCAACAAATGGGGCATCGACCCCAATGCCGAGACGCCGGCTCACCGTCTGGAGGACGGACAGGACTATGTTCCCACGGACGGCTGGACCGTGTTCAGCCATCAGTTTTCCTCCATTGCCGGCGCGGGCCCTGTTACCGGCGCCATTCAGGCGGCGGTGTTCGGCTGGCTGCCGGTGCTGCTGTGGATTCTGATCGGCGGCATTTTCTTCGGCGCCGTGACGGACTTCGGCGCCCTCTATGCCAGCGTGAAGAACGACGGCAAGTCTATGGGATTGCTGATTGAGAAGTATATCGGCAAGCTGGGCCGGAAGCTGTTCCTGCTGTTCTGCTGGCTGTTCACCCTGCTGGTCATCGCCGCGTTCGCGGACATGGTGGCGGGCACCTTCAACGCCTATGAAACGGTTGACGGCGTGACGCAGCTCTCCGCCGCCGCCAGAACCAACGGCGCGGCCGGCACCATTTCCCTGCTGTTCATCGTCTTTGCCATGGCCTTTGGCGTCGTTCAGAAGCGCCTGCGCTTTACCGGCTGGAAGGAATCCGTGCTGGGCCTGGTGTTTACGGCGGCCGCCCTGGCGCTGGGCATGATGATGCCGCTGGAGCTGGGGAAAGACGGCTGGACCTACATCACCTTCGTTTATATCTTCTTTGCCGCCGTCCTGCCCATGTGGCTGCTCAAGCAGCCCCGCGATATCATGACCACCTTCATGTTCGCGGGCATGATCGCCGGCGCGGTGCTGGGCCTGCTGGTTGCCCATCCCGCGATGAACCTGCCGGTATACACCGGCTTCCACAACGAGAAGCTGGGCGACCTGTTCCCCATCCTGTTTGTCACCGTGGCCTGCGGCGCCGTCTCCGGCTTCCACAGCCTGGTATCCTCCGGAACTTCCTCTAAAACCATTGACAACGAAAAGAACATGCTGAAGGTGGGCTACGGCGCCATGGTGCTCGAGAGCCTGCTGGCCGTGCTGGCTCTGTGCGTGGCCGGCGCCGCCGCTGCTGCCGACGGCACGCCCGCCGCGGGCACGCCCTTCCAGATCTTCTCCAGCGGCGTGGCCGGATTCTTCGAGATGTTCGGCATTCCTGTTTATGTGGCCCAGTGCTTCATGACCATGTGCGTTTCCGCTCTGGCCCTGACCAGCCTGGACGCCGTGGCCCGGATCGGCCGCATGAGCTTCCAGGAGCTGTTCAGCGTGGATGATATGGACCATGCCGAGGGCTGGAGAAAGGTCCTGTGCAACAAGTATTTCTCCACTATTCTCACGCTGCTGTGCGGCTATGTTCTGACCCGGATCGGATACTCCAATATCTGGCCCCTGTTTGGCTCCGCCAACCAGCTGCTGTCCGCTCTGGTTCT
>ERZ808240.3696-NODE-3696-length-14509-cov-7.067663_pt1 | contig 14509 bp, 11 predicted proteins | sample MGYA00521084_ERZ808240 | MGnify/ENA primary metagenome ERZ808240 (study PRJEB31516, sample SAMN03275571) | gut metagenome | biome: mammalia-associated habitat; material: feces | host: Papio cynocephalus | place: Kenya | collected 2012-08-06 ... | reverse complement strand
GGCCTTAGGCAGTTTGTCAAGCTATGACATTCCTAATTCGGTAACGAGCATTGGATCTTCTGCTTTCTCTGGCTGCAGTGCGCTTACCTCTATTAACATTCCTAATTCGGTAACGAGCATTGAATCTGATGCTTTCCAGGACTGCAGTGCGCTTACCTCTATTAACATTCCTAATTCGGTAACGAGCATTGGACATTATGCTTTCTATAACTGCAGTGCGCTTACATCTATTAACATTCCTAATTCGGTAACGAGCATTGGATATTATGCTTTCTATAACTGCAGTGCGCTTAAAAGCGTACTGATACATGCAAGTTGGAATATAACATTTGGAACTCAGGTATTTGGTGATTACAACAATGAGAGTTTTTATTTTAACGGAGAGTATTGTTACTACCCAATTGTTATCTTTGATAATTATCCTACAATCAGATTTGACTATAGTTGGTCTAGTTCCAGCTTTAACAATGACAACTTAGGAGGAACGCTATTTTCAACAAGCGACCTCTCTTTTTATGATGATAATGGCAACAACGTTACAAGCCAGTTCAGCTATAAAAATCTTGATGGTTACATAGCAAGTATTTTAACCACGAAAGAAGAAGCAAAGAATTTTATCAACAATCGTAAGACCATATACACCCGATTGTCTGACGATTTGCGTGTATCTCTTGACACAGCATTGGTAAAAGCTGAAGATATAGATGCGTTAATACAGTTGATGAGTAATGGAAACTATTCAGAACTAGATGAACTAAACACTACCCTCACCAAATCCTACAGAAACGTTCGCAATGCCGTTTACGACCAAATAGACAGAAACGATGATCTGAACACATTGTATGAAGACGTTAAAAGCTTTGCAGACGAAAATGTGGATGACGCTACCAACTACACTCCCCTTGCCCCCTATTACACCACAAGCGGAAGCAACTTGCTAACATCGGCAGACCAACTCAGCACCAACAAACAAGAGGAAAGCGAAGGTGCCTTGGCCAACTTGGTAGACGGCGATAAAGACACCTACTTCCACTCTACCTGGAGCGCACAAAACACCGACAATGCTTATGCCTACTTGCAAGTAGACCTTAAGGGAGCTTATCAGAAACTTTTGCTCAACTACACTAAGCGCTATAAGTTTACAGCCAACAAGGGATATCCCATAGAGATGCATGTGTATGCCACTAACACTCCAAACGATGACGATAGCTGGACAGACTGTGGTAAACTTAATATGCTTTACGACACCGATGAATTGCAAAGTGGTAAATCGTTCTTAAACTTAAAGGGCGAATACCAATACTTGCGTCTGCAAGTAGAGAAAACTGGTGGCATGCAACTCACTAATGGCAACTTGTTCTTTGCTTTGAGCGAATTGGGCATTACCCCTGTTAGCGACTATCACGAGGCTTACACAGCAAACGATGGTTTGATAACCGACGCTTCGCAACTATCGAGCAATGCAGTAGAACCTACAGAGGGCTCGTTGGCAGCATTGATTGATAACGACTTGACCACCTATTTCCACTCTGCATGGAGTGTAAACAACACCGATGAGGCTTATCACTACTTACAAATAGACCTGAGAGATGCTTACAAGCAAATAGGGTTGATGTATAGCAAACGCACAGGCATAACAGTTGATCAAGGCAGCCCCATCACATTACACATATATGCAACCAACACCCCCAACGATAGCAATAGCTGGACCGACCTTGGCACAAAAACGTGTACGTACGACTATGCCAACGCAACAGGCTTATTGCCATTAGAGCTCGGAGAAGGCTATCGCTACCTCCGCTTGGTGGTAGAGGCTACATCTGCTAATGCTACGCTTAAAGGCAACCTCTACTTCTACTGGAGCGAGTTACATGCTTACACCCGTGCAAGCAAGGCTAACGCAATGAACGAAAGCACACGCACAGCATTTGCCAACGCTATGAAGAATGCTAAGGCCGAACTCGACGACGAATGGGCTACCGACGAAACCATTGATGCCTTGCAGGCTGCATACGACAAGGCACAAGAGGAAGTGGCTAACGCTCATGTGGTAGACTTTATAAAGAGTCCATACCTCACGGCTTATAGCGACAAGGCTATGCATCTGCCTACAGGCGTTAAAGCTGCTGTGGTAACAACAGATGGAAACAACGGCATACGCAACGACTATCGCTACGACACTGCCACCGACATCCCTGCCGAAACTGGCGTTTTGCTCAAGGCTGGACGCGGCAACTCGTTCTGCTTAACACTGGGCGAAAGCAGCGACGTGACTCCCGAAGACAACCTATTGCATGGCACATTGAACGACGAGATGACTAACGTAGAGGGGGCTGACAAGTACTACAAACTCTCTTACGACCGTGCTACGGGTACTGAATTAGGCTTCTACTGGGGTGCAGAAAATGGTGGTGCATTTATCAACAAGGGCGGCAAGGCATTCCTTGCATTGCCTGCCACATTGAATGCTGCTCAGCTGGCTGGCTTCTCGCTCTTCGACCTCGACAATCAGGGTACGATTACGGGCATTAACAATGCGCAAACCCCTTCAGCTACCACAACCTTTAAGGCTTACGATTTGAATGGTCGTCGCATCAATGCACAGTCTGCCAACGAACTCAACAAGGGCATTTACATCATCAATGGCAAGAAAACTATTATTAAGTAACATCTCACTTCAAAACAAAATATGAAAAAGATATATCAATCTCCCTCTGCCACAGCCTTACACATCTATGCCGAAAGCATGTTGGCACAATCGCCAGGGCTGAACAATGAACTCGGCAGCGACGACCAACTCTCGAACGAGAAGAACAGCAGTTGGGACGCACCCGACTGGGCTGCCGACGAAGAGGATTAATAAAAGATGATGTGGTGCAAGATAAATATGCCACTTGCACAGAAAAACCAATGACACAATGATTAACGCTGCGTAATATGGAGGTTAAGCTCCTTTTACGCAGCGTTTTGCTTCCTGAATGATTTGCACGCTCTATCTGTATTCTATTAAAAAAAGATGGATTTAATTCGTGACATAAATTCATGGCATTCATTACATTAAAGCACCCACTTAATATGCCACATTTAAAGTCCGCTTTGTGCATGATTTTGAATCTATATGTAGGCTGTTTGCGCTACATTAGGCCAACTACTTACGTATGTATAGCCCAAATACCACGTATTTAGACTATTTTAGCCAACGAAAAAAGCCATGAGGCAAGTCCGATAGGGGGATTTGCCACATGGCTGATTTCATATAAATAGGTTTCGCTCATTGGCGAAACAAGGGGAGATTATTTGCTGAGATAAGCCTCAACATTCTTTTCGATGCGCGAAAGTACGTCGCCGCTTTCTTCGGGTACAAACTTTTCGCCAATGATGTGTTCGTAAAGCTCAATGTAGCGAGCAGAGATGCTATTTACAATCTCGTCGGTCATTTCGGGTACTTGTTGGCCCTCCTTGCCTTGGAACCCATTGTCCATCAACCACTCACGCACAAACTCCTTTGAAAGTTGCTTTTGCGCCTCGCCCTTTTCAAAGCGTTCGGCATAGCCATCGGCATAGAAGTAGCGCGATGAGTCGGGGGTGTGGATTTCGTCCATTAGGTAGATGGTGCCGTTGTGCTTACCAAATTCGTACTTGGTGTCTACAAGTATCAAACCACGCTTAGCAGCAATTTCGGTGCCGCGTTCAAAGAGGGCAAGAGTGTACTTCTCAAGCACTGCATACTCCTCGGGAGTGGCAAGACCGCGTGCAAGGATTTCTTCTTTAGAGATGTCGGCATCGTGTTCGCCAATCTCGGCTTTGGTGGTTGGGGTGATGATGGGATGTGGGAACTTTTGGTTCTCGCGCATGCCCTCGGGCAATTTTACACCACAAATTTCGCGTACACCGCTCTTGTAAGCACGCCATGCGCTACCGCAAAGATAGCCACGTACAATCATCTCGACAGGGAAACCCTCGCACATCACACCCACTGTTACCATAGGGTCGGGGGTGGCCAACTTCCAGTTGGGACAGATGTCGGTAGTGGCATCAAGAAACTTTGCTGCTATCTGGTTGAGCACCTGACCCTTAAAGGGGATGCCTTTAGGCAAAATTACGTCGAAGGCTGAAATGCGGTCGGTTGCTACCATGGCCAAACGGTCGCCAAGGTTATACACGTCGCGTACTTTTCCATGATAAACACTCTTTTGACCTGGAAAATGAAAATCGGTTTTTGTTAATGCAGACATTGTGTTATAATGATGTTTAATGACCTGTGCAAGAGTATTCGTCCTGCGCTGAGCCAATGGTTATTTGTTGCTTTTGAAAAAAGGCTTAAAAGCCAAACATGCTTGAGACCGAAGCACACGTGTTATGCTTCGGTGGCATTGCTGCCAGTCTCTGTTTGACTTTTAAGCCCTTGGGGGGTATGGGGTTGCGCTTCTTTAAGTTGTTTTTTGCGCTTGTCGTCTTTGTCGTATGCCTCAACTATTTTGGTTACGAGCTTGTGGCGAATAATGTCGCCTTTGTTCATCTCTACAAAGGCTATGCCGTCTATGCCCTTAAGGATGCGTTGCGCCTCAAGCAGTCCGCTGCGTTGCGAAAGTGGGAGGTCTATTTGTGTGGCATCGCCGGTGATAATCATCTTGGTGTTCCAGCCCATGCGGGTAAGAAACATCTTGATTTGTGCGGTAGTGGTGTTTTGTGCCTCGTCGAGTATCACTACTGCATCGTTGAGTGTGCGGCCACGCATAAAGGCTAAAGGTGCAATTTGTATGACATTGGTGTCGATATATTCTTGCAGTTTGGCAGCGGGTATCATCTCTTGCAAGGCGTCGTAGAGAGGTTGCAAGTAGGGGTCGATTTTGTCCTTCATGTCGCCAGGAAGAAAGCCCAACTTCTCGCCTGCTTCAACTGCTGGACGACTGAGTATGATTTTCTTTATCGCTTTGCTCTTGAGCGCACGTACGGCCAGGGCAATGGCAGTATACGTCTTGCCCGAACCTGCAGGACCTATGGCAAATATCATGTCGCACGCCTGGTATGCTTCAACCAGTTTGCGCTGGTTTTCGCTACGCGGGGTGATAGGCTTGCCACCGGTGCTATATACTATCACATCGCCCGCGCCCTCATGCTCACTGGCATGGCGACCTTTTACGGCATTTACCACGTCTTCTTCGGTTAAGCGATTATACTTGGCACACTGCTTGTCGAGCGTTTGAAACACCTCTTCGAAGCTTGCCATTTCTTCTTCGCCCCCCATCACACGCACCACATTGTCGCGCGCCATAATACGCATTTTGGGGTATAACGAACGCAACATCTTGATGTTTACGTTGTTTGCCCCATAGAATATTACAGGTGCTGACTCTTCGAGTATGAAATGCTTTTCTATCATATATTTTTGAGTGTGATAAGTGTGATTGCCAATTGTTGAGTAGGGAGATTGTATAGGAACTCCCCATTTTATTTTACTGCAAAATTAAAAAATCCAACTGAAATGCACTAACTTTGTATGTGTTTTCTTAAACCCCTTTTTTGGGGAATGGGACACATTTTTTTTGAACTTCTCTTAATCATTTTATTCTGTGCATAGATGATACCTCATTATACTCCTAAACGCCAACATTTTTTGATTGGATTTTGCACCATTGTGATTGCTCTTGCTGTGACTAAATGCATCAACCCCCAATGGGCTATGCCACGCCTACTCTCTAACAATAGTGCCGACAGCATAAAGCATAAGCATGTGCCCGACAGCATAGAGCTACAGGCTATGCACGTTGATAGCATCTTTTTGAAAGAACGACGCCCCCCCGTAGTGGTGAAGGCTGATGGCACACCGGTGAAGAACAGAGTGACAAGCGTGCCACGATTTGAGGATGCTTTCCCCGACTTGAACGATGTGCAACTGGCCACAGCAAGCAAGCTTGGCATTGCGCAGATTGAAAACCGCGAAGCTGCACATAAGCACATGAAGGACCTTGTGTATATAGCCGACAACCCTTTTTACACGGTGCAAAAGTTGCACCAATCAATTCCTTATCTTGTGCCACGTGCTGCCACCTTGCTCAACGAGATTGCTCGCGCATTTAACGACTCGTTGGTAACAAAGGGCTACCCTCCACACAAGTTGCTCATCACATCGGTGCTTCGTACCAAAGAGGATGTACAACGCTTACGCAACTTTAATAGCAATGCCTCGCAAAACTCTTGCCACCAGTTTGGCACTACCTTCGACATTGCTTACAACCGCTTTCTTGAGATTGAAGACGACGGCACGAGCCACATCCGATGGGTGACTGTATATAAATCTATCCTTGCCGAGGTACTCAACGATATGCGCCAAATGGGGGCATGCTACGTGAAGTATGAGCGCAACCAATCGTGCTTTCACGTTACGGCTAGATAAGGCTTGGCCCTACACTCTTTGGCATTTTATAAACAAAAAAAAGGACTTTACACTCTATATGATTACTTATAGAATGTAAAGTCCTTTTATTGATTATAAAACGCTTAACCTACAACTGTAAAAATGCGAATTTCGGGGTCGGCTTGGAAGTAGGGCGAAAGTCCTACTGCTACATCGTTGGTGAACATGTCCGACTTAAGATAGGCTGCAGCATGCTCTGGGCTGTCAAAACCATGCAATACTTGCACATCTTCGTCGCGCACCAAGAGTTGTTTGGTTAGGGCACCTTCGATGGTGTCAAGGAAGGGCTGACGATAGTCGAAATACACCTTAGCAGCCTTCTCGCGGTCGCTCTCTTTAATCTTCATTGTAATTTGAAGATAAGCTTTTACGTTTGCCATTGTTTTACTTTTTTTTATGATAAACAAATCTATGCTATTTTATTGATTTGCCTATCTGTTACTACTTCTGCACAAATGTTGTGCTATTATCTGATTGCAAAAGTATGGACATTTTAAAATTCTTTCATTGCACTTACATGTTTATAAATGGTAAATATGAGAACGGAGATTGATTATGCCCCAAATAAGGTGTAATTTTGCTGGCATAAACCACGAACGCTGCCTATGAACAAAGAAGATATTAAAACTTATGCCATTAGCAAAAACACTGCCTCGGGACTTGAATTGGAGTTGCAATATATGCCCGACTTCTTTAATACCAATGGCAAGGGACCTATGCTACCACACGTGCATAAGTTTTACCAAATTATTTGGTTTAAACGTGGACACGGCACGCATTATGTTGATTTTACAGCTTACCCGGTGAGCGACAACACACTGTTCTTTATTGCTCCTAACCAGGTGCATACCTTTGATGGATCTAACGATTATGAGGGGGTGATTATACAGTTTAATGCCAACTTCTTGGCTGATGAACAATCGAGCGAAAGCATTTTTTTGAAATATAATGTGTTTAGTGCTTACGATGCTCAGCCTTACTACAAGGTGTCGAACGAGGAAGCTGAACGACTCGATGCTCTGGTGCGCGATATGCAACGCGAACTGCCACTTGTTGGAGCATTTGCACATAGCGATTACGTGCAATCGTTGGTGCACCTGTTTTTGATACGTATGCAGCGTAGCGGAGAGAGAAAAGAACATTTGCCCCTTTACGTAACGAGCGTGGCACACTGCACGTTTGTGCGCTTTAGACAACTTATAGAGCAACACTTCCACATGGTGCATGCAGTGAGCGAATATGCCAATATGCTCAACATTTCATCGCGCACACTCACTAAGTATGTGGGGCAATGTAGTTGCCAATCGCCCTTGCAAATGATTAATGAGCGCATTGTGCTCGAGGCTAAGCGCATGCTACAACACTCGCCCATGAGCATCAAAGAGATTGCTCATGCATTGGGATTTAACGACCCTTCTTATTTTGTAAAACTATTTAAACGATTGGTGGGCGAAATGCCATCTGCCTTTCGAAATAAACAAATCAATTATATGAAACAAAAAATAGCCGTTCCTACCTCAAACGGAACACTCTATCCACACTTTGGTAAAGCACCACAAGTGACTATTTATGAAGTTGAAGACAAGCAAGTTACTAACAAAAGCATCTTAACATCGCCCGAACATGCACATGGGGCAATGCCACACTTTTTGCACGAACAAGGTGTGACCGACGTTGTTTGCGGTGGCTTGGGAGCTGGGGCTGTTAAGCTGCTTAACGAGTTGCACATTAACGTGCATGGAGGCGCTTCTGCTATAGCTACAGACGAAGTGATAAAGCTTTTTCTTACAGACAAACTGGTATATGGCGACGCTACTTGCCACCACGATGCTTGCGATGGCAAACACGAACATCATGCTTAAGTTTCAAGAAACACATAGGCAAAAAGAATTATAGAATTAAGTAGGTATTCAAATATAAATTTTGAATACCTACTTTTTATTTAAGGGTGGTTCTATAAATTCTGCCGTAATGGATTGTGCGGTATCGAAAGAGTAATTTTTCTCTGAGAATATGGGCTAAGGCTCAACAATTAAAGCAAGCTTTATTGTATGCGTCTTGCACCATATTGGGTAAATAGTTGAAGGAGCATAGCGGACCATGTAACTGAAACTGCTTACAAAAGGACACTTTTGAGAGCGTGCAAGACATTCGGTAGAATAGGTGAAATCTAAAAGGCATCAACTACATAGGTTGCACCAGCTGCAATCAGCTGCTCGCACGAATGGTTACCCCAACTCACACCTATGGTTTGCTTGACACGGGCATTTCGTCCCATAAGTATATCAAATGTGGTGTCGCCAATAACGGTGGTTTGGTCGGGATGTACATTTGCCATTTGGCACAAAAGATGTATAGGGGCAGGATTGGGTTTGTGAACCGCAACATCCTCGGCAGCCACAATATAGTCTACATAAGGCGAAAGTCCTAACTGCTTACAAAAATTGCTTACCGACTCATGACCGCGACTGGTGGCTATAGCTACAAACTTGCCTTGCTCGTGCTGGCGACGCATCTCATCAATCACGGTGGGGAAAAGGCTCACGCCTACATTGCCTATCTGCTCAAATATTTCTTTGTAGAGTGTTACTGCCTCGTTAAGCTTTTCGCCTTCGATATGTGCAAGTTGAGCGATGCTCACAATGAGCGGTAGACCTATGGTTTGACAAATGGCTTCGGGGGTGGGAATGGGATAATTTAATCGCCTGAAAGTTTCGGTCATGGTGCGAACAATGCCTTGGCGCGTGTCGGCTATAGTGCCATCAAAATCCCATGCCACGAGCTGACGCTTTAGTGAAAAACTAACGCTTATGCCCTCACCTTGGAAACCTTGTATGGGCGGGCAGCACTTGGCAACCTCGATATTTACCTCTTGCAACTTTTCAAAACGGCGAATTAGGTGCTTGCATATCCTTGCACAAAGATGCTCTAAAAGCTGAACAGAGTGTTTCATCTCTTCTGCCACAAGATGGTACACTTCGGCATAATTGATAGTGCCTTCAAGATGGTCGGCAAATAATGCATCGTGGGCATCTTGTTGGTCGATGCTAAGCATGAGTGTGACTTTATAGTCTCCTCCTACTTCGTTCTCTTGTTTCAACACTCCATGATAGGCATGAAAGTATAGGTCTTTGAGCGTAATGCGCATTTGTGAATAGGTTTTGCTAAAGTTTGGCTGAGAGGCTATTATCTTTTTCATTCTGCTTTAATTATATATTGGGTAAGTAGGGACTAAAATTGATTGATATGAATTTATGCATTGTCTTTATCAGAAGCATAGGCTGAAGAGGGAGCGTGAGCAAACCACGTGACTGATGAAACTTGTACTTATGGCGGAGACAATGCACCAAAGCATATCAATTAATGCAGAACATGATTGTACATATTAATTTTGAATACCAACTTACATCAACAAACTCAATATTTACTGCAATGCAAATTTACAAAAAAAGTCTGCAAAACTCTATTGGACAATGTCCTTGGAGTTTTGCAGACTATATTTGTTTTCTAATCTTTAACGTCGGTTGATTAGAATTCGTAGCGACGGTCTGTCATCTTAGCCTTGTGCATCATTAAGTAGTTGAATACCGATTGATAAGCACGCTGACCATTAGACTGTGCTACTTGTGCCATCTCTGCTTGTGCATTGTATTTATCGTTCATCTTGCTTTGCGAAGTCACCTTCAAGATGTATGCTGCACCAGCACCAGCTACAACACCAGAGGTCTTGTTTACGGCTGTCTTAGCAATTACACCAGCAAGTTTAGGCTCTGGAACGTTTACACCATTCACCATAGGATAGCCTGCCATAGCTTGGTTTGTGAGCGATGCTACAACTGCACCCTTAAGCTTTTGCATATCAGCTACTGACTTAACACTCTTGGCCATAGAAAGTGCCTTTTCAGCCTTCTTTTGTTGCTTTACAACTACTGTAAGGAAGTCTTTAACTTGCTTGTTGTCCCAAGGCAAGTAACCCTTATCGTTGGTTGCAGTAACGCCTACTACGAGCAGGTGGTCACCATTACGACCACATTCGTAGAGCTTTGAAATCTCGCCTGCCTCTGCATCATCGAATATCCAACGTGCGCAGTCCTTTGCACCACTACCGCCAATGCGCGAAGCTATAAGGTTTTGCATAGGAGTGTATCCAGGGAGGTCGGTAACAACATAACCATTTTTAGCTGCATTCTTTTCGAGCGATGTCAGGTTGTTGTTCTGCGAAAGGAAACGATTAAAACGGCTGAGTTCGTCTTCGTATGTCTTCTTTGAGAAAGTGAGTGGACACTTCACTACAGCAACATTATACTTGGTCTCCATATGCTTGCGATCGAGCACCTGTACAACAGCTGCGCCTTGGTCGTTAGAGATAACTTGCGCTGTGTTGGCACCAATCTTATAAAGTTGGTTGATGTATGAAGCATTTTCCTCAGGTATGCCAAAGCTTTCATATTGTGCTGAAGAAATCCATACTGAGTCTGAACGCTGGCCATACTTCTTTGCTAAGTCGGCAAACGAAGCACCATTGTTTAAAGCAGTTAGGATAGAGTCGGCTTGCGCCTTACGTGCATCGGCATCAGCAGCTGTAGCTGCAATCTGACGATAAAGAATTGAGTCGGGAGCCTCTTCTTTTGCAATCAACTTGATTGTGTTGATTGTGTTATCTTGCGCATTATAGTATGCAGCCTTTACGCTACCCACACTCATAGAGTCGAGAGCTGAAGCTACATCGGGAACGCTTTGGAAGGCTTTCTTGCTCAATGCAACGTTAGAGTATTGCACTGTTGAGTTTGAAGTGCGTACCACATTGGCTACATCAGCACCGCTCTGCAACTGCTGTTGAAAACCTTGTACTTTTGACATCAAAGCGGCACGATCTGAAGCACTTGCTACAACGTTTACATCAATAAGTTTGATGTCGCGAGTTTCAACAGGCGAATAGAAGTTTTCCTTAAAGTCGTTGTATGCTGCTTTAAGCTCATCGTCTGTTATCTTAATGTCCTTGTCATCAATTGCTGAGTAAGGAAGGGCGGCAATCTCTGCATTCTTGATAATAGTGCGCTCGTCAAAGTTTTCTTTTGCTGCAATAGGGTTTGAAACAAAGCCCATTGCAAAGAGCATATTGTACTTGTTAGAGAGCAACTCATCACGCAATTGCTTTTCTGAGTAATCCCAAAGCTTCTTGATCATCTGAATTTGCTCTACAGCCTCACTATTCTGCGCTTGTTGAGCTTGCGAGATGGTTTTGTTGTAGTTCTTCAAAAAGTCTTGCAACTGAGCCAAGTCGAATGTACCTGTTTGTTGATTGCGGAAGATGCCTGCAACTATTTGCAAACTTTGTGCGGTTCCTTGACGAAGTGCTTCTTGCACCTCACCATCGGTAACATAAAGACCAAGTTTGTCACATTCATGCTGAACCATAGCTTTTTGAACATACTGTTGCCAAACTTGTTCGCGTATTTGCTCAGTTTGTTCATCTGTTAGGTTAGCATCTTGACCTTGCATTTGCATCTGCAATTTGGCTATTTCGCTCTGCTCATCAACCATGTTTTGGAAGTCTTGGATGGAGAGCTTCTCGCCATACACTTTTCCTACTATGCTCTTGTCCATGTTTGAGGTTGTCTCTAATGAACGAAAGAACTCTTCGGCAATGAAAGCAAAAAGGGCCAAGCCCAATACACCTACTAAAAGTGCACCTTTGCTTCTGATAGTTTGTAACGCTGCCATGTAAAGTTGTTAGTTATTATTATTTTTATTATTATTTTACACTTAAATTATGACATGCAAAGATAAAGAAAAAATGTAACTAATAGACAGGCATATCTTATTTTTTCAGTAAGTACATGATTATTCAACGATTTATACACCATAGCAACGCTTTTCAAGCATTGCACATACAAAACAAAAAGAGGCTTACCTCAATAAGATAAACCTCTTTGATTAAGTTGGGTGCTTAGTGGGATTCGAACCCACGACATTCAGAACCACAATCTGACGCTCTAACCAACTGAACTATAAGCACCATCGTGTTGCCTTTTCTTGTAAAGCGATGCAAAGATAGAAACTATTTTTTTAACTACCAAGCATTTGCAAGAAAAAAACATAAAAAAATTACATTTTCTACATTATTTAGTGTTTAATGGCAAGTTTCAAGACATAAAATAGGTAAAATCAATTAAACATAGTAACTTTGCTTTTATAAATATATAATACATATTTTATAATAACACAGAACAAAATAAAAACAGCCTACGATAGTGAAAATATCAATTATTACAGCAGCATATAATAGTGCCTCTACTATACGTGATACTTTTGAGAGCGTATTGAAACAAAACTATAATGACATCGAATATATCGTTATTGATGGTGGTTCAACAGACGGAACAGTAGACCTAATAAAACAATATACTCCTAAATTTAATGGGAGAATGGTATGGGTTAGCGAAAAAGACAATGGTATATACGATGCTATGAACAAAGGAATACACATGGCACAGGGCGAAGTTGTTGGCATTCTCAATTCTGATGACTTTTACTCATCTAACGACGTCGTAGAAACTATTGCTAACACAATGAAACAAGGCACAATGGATGCTATCTACGCAGACATTCACTATGTAAACGACGATAAAATAGACAAATGCGTACGCTACTACTCGTCACGTTATTTCCGACCATGGACAATGCACCTTGGATTCATACCTGCCCACCCCACTTTCTACGCACGCAAAGAGGTGTTTGAAAAATATGGCTACTACAATCTTGACTACAAAATTTCAAGCGACTTTGATATGTTGCTACGCTTGATATATATTCATCGTATCAAAACACAATATATCAACAAAGACTTTGTAACCATGCGACAAGGCGGAGCTTCAACACGCAATCTGAACAATCGTAGCAAAGTTCAAAAAGAAATCGCACGCTCACTTAAACGTCACAATGTATATTACAACCAATTTCTATTTTGCTTAAGATATGCTTGGAAACTTGGAGAATTTGCTTACTCTAAATTAAAATACTAAGTATGTATATTCAACACAAAGATGTAAGCAAACAAAGCAAGGCATAAAACAAACAAAGCAAAGACATAAACAAACAAAGCAAAGAATTGTTCAAAGACCCCACAGCCTAATAGTGATCTTAAAACCTCTTTCTTCATTTGCTCTGTATGTTTATGTCTTTTCCTTATCTTTACCTTACTTAAGATTTGCCTCACTTAAATTTATTGCACTTGCTTGTTGCCTCTTTACTTCTATTTATCAAACTTATCTTTGTACAACTTATATTTTTTCAAACCTATATTTTTTCAAACCTATATTTGTCAAACTTATATATTTACCTAAATTGCATTTTGAGAATTCATATTGAGCATCTATATTCGTATCACTTATTCAGTTTAATTATTGCAAGCACTCAATAAAACATAACCATTTTATGAATAAAAGGGAACATATTTGGTACACAAAGTATATGCAACTAAAAAATTATGTTGAAAAGAACAAGCATCTACCCAACAAGAACAAAGTAGAAAACAGAGGATTACTCAACTGGTGGAAATACAATCAAAAAACAATCAAAGAAGGTAAACTAAGCAAGGAGAAAATCAACCTACTCACCGAAATTGATAAACTAAGACAAGCAAACAATACTACACCATCTAACAACGCTATTTTACAATAAACGAGAGTAAAAGTTACAATTAATGGTTCTACTGCATAAAAACACTCAAATAAGATAAAAACTATAAGTAGGCGTTCTAATTTTATTGATATGAATATTGATATGAATTGTGCATTATCTCTATCAGAAGCTTAGGCAGAAAAAAGATCGTAGTGAGCTACGTAATCAATAAAGCCTGTGGTTATAGTGGCAACAACGTGCTTGGGCATACCAATTAATATAGAACAAAACGATTATATTTACTATTTTTTAATACCTACTTAAAGAGCAATTTTTATAGTAAACATCCATATGCAGCCAATCTACTTTTCCTTAGTATTGATAATACATTTTATCATGTTGCAAAACTACTAAAAAAAACTTTATACATCTAATTGACGCAAGCAAAAGCTGCAATATACAATATGT
>ERZ808240.3694-NODE-3694-length-14516-cov-4.601272_pt1 | contig 14516 bp, 9 predicted proteins | sample MGYA00521084_ERZ808240 | MGnify/ENA primary metagenome ERZ808240 (study PRJEB31516, sample SAMN03275571) | gut metagenome | biome: mammalia-associated habitat; material: feces | host: Papio cynocephalus | place: Kenya | collected 2012-08-06 ... | reverse complement strand
TTTCTTTATGCCACAGCAACTGGCGCATCAGATATTTCTAACTTTGCGTATCTTGATAGACTTGGACTTTGGGGGAAAGGAACACCGTTCGAAAATTTTAACGACTTTAACAGAAAAATTTCCAGCGGCGGTCTTGCGGCAATGGAGTTGGTGGCTAGAGACATGAAGGCCATGGGCTCATATATGGCGCGCAGCATCAGCTATGAAGGCGTAGAGTATGATACAGTCGAGCATAAATTGACTCCTGCTCAAACAAAGATATATAACACGATGAGTGATGGATGGCGGATCATCCTTCAGAATCTTGATTCCGCGCTTGAAATCACAGGTCAGAGCCGCAATAGAAATGCACGTGCTATAGCTGTTGGCCAGTTTTGGTCAAGACTTCAGAGTTTTTATAATCAGATCATAACGTCTATGGCGATGCCTAGTGTGATCGCTGATATAAAAAAGCAACTTGATGATGGCAGAAGCGTAGTTATCCAGCTCACAAATACAAATGAAGCGGAAGCAAAAAGAAAAATCGCTGAGAACGAGAAAAACGGAGGAAATCTTGAAGACCTTGATCTAACTCCGTCTGAATCGCTTATTGATTATCTTAAAAAGTCATTTCCTGTCCAGGTATATGAAGACTACGAGGACGAAAATGGAAACAAGCTATCAAGGCCGGTTAAGGACAGCCTAGGAAACCCAGTTCTTGACAAAAGAGCTGTCGCGTTGCGAGACCAGCTCATTGCTAAAATTGGCAAGATGAAGGTACCAGACGGACCACTTGAAATGCTTCTCGATGAATTTGGCGCTGAAAATGTAGCTGAGGTGACAGGAAGAACAAGAAGAGTTGTAAATCAGAGGCAGCCTGATGGTTCGGTAAAAAGAATCATTGAAAACAGAAGCTCCAGAAACGGTGAAGCCGATGCGAAGGCATTTCAGGACGGAACTAAACGCATCCTTGTATTTTCTGAATCTGGCGGTACTGGTAAGAGCTACCATGCTGATCGCAGGGCTAAAAATCAGCAGCAGAGAGTCCACTATATCCTTCAGCCTGGATGGAAAGCAGATGCCGCAATTCAAGGCTTGGGACGTACGCACAGAACCAATGAGGCTAGTGCGCCTATTTATAAGCTTGTTACAACAAATGTAATGGGCCAAAAGCGATTCACTTCCACGATTGCGAAGCGCCTTAATCAGATGGGCGCACTCACAAAGGGTCAGCGTGACGCTGGCAGTGGTATTTTTAGTGAAAAGGATAATCTTGAAACGCCTATCGCAGCAGATGCGCTTGAAAGCTTCTACAGAAATTCGGACAGAGATTTAATTAAGAGTTTAGGTGTTAACATTTATAATAGAAATAATCATACGATCAATGAATCAGCACCTGATCTTCGAAATGTTCCAAAGTTTCTAAACCGCATTTTGTCGTTAAAAGTAGAGGACCAGAATAAAGTGTTTAGTGACTTTTATTCTTTACTCAATGAAATGACAGAAGCTGCAATCCAGAATGGAACGCTAGACCGAGGCATGGAGTCCGTTAAGGCGGACAAAATTGAAGTCATAGATGAAAAAACGGTACATACAGACGAGCGAACCGGAGTAAAAACGCAGTATGTTCAGATGAAGCTTTATAGAAAACCTACTATTGTCAGCTTTAAAAACATGTCGGTTTTATTCAACTATGGCGATGATGATTACATGAAGCGTGATGTTCAAGACGGCAGATTGAGACTGTGCCGAATGGAGGATGGGTCAGTCCGCGCAGTATATAAGACTGACCGTACAGAAACGGATGCAAAGGGGCATATACATGACGTTTATACAATGAGATCACCGGTGCTTGAATTTAGAAGCGTCTATCAGGACAGCACGTTAAATAAACTCAATCCTGTAGAAATTCCGAAGGATGAATGGAAAGAAGCGTGGGACGAAGAAATTAAAAATTCGCCTAAATATATTGAAAGCTATATGCATTTGCTTACAGGCGCTCTGCTCCCTATTTGGGACAAGATTGAAAAAGCTCGTGGAAAAGTTCTTAGAGTCGTAACGTCGGATGGAACACAGTATCTTGGACGTGAAATTTCACCGTCTTATGTTGATACAGTCCTTAGATCGTTGAACCAAACCAGAACGAAGAAACAGTATACGCCGAAGGAACTAATGTCTGAAATTGTCGATAGTAATCAGGAGGTGGCTTTAAGAAAGGATAAATGGAAATTAAGAAAGCGTAGAGTTTCTGGAGAATGGAGAATTGAATTAACTGGTGCTAATCTGTGGCAGGTAGATGATACTCCGGGCATTATCAAAGAAATCATTGGTGGCAATGAGAGATATTTCATTCCTACTGGCAAAACTGGTGAAAGTGTTATCGAATCAATCATCACGGATAATCCAATATCTGATGTAAGGCCTGTAGCGTCTGACGATGGCGTACTCCACAGCTTGTCGAAGCATGATGATACGAGCGATACGTCCGACAGTGCAGCACTGAATTCGAAGAAGAATCCGACGCCGAGTGAGGATGGAGAAAAGCCGGAGGACCGATGGACAGCCAAGAAGAATTCTGAGAGTATGGAGACTTCGTCGAAGCGTCTGTCAGACATCATTGGCCAGGCGGCGCATGATTGGGGCTTCAACGTGACATCTGGAACCCGGTATGTGAAGGGCGAAGGAAACATGGGCGATTTCAATGAGCGGAACCGTGGCATTCGAACGAAGATCACGAACGACCTTCCGACATTCTCACACGAGTTCGGTCATTGGCTCGATAAGACCTACAATATTACTGACAGTGTACGGCTGCCGAAGGAAGTGCGCAAAGACATCGAGACTGCGTTTTTCATGAACCCGGACAATGCTGATCTCTATAGTGGAAAGAGTGCATCGGTCAAGTTAAAGGAGGGACTTGCAGAGTTTGTAAGATACTACTTACAGAACCGTGATGCAGCACGTATCGATTTCCCAAAGCTCACAGACTACATCCTCAAGCAGATGAGTCCTGGAGAACTAGCAAAGTTTAACGGCTTCGCGGATCAGGTGAACGCATACTATTCGATGGATGCTGGCGACGCGAAGAGCTCGATCAGACTGAAAGAGGATAGCCGACCGGACTACCGGACGAACATGGAGAAGTTCCACGACTGGTATCATAGCTGGTATCAGGAGAATGTGGATTCCGTTCATGGATTCCGTGAGTTTGATGTCAGAAATGGCACCAATACGTACACTTACGCATCAAATGCGGCCTATACGGATGCGAGAGTTGCACAGACAATCATGGAAGGCATCTATGATCTGGACGGTAATTATATTGGCCCTGGTCTGAAGGATGCGCTCGCCGGTATCGATGTGAACGACAAGGAGGTTTATATCGCATTCGGTGAGTACCTCGCCGTGAAGCATGGTATCGAGTGGATCGCTCAGAACAAGCGCGTATTTGCGGATGATCGCAAGAACAACGCACAGTGGATGGAGAACCGGATCGCGGAGATTGAAGCAGAGCACCCAGAGTTCATCGAAGCTGCTGACAGACTGTACAAGTTTGAAAGCGACTTTATGTGGACTTACGCGGTTGGCGAGGGGCTGATTTCTGCGGACGCATACAAGGCGATGCAGAAGGAGAACCCTTGCTATGTGCCGTTCTTCCGAGCAGGCTTCAAGGAGCGCGGCAATTCGCTGTTCAAGGCAAAGGGTAGCGGACGTGATCTGATCCATCCGGTTGATAACATCATCGACAACATCACGAAGCTCCAGAATGCAGCCGCGAGAAACGCAGTCATGCTTCAGCTCAGAAGAGAAGCCGTAAGAAGTAAAGCAGATGCCTTATTCATGGAAAAGATGCCTGATCCGAAGGTTCCGGTCGAAGTTGATCTTCGCGGAATCAAGGAACGTCTCTATAATGAAACGCATGACATTGCCGGTATCGAAATCGCACCGGAAATGCAGGACGCTTTACAGGAAGTCATTGGTTCCATCGATGATACGATGACGCAGTTCCAGCTTGGAAAAGCGAAGCCGAACAGAGGTGAGATCAAGATTCTTGTAGCCGGTAAGCCGGAGTTCTGGAAGATCAATGATCCGCTGCTTCTTAGCTCCATCACTTCGATGGACTACCGGAACGCCAGCAAGGTGATCACGGCTTTCGGATCAGTTTCAAGATTTATCACGTCAAACATCACCGGTAACAACGTGATCTGGTCGGTGTTCTCTAATGCGCCGAGAGATCTACAGACGCTGCTTACGTACTCGATGGCGACGAAGAATCCTGGAAAAATGCTGCAGGGTGTCGCAGATACCTACCTTAACTACATCAACAACGCACGGGGCAAGAGTGTTGATCCGCTCTTCTCCGAGTATCTTGCAATGGGCGGCGAGGGCGCACCGGTGTGGTCCGGCAGCAAGGATTATGTAAAGGACATGCGAAAGCTCATAAGCTCTACGAGAGAACACCCTGAAATGAATCCGCTCAAATGGGCAATGTTCGTTTCGGATATGATCGAGATGGGGCCGAGATTCGCAACCTATAAGATGTGCCGGGAAGCTGGAATGAATCCGCAGAAGGCGTTTTATGCTGCGATGGATATTACAGTAAACTTCCGTAGAAATGGCATCAATTCAAAAACGCTCAACCAGTTTATCCCGTTCTTCAATGCAGGCGTGCAGGCAACGGACAAGATGATCCGGTACTTCACTGCTGAGGATCTTCGGGAAATGAAACTTGTCGGTGGTGCCGGAGACGGTGGAGACGGCGGAGACGGTACTGGAAAATGGGTTGAGGTGAACGGTAAGGAGAGAGGACGGGCGATTGCAGGCAGAATTGCATTCTCCGCAGCGCTGTCTCTGATCATGGCTGCACTCGTTGTTGCATGGTCGCGTAGAAATAAGGAAAGCAAGGATGATTTCGATATGCTTTCGAACTACACGAAGAACTCCTACTTCTGTATCTCGTTAGGCGATGGAAAGTATTTCACAATCCCGAAGGGGCAGAACGTAGCTGTGCTTGAATCGTTCTTCGAAAGACTGCTTGAAAGAACGGTGGGCGGTAATGACCATGCGTTTGACGAGTATTATTCATACTTGGCGGACAATGTTCTTCCAAGTATTGCATCAGACTTGGTTGCCTCGCTCGGAAATGTAAAGCAGGACGGACTTCAAGATGGCTTGCTCGACCTGGCGAGCGGAACTCTTGGATCACTTGGTGTGATCGGAGAAATGGCGCAGCTTGTGGCGAACCAGGACTATCTCGGAAAGCCAATTGTAAGCAGTCAGAACAAAGACAAGGTTTATGAGAAACAGTACACGGAGAAGTCAAGCGAGATGGCATACCTTCTCGGAAAGTACTTGCATCTCAGTCCGCAAATTGTTGACCATTTCGGCAAGAATATTCTTGGCTGGATGTGGACCTACCCTTCCGCACTTTTCCCAATCAATGACGGCAAGGGTGTGAAGGGAGAGCGTGACTGGACGCTTGGTGTGAAGAATACGTACAATCGCGATAACGTCTATTCAAACGATCTCAGTAACTGGATCTACGATAAGGCGGAAGACTCAAAAAAGATGTACAAATCCTACGGCACGAACGAGCAGGCGCTGGAAAGCACGCTCGACAGCAACATGAAGTCGTACTACCAGAACGCAGTCGGACTTGCGAAGAACGAAGAGAACGGGCGCGAGATCCGGCGCGCTGCACTTGATAAACTGAAGGAGTATCGGAAGGAATCAGAGCACGGCGTGGAAGATGCGGATCGGAAGGCAATCTACGACATTGTAGAGAGCAACGGCAACACTTCTATTCTTCCGGGCGTTATGGGTACTTCCATTAAATCGAACGGCGAGACGTATGATCTTACCGGGAAAGAATATATGGAGTACCAGGATGCATATGAAGACCGTTATTATGATTATGCGGATGACTGCATCAAGGCAACAGACGACGAGGAACAGCAGAGCAAGATTGCAGGTGACCTGAAGCAGCTTGCGAGAGAGCAGGCTATGGATGAGATTCTTTCGAAGAAGGGAATCAAGTCCAGCAGCACTTCGAAGCTGAAGGACTGGGCAGATTCTGGTTATGATGTGGAGGATTATTTCACACTCAAGCAGGAAATGAACGACGCGAAGGCTGGAAAGGACAGCACCAAGGCAAGAAAGAATGCAGTAAAAAGCGTAATCAACAGCAGCGGACTTTCGTCTGACGCGAAAGAAAAGCTGTGGGCGATTGCCGATTACAATAGTAAATAAGTAGTTCAGGAGGGGTTCTCAGCAATGGGAACTCCTCTTTTTCATAGGTCGGTTTGTTTTTGCTTGCAAAGCATTTACATTGTAAGAAGAGCAGGCATATTAGCCTGAATAAAGACTCACGGGAAAGACCGCGAAAGCTAAAGGAGCTTATATGAAGAAATATTTTTTAAACCTCCATGCATTTGACGGAGACGGCGGTGCCGCATCCGCAGCAGGAGCATCGGGCGATGCAGGCCAGGCCGCCGCTGGCAATGGGGCGAGTCTGATCACAGACGGTAACCAGCCGGACGCCACGGCAGTAAAAGGCACAGAATTTGAAACCTTTATGTCTGGACATCCGGAGGAGGCCAAGAAGTGGTTTGATGATCGCTTCCAGGACGTATTCAACAAGCGCTTCAAGGACTACAAGTCCATGGAGGGCCGCGTAAAGGCCAGCGACCAGGTGATGCAGATGCTTGCTACAAAGTATGGCATCGATGACGCGAGTGACATCAAGTCCATCACGGACGCTCTCAAGAATGATGATTTCCTGTATGCCGAGCGCGCAGAGGCAAATGGAAGAACCATTGATGAGCAGCGAAACTGGGACACACTGGAGCGTGAGAACCGAGAGTACCGAGAGATGCAGCGGCAGGCAGAGCGGCGCGAGCAGATCAGCCGTCAGATGGCAGAGTGGGATAAGCAGAGTGCAAACCTGAAGCAGCTTTTCCCGTCTTTCGATCTCGACAGAGAACTTCAGAATCCAGATTTCGAGAATGCCCTTCGTGGCGGTCTCTCTATGGAAAGAGCGTTTTACGCAGTCCATGGAGATGAGATCGTTTCTGGAGCAATGCAGACGACAGCAAATGCTGTCCGCAGCGCAACCGTGCAGGATATGGCTGCACGAAGATCACGGCCACGGGAGAACGCCATCGGCGCTCAGGCATCGGCGAAGGTATCAAAGGATGTGCATAAACTTTCTAGACAGGAAAGAGCGGAGATCGCCAAACGCTCTATGTATGGAGATGTCCGCTTCTGAAAAGGAGCATTATGCATACAAAGTATCATTTAAATCTTCGCGCATTTGACAGCGTTATCAATGCAACCACGTCGAGTGGTTCTGGTAACAATCTTGCACCGGAGATCAAGACGTATTATTCCGACTACCTCATTGATCTTGCAGAGGCGGAGCTTGTGCATGATCAGTTCGGCCAGAAGAGAAATATTCCGGCAGGGCATGGCAAGGAGATCGAGTTTAGACAGTTCCATCCTCTTGCCAAGATCCAGACAGAACTTGTGGAGGGCGTAACGCCAGAGGGACAGTCTCTTGACGCGTCCACGCTTTCCGCGAAGGTAAAGCAGTACGGCGGCTATGTAATTCTTACAGATCTTCTGGACCTTACCGCCATCGACAACATCAAGACAGAAGCCACGCAGCTTATCGGCTCGCAGGCAGGAAGAAGTCTTGATACCGTCGTGCGTGAGATCCTGAACGGCGGTACAAACGTACAGTACCATGAGGGTGAGAGAGCTGGAAGAACGGCGCTCACGACAGCGGATACCATGACCGTAAAGTGCATTCGCAATGCAGTCAGAACGCTGAAGCATCAGAATGCGAAGATGATCGATGGCAGCTTCGTGGGTATCATCCACCCGGATGTTTCCTACGATCTCATGTCTGATCCGAACTGGGTTGAGTGGCAGAAGTACACAACGCCGGAGAAGATGTATGAGAACGAGATCGGTAAGATCGCCGGTGTGCGTTTCGTAGAGACGACCGAGGCGAAAATCTTCGAGAATGCCGGTGGCGATTCCAGCAAGTTCGACATCTACTCTACGCTGATCATCGCAGCGAACGCGTACGGAACCACCAACATCGAGGGCGGCGGACTTCAGCTTATTGTGAAGCAGAAGGGTTCTGCCGGTACGTCTGATCCTCTCGATCAGAGATCCACCATCGGCTGGAAAGCTACCAAGACTGCTGAGCGTCTTGTAGAGGACTACATGGTCCGCATCGAGACCGCGTGCACGTATCCAACAAAGTGACGTAGCATTTCATTAAAATGCATGGGGCCGAAAGGCTCCATGCAATATTAAAAAGGAGATAGTTATGGCAGTACAGAAAAAGGTAGGAGAGGGAGTACAGGAAAAGTCGGACGGTTATGTCGATCACGCACCGCTCTTTAAGGATGACGACAAGTACAAGTTCCCTCTGAATGTGATTGTAAACGGGGTCAAGTATTCCGTGCCAAGAGGAATTCCACTTCACATTCCAAAGATCGTGGCAGAGGTCATCGATCAGTCGCTGATGCAGGATTCCTACGCACACGAGCTGGACGCGAAGATGCAGAAGACACCACAGGTCACAGAATTCTGAGGTGAGAGCTATGAACGCTAAGTATATGACGATTATTGGGGCTATTGGCGGAGTGATCGTATCCGCTATTGGCGGATGGGATTACTATATGCAGCTGTTGGTTATTTCCATGTGCGTTGACTATATCAGCGGTGTCCTTGTGGCGGCGGTGTGGCACAGGTCATCTAAGAGCAAGGACGGAAGCCTGGAGTCTCGCGCGGGCTTTAAGGGACTGATCCGAAAAGGAATGATCCTTCTCACAGTGCTTGTCGCCCACTACATGGATCTCACTATTGGTAGCCAGTATATTCGAAATGCACTGGTGATTGGCTTTTCGGCGAATGAAATTCTTTCCATTTTGGAAAACATTGGTCTGATGGGCGTAGAGTACCCGGATGTTATGAAACAGGCAATCGAGGCATTAAAAAAGAAGGACACAGGTTCCCATGAGCTATGATTGTTTAGAAGTTATCCGAATCGCGAAAGCAGAGGAAGGATACCTGGAAAAGCTGTCATTGAAGAATCTTGACAGCAAGACTGCAAATGCAGGGGCAGGCAACTACACGAAGTACTGGAGGGACCTGAACCCGAATATGCAGGGACAGCCATATTGTGACGGTTTTGTAGACTGGTGCTTTATCAAGGCATACGGGGAAAAGATGGCTGACAAGCTCCTGTGCGGTGGATCACGCAGCTACTACACACCAACAAGTGCAGGCTTCTTCAAGAAAGCTGGACGGTGGCATGATAAGAATCCGAAGCAGGGCGATGTCATCTACTTCAAAAACGCGACACGCATTTGCCATACCGGAATTGTAACCGATGTAGACGCAAGATACGTCTATACGTGCGAGGGGAATACTTCCGGCGCAAATGCGCTCATTCCGAATGGCGGCGGTGTGTGCTGCAAAAAATATCCTTTGACCTATGCTTCCATTGCCGGATATGGAAGACCCGATTATGGGGTGGCGAGTGTGCAGGAATATCCTAAGTGGGTAAAATCCGAAGGCGCCTGGTACTACAGGGTGTCCGAAGGGAAGAATGCGCACGGGTGGATGGACATCAAGGAAGGCGCATCGGAATATAAGCATAGGTACTATTTCGATGGTAAAGGGAAAATGGTCACCGGATGGAGGGCCGTCGATGGGAAAATGTATTACTTCCAGCCGGACGGATCGAACATCGGCCAGCTTTACCGCAGTGATGAACGCGGAGCCCAGTCGATCTGGTTCTTCACATAACCGGCATGCGTATTATTCATTATGGCAAGGCTCCGTTCTTACGGGGCCTTTTATTGTAGGAGAAATCATGATACGAGTCATAAATAGACAACTGATCATACCGAAAGAAGACTTTCTGATGTCGGATGGCGGTAGCGTTTCGTTTCAGATGGCCATTCCTATTTCTTTAGATGTATCTAAGTTTCGCTTTGAAATACATCTTGAGTACGTGGACGGAGCAACGTATTCTAAGGAGCTGAGTTCGGATTGCACTGACGGCAATGCCACTTTATCTGTCAATGTAGATGCAGAAATGTTGAAAGTCGCAGGGTCTGTACTTGTTTGGATTGCAATGTATGATGCAAAGGATGTTGATGTCTGGAATTCATATAAGGGGATTCTGTTCATTCCTGGTGCAACAAATAAGCCGGCCGATTTCAGAGATAAACTGAAGGGCCTTGAACTTGCCCAGGTCGAGGAAGATGAGCGAAGGGAAGCAGAGAAAGCGAGAGAGCTTGCAGAAAAGTCTCGTGTGGAGGCGGAGTCTGCACGCGTCACCGCAGAAGAAGCGCGGGCAGCAGCCGAAAACGCCCGTGCGCTTTCAGAATCGGAGTACGCATCTACCGAATCTGCAGCAGTCAAAGCAGAGCAGGCCAGAGCTGATGCGGAGAAAGCCAGAGTTGAGGCGGAGAAGCTACGAGTACAGGCAGAAAAGGACAGGGAAGCCGAGGAAAGCAAACGCGTAGAAGCAGAAAAAGCCAGAGTCGAGGCAGAGAAAAAGAGGGAACAGAAATGATAGAAGTGATCAGACGGGAGATGATCATCCCACGCGAAGAATTCAATATTGGAACAAACTATGACGCCAATTCGGAAGTACGCCATTTCAGGATCAAGAGAACGCCTGGAGGTATCGACATTTCGCAGCTTACATTTAACCTGGATATGGAGTACGCAAACGGCAAGGCTGACTCTGTATCGCTGGTGAAGGACGTAACAGAGAAGTGGATCAACCTGACATTGACGATTTTCAATTCCATGTTGCAGGTGCCCGGAAGTGTCCAGATCCAGCTTCGCGCACTTGACACAGATGGTGCTGTGAAGTGGACATCGTACAAGGGTGCATTCTATGTCGAAGACTCCATCGATACGCCCGCGAACTATAAGGAGCAGCTGACAGAGATCGAGAACATTAAAACGTCTGAAAATGAACGTGTTGAAGCAGAGAAAGCGCGCGTGGCAGCGGAAAGTGCGAGAGTGGCCGCTGAAAACGCACGGGTTGCCGCAGAAGAAGCGAGGGAAAGCACAAAGGCGACCAGAGAGCAGGCAGAGAAAGCGAGAAATGATGCTGAAGCTGCGAGAAAGGAAGCGGAGAAGGCACGCGTCCAAGCGGAAGAAACAAGAGTTTCCGCAGAGAATGAGCGGAAAAAGGCTGAAGCTGCGCGCGTGGAGGCAGAGGCATCCAGAGTGAAGGCAGAAGAAGCACGTGTTCAGGCAGAGCAGAACAGAGAAAATCAGACCGTTGATGCAAGCCCACTGTACGTGACAGAGAACGGAACATACGATCCAGGAACTGGAAAGTATTACAGCAGAGTTCGGGTAAACGTGAAGGGCGGAAGCTCCGGTGGAGGAGAAAGCGGTGGAGGAAGTGGAGAAGATGTTGTTCTGAAGTCAAAAACAATTACCGCAAACGGAACCTACTATGCGTTTAATGATGACGCGGACGGATTTGATGCTGTTACAGTGAATGTCGATGGTGGGGCAGTTGCACTTCATACAGTTGCATTTACAAACGATGACGGAGAAACACTTGAATCTCAGCAGGTTCGAGATGGAGCATCAGCTGTTTACACAGGAACGCCACTTACAAAACCGTATTGGTGGCAATACGGGTGGTCGCCTTCACCTGTTCAGGTACGGCAGGATCTTGTATGTAAACCTTTGTGGCAGTCAAAATTTAATACCACGGATGAAATTCAAGACTCCTGGGCGGAGATTGTAGCAAATAAGGGTGCCAAGTATAAAATTGGCGACTTCAAGCTTTTGGAATTCGTGGAGAGTTCCGGATGTATTCCGGTATTTATGGAAAAAGTATATGAAGGCGAGGATGGAACCACATCCACATGGGTAGCTCGAAACATTTTAGCAAACCAGAAAATGAACGATTCCAATACATCAGACGGCGGATGGAGAAAATCAAAACTTCGGTCGTGGATGAATAAAGACCTTGCCTCTGTGCTCCCTCAAGAGTTGAGAGATGGAATAAAGCCAGTGACGAAGTATTCGTATGCATACGATCATTATTACTCGGATGACCCAACAAATGATCTTCTGTGGGTTCCGTCTCATATGGAGATTTTCGGAACATCGGGCTATGAAACACTTGGACCTGTTTATGCGATGTCAAGTAAAGTAAAAACGTTCCTGAGCACAGGCTCGTCCAACTACTGGTGGGAGCGCTCCGTCCTCAATTCCAACTACTTCAGGTACGTGAGCTCGGACGGCTCGGAGAACTACGACAACGCGTCCCTCAGTTACGGCGTGGTCCTCGGCTTCTGCCTATAATAATCGGTGATCTATATTTATCTGGCCGCGTTTTGCGGCCAGACCTAAAGGAGAAAAAATGTCAGTACCTAAAAGCGAACGGAAGCCTTCTGGCTTTGCTGTAGTTGATACAGCTCTTTCTATATATGGAGACATACTCGATATATGCCTCCGTATGCCAAACCGATATACATATCTCATTCTTCTTCCGATCTTAAATCTTGCAAACGATGTGGCAGACTATGTAAAAGGTGGAAACAGCATTATTCCAAATTCAAAAGCGCCTAATCCGGTTGATGTAAATCTGAGGCGAATGTACTTTCAGAAAGCAAGAGCAGCACTTCAAGCGTTAATTTCCAAAATGAATGTCTTCTTATTAAAACCGGATGTCGTTAGGAGAAAAGGAAAGGATGGGAAAACGATCGGGATCACAGAAAACGAGCTGAATAGTCTAGCTGAAAAAATGAGAAACGAGCTTTCACTTATAGGCGGGGTTCTTGAAAAAGATGAAAAGCGCTATAATACGAAATTGTAGGGCATTTGCTATAGGCTCGTCCAACAACTGGTGGGAGCGCTCCGTCAACAATTCCAACAACTTCAGGTACGTGAACTCGAACGGCTCGGAGAACAACAACAACGCGTCCAACAGTTACGGCGTGGTCCTCGGATTCGGCAGGCAAAACTAAGTCAAAGTAGGTTTCGAAATCAGGTCTTGCACGAAGGAGTGAATGTCCGCCCTGCAAAGGGAAATGTATATGCAGATGCTGATAGCCGGACGCTCAATGCATGGCGCGAAGTCATAGTAATTCGCGTTTCATGACTAGAGGCAAGCGAGTAGAACCTATGCCAACAATAAGCTCGTACTGCATGTTATTATGAATGATAAAAGACACGAGGAAAGATATTTAAGAAGAAAAGCAAAGCGTGATCAGAGGAAGCAATATTTGCGTGGTGTTTACGCAAATCCAAACAAAGTATTCAGCACGGATTCCATTGTGAGTGGGTACAAGAAAACAAGCAAGCAGTCAAAATGGAAGTCGAGTACTCAAGCATTTGGCGCAAATTTATTTATCAATGCATCGAAAGAATCTCACGATCTTCTGACGGGCCGATGGCATCCAAAAGGGTTCCAGGAGTTCGATATCGTGGAAAGAGGGAAGCCAAGACATATAAAAAGCGTGAAGATTTCTGAAAAGTGCGTGCAGGCCGCATTGTGTAATGAGTGTCTGATCCCAATTATTCAGCCTTCCTTGATTTATAATAACGGAGCGTGTCTGCCCGGAAAAGGAACTGATTTTTCTTTGAAAAGATTGACTGAAGACTTACGATGGCATTATCAGCATTATGGAATGAATGGTGGCATATTCGTATTTGATTTCCATGCGTACTTTGACAGCATACCACACCAAGGGGCGGAAGAGCTCATTTTGGAAGCTATTCAGAACCAAAGTATTTGCAGAGCATATAATCAATGCATTGATGCGTTTGACAAAGGCACAGGAAGTGTCAGAGGAAAAGGACTTGGTCTTGGATCGCAAGTATCGCAGATTACAGCGATTTCATACCCAAGCAAAACTATTGACCACTGGGTAAAGGACCAACTCTCCGTGCATGGATTTGGCAGATATAATGACGACGGTTATCTAATCTGCGAAAGCCTGGAAAAACTAGAGAATATAAAGCGTGAGTTCATCACGCGGGCTTCAGATCTTGGGATAACGATGAATCCAAAGAAATGCAGGATCATAAAGTTCGGAAAGAGCTTTAAATTTCTAAAGGTACGATTCACAGTTAAAGGTTCCGGGAAAGTGGTCAAACGGCCAAACAAGAAGTCTGTTGCAAAGGAACACAGGAAATTACGAAAGTTGCATAACTTGATGGTAGAAGGCAAAAAGCCGTTTAGTGAAGTACATATGGAATTTCATTCCTGGCTATGCAGTCAAAATAAAGGATGCAGTTTCTTTATAACAGTAAATATGATTTCATATTTTGACCGGCTGTTTGAAACGCAGGGAGGGTACGTTCCACCAGCGAAGGGAAAACGCCATCAAAATAAAAGATACCATCAATTAAGATACGCAAAAAGACTGGCAATCAAAAAGGAGCGACTTTTATAGGTAAACCTTGAGCCAACATCAAGGAACCGGCACCAGCTGCTCCAGCTCAGCCACAGGGCGGCATGTACTAATTTC
>ERZ808240.3693-NODE-3693-length-14518-cov-5.247044_pt1 | contig 14518 bp, 12 predicted proteins | sample MGYA00521084_ERZ808240 | MGnify/ENA primary metagenome ERZ808240 (study PRJEB31516, sample SAMN03275571) | gut metagenome | biome: mammalia-associated habitat; material: feces | host: Papio cynocephalus | place: Kenya | collected 2012-08-06 ... | reverse complement strand
CCCCCTCATGCCTCGTTGATGCTTGTGCATCTGCTTCTTGCAGATATGATGTTGTCCGTTTGTTAAGAATGTGTGTTAAACAACATTTTAGTCTCCAGCATAGCATATCATCCATTTATTCTGGCATCATCATACCCAGGATAATCAGTCATATTCTCATATCCAGCAGGCTGTACATAATACGAATAGCTTCCACCACTATAATCGTCATAATATCTTATTTCAAGAACCGGTTTTGTTGAATCAAAGCTCTTGTCAAAAGGATTTTCAACCTCTTTAAGTACTGCATTGATAAGTTCTTTATCACTAAAATTGTTATAAGCTAAAGAGCTATAATTCGCAGAATCAAGAGAGTATACACTTATATACATTGAATAAGATGTATCGGAAGCGGTATTTGATGCAGTGTTTGCTGTTGTATTTGAAACTGTATCAGGAGTGGCATTGTTATTATTCGTCAGCTTTGTTAGTGCATTTTTCATTCTTGTAAAGGTTTCAGGATTATTATCTGTATAGTTCTGGTTTGCAGCATTGTAGTAAGCATTTACAGATTCTGGCATAAGGCTTGACAGACAGAATCTTGCTGAATAGGTAGTTCCATTTCTTGAAAATATTGCTGTTACATATGATATGTCGCCAGTGTTACGGTTAGATGTCTGGCTTGTGAGCTGATACCAGTCGGAAAATGACATATTTTTTATTTCATTCAACATAGTATTATATATATCACGTGTCCTATCTTCAGGAATGTAATCCGAAAAGCTGATATTTGCATCCTCGTATGAAGGAAGGTTTTTATATTCTGTACAGAAGTCATCTATTTTTGTCAGAGAACTGGCAAGTCTGTTGATGTCACTTTCTTTCAGGAATACCTTACGATATCTGCCGAAAACTCCGTCTTTGAAGTATACTTCATATGTTACATAGCTTTTAGAAGAACGGGCATAATAATTCTGTTCATTTATATTGTCGAGATGATTGGAGTTATCATTGTATATATCAGTTATTAGCTTTATAGCATTTTTGTCGTTTATTTTTATATTTTTAATGACATTTTCAAAATAATCTGGATAATCAGATGTATAATATCTGTTCTGGACAGATAGTCTGATGTAATCTATGTTATCTGCATTGGCACGATAATCTGTCATATTATTTATTCCGGCATTTAACAGAAATCCACATATGATTGCAAGTATATAGGCAGTAATTATAGATGGTATTGTCTTTAATACACGATGAAGCTTTTTGCTTGAAATGAGCTCGTATATTATAACAACAATAGCAGCTATTATAAATGCGATTATTGTATACATATAAGGTGGATTGCCATATGTGTAATCATCTCTTGATATCTGTACATAAGTAAATGTTCCCAAAATACTTATGGTAAAACCTATAACACATCGTATGGCAAACTGCAGCTTCCAGCTAAGGGCAGGTTTTCCTGCAGTTTCACTTTTTCTTAATGTAAACAGTACACATGCAATTACAGCATATATGACTGCAAGTATAAGGGTATATGCGTTTGATACACCTGATAGCAGCATATCAGACATAGTGTATGATGAATATGCATACAGAAACTGCCCCGTGAGCATGTTATATGAATTATCAAGCAAAGGCATAAAATGTGTTGCAGATGCAGCAGCATATACATTATTTATTGTTGCATTTACAAGAATAAGTATAAATCTTGGCAGGAATATAATGATTCCTGCCAAACATATATTACTGAATATGTTTCCTGTAACAGAGCAGGCAAGTGCAATTGCAGCTGAACACAGCAATGCACATAAAAATTCTGATACATATATATGAAATGTTGTTGAATAATCAACAATAAAATATTTACTGAATATGTGATAACATACAAAGCTGGTAACATATGTTGCAAGTATTATTACAATCTGCCATGCAGTTATGGCAGCAAATCTTGAAAGAAAAAGATTCTGTCTTTTATATGATAATGAATGGTAGAAATCACTAGTACTTCGTTTGGTGAGGAAAAACCACGCATAAAGTGCAAGTACGGGAGTGATAAGTGCAATCACAATAAGAAGATATGTGGCAGATGATGCTGGTGATACTACTGTTGAGTAGTCTAAGCTGTTAGTCATTACGGACACGCCATTAGCCATTGCATTTTTGTTTGCATTTATCATGTTTTTAATATTTATGCCATTCATAATTATGGGAAGGGCAGTTATGCAGATCATAATGGCTGTTGATATAAGCCCTATTACTTTAAGCTGCAGGAATGACTGCCAGAATAGTTTAATACTGAATATATTTTTATTATTAAGTTTGTTATTCATCATAACCTCCATTTCTACGTGCAATATAAATCACACATTAATATAATAAAATGACAATATAGATATTTTTTTAAATCTGATTAATCTCTACATCGAGTGCATCATCGAATTCATATCCAAGTGATTCCATCTCATAAGTGAATACTTCTTCAAGTGTGAGAGGAAGAACATCTAATATGACCGGATTCATATCACGAAGATAACTGATAGTTTCTTCCCTGTCACCATTGACTATCATATTGGCAACAGAGCCCTGCTGGCGGTATCTTGTTATATTAAGTTTTTCAAATTTAGATTTTCCGAATATGCTTTTAAAAGCAATCTGCACTTTAAACTGTGAAGTTTTTAATTCAAGAACATCGCTGTCAAGTACAAGACCGCCTTTGTGAAGAAGCGCAAGATGGTCACATATATCTTCAAGTTCACGAAGAGAATGAGATGTTACAATAACTGTAGAATTATATTCAGCTACATCGTTACATATCAGCTTCTTTACAAGGTTACGCATAACAGGGTCAAGGCCGTCAAATGTTTCATCAAAGAACATATATTTAGCCTTGGTTGAAAGCGCAAGAATGATAGCTGCCTGACGTTTCATGCCCTTAGAAAAGTTCGCTATCGGTTTCTTTGGATTAAGTTCAAAAAGTTCGGTCAGCTTTAAGTATCGTTCCCAGTCGAAGTTATCATATATTGAACTGTAAAGACCAGCCATTTTATTCATAGTAGCACCAGGCAGGAAAAATAATTCATCTGCTACAAAAACAATATTTTCCTTTACGGATGGGTTTTCATATATAGGTGCAGTGTCAATATAAGCACATCCTTTATCAGGTTTATATATTCCTGATAATACTCTTAAAAATGTTGATTTACCTGCACCATTGGAACCTACCATGCCATATATGCATCCGTCATCTATACTGCATGTTATGTTATCTAGTGCGGTAAAATCTTCAAATGTCTTGTGAATACCTTCCGCTTTTATCATATAAATACCTCCTTATTTTGCTTTGTTACAGGTTTTTAAATACATCATCAACAGCTTCCATGATTTCCACTTTGGTTATTCCAGCGAGAGCCAGTTCTTTGATAGCCTGCTTGAATTCTGGCATCTTTTCTCTTGAACTGGTTCCAAGAATGTCAAGTGCCTCAGGGGAAACGAAAGAGCCTTTTCCTGGAACTGTTACTATAAGTTTTTTTCTGTCAAGCTCTGTATAAGCTTTCTGGATTGTGTTAGGGTTGATGGAGAGGCTGACAGACAGACTTCTTACAGAAGGCATCTTATCACCACTGTTTAGAATTCCAGTCAGAATCTGTTCTTCAACCTGGTTAATAATCTGTTCATATACAGGCACTCGCGACATGACATCTATAACGAACATAGTTGTATCAATCCTTTCTTAAATTTTTAATTTGCATATTAGCAGTCTTTTATACATGTATATATTGCACTAACTGTATTATTATATGTAGTACAGTTGGTACACTTAATATATTATATGAACTTTATAATGTCAAGATGAAAATAAATCGATTACATTGTTTAACGGTTAAGTGAATTTTTGACAATAACAAATTTATTAGTAAAATGAATATGTCATATAACTTTGACTTACAATAAATATATGGTAAAATCTACAATGATGGTCAAATTAGTGTTAAAGAAAATATTAATTATGTGACTGGATAAAGTAAGAAAAAGTAATAAATCAGGGAGGTATATGATGAGCGAAGCATGTTCACATGATTGTTCAAGCTGTGGTTCAGATTGTGCAGAAAGAGCAGTACCACAGAACACAAGAAATGATAATAATAAGAATATAAAGAAGGTTATAGCTGTTGTAAGTGGTAAGGGCGGTGTTGGTAAGTCTCTTGTTACATCGTTGCTTGCGGTTAAATCACGCAGGGAAGGTTTTAAGACAGCGGTACTTGATGCAGATATAACAGGTCCTTCCATACCTAAGTCTTTCGGTCTTTCAGGAAAGGCTACATGTAACGAGGACGGAACAGTTATCTACCCACCAAAAACAAGAACAGGAATCAAGACTATGTCACTTAATTATCTTCTTGATAATGAGACAGATCCAGTTATATGGAGAGGTCCTGTTATAGCGAGTGTTGTAAAGCAGTTCTGGGAAGATGTAGCGTGGGAAGATGTAGACTGTATGTTTATAGATTGTCCTCCAGGAACAGGGGATGTTCCACTTACAGTATTCCAGACTCTTCCAGTTGATGGAATAGTTGTTGTAACTTCACCTCAGGATCTTGTTTCCATGATAGTTGAAAAGGCAGTTAATATGGCAAAGATGATGGATATTCCTGTACTTGGCATAGTTGAAAATATGTCTTATTTCAAGTGTCCCGACTGTGGAAGTATTCATTATATCTATGGTAAGAGCAGGATAGATGAGGTGGCTAAGGAGCTGGGAATAAAGACAGTTGCCAAGATGCCGATAGATCCTGAGGTTGCTAAGCATATTGATGCAGGCAGGGCAGAGGAACTTGATACTAAAGCACTTGATGAAGTGTTTGAAGCAATCAGAAGCTGCTGATATATAGCTGCTGATGTATTGATAACGTATTAATGGTATATTAATGATATACCAATGGCATATTTAGTGGCGCTATGGCAAATGGCAGAATACATTCAGAAATGAGGACCGGATATGAAACATGTCATTATGTTTAAAGGCGGAGTAGAAACGCTTGAATTTTTTTCAATAGAGATAGCAGGATATTTGCCGGAGGATGAATATGAAGTGTTCTGGTATGACCTTTTTATGTCTGAAAGCAGTTTTGTACATTTGCTTGAATGTTATAATTCGCATAAGGATGAGGAATTTGTTGTACTTACATTTAATTTCGAGGGACTTGAGGGAGAAACAGGATTATATCAGAAGCTTAACTGGAATTTCTGGGATTATTCAGGAATTAAGGTTGTTAACATAGTGGTAGACCACCCTTTGTATTATCACAAGTATCTTGAAACAAGACCTAAGAACTATATCCAGATAGATATTGACAAGGTTCATATAGATTATATGAACAGGTTTTATCCAGATGTTAAGACATTGTTTATGCCATCTGCGGGAACAGAAGTTAACAAAGATGGCAGGGCATATGAAAAAGGTGTGTATATACCGATTAAAGACAGATCAATGGATATTATCTTTACGGGAAATTATACACCAAAGCATATATTAAGAAAGCAGATAGAGAACCTTGAACAGGATTATATAGATTTCTATGAAAATATATTATCAGATATAATTATGCATCCTGATATGACAATAGATGATATCGCCGAAAAACATTTAAGGGAAGAATTCACTGACCTGACAGATGAACAGCTGTGTGATTGTATGCCAGGTATGATGTATGCTGACCTGAATGTGAGATTCCATTACAGGGAACTTGCAATAAGAGCCCTTGTAGATTCGGGACTTAAGGTGAATACATATGGAGAGGGATATAACTATATAGTATGTAATCATCCAGAGAATATTATACAGCATGGCAGCGCCAATTCACAGCAATGCCTCGATAATATAAGCCAGGCTAAGATATCCCTTAATGTTATGCCATGGTTTAAGAAGGGTGCGCATGACAGGGTGTTTAACAGCTGTCTTAATGGTGCAGTATGTCTTACCGATTCATCAGAGTATCTTGATGAAATATTTACAGATGGTAAAAACATATTGTTCTATGATTTGAATATGTTAAGAGAGTATGAATTATCAGGATATGACAGCAAGGTTATAGAGCCTGTGGTAAATCGGGTTAAAGAGCTGCTTATGGATGATGAAGCGCTTCAGCGTATAGCAGATAACGCATATGAAATATGCAGGAAAGAACATACATGGGAAAATGTTGCATATAGTCTTATAAAGCAGGGAATAGTGTGAAATCCGTGAATATGTAATCTGTGCAAATGCCAGGTTGCATATGTCAAGATTGTAAATACCACAAATGTCATATTGTCAGATTGGTGGTTTTCAGTGATCGTCAGGTTGCGTGATCGTCAGTAATCGTCAGGTTAGTGAGGTTAGTAAAATATAGTTTGACGTGCGTAAAACATTATGATATACTAACAATTACTTGCGGATGTGGCGGAACTGGCAGACGCGCTAGATTTAGGTTCTAGTATCACACGATGTGCAGGTTCGATTCCTGTCATCCGCATATATAAGGCAGACATCAGGATGTGATTATATTGTATTCTGGTGTCTGCTTTTTGTTTATCATATTTCCCACACATGTCTAATGAAGAGGTAAGTAATGAATTAAAAAAATTTAAAGTTTATTATTATATATATACATTTGCGGATTTTATGGTAATATATACTGATAATATAATAAAAATACAATAAAGGAGAAAGGTTTATGTGGACAAGAGCAGAATTAAAAGCGGATGCTAAAGCTGCATTCAAACAGAATTACTGGAGTTGTGTGCTTGTAGGATTTATAGCTATTGTTTTAATGGGAGTTACAGGTGGCAGTGCCAGCAGCAGTGTAAGTGATGGTGAGTTAAAGGATGTGTTTTATACAGCATCAGCAACTACAGGATTATCAGTTATTACAATAATTACTATCGTACTTGGAATTATGGCTGTATCATTGATGATATCTTCACTTATAGCTGTATTTCTTCGTAACCCACTTACTGTTGGTGTAAGCAGATTCTTTTATAAGAATTCAGAAGCTCCAGCAACAGTAGGAGAAGTCGGATATGCATTCTCAGGTGGACGTTATCTTAAGACAGTAGGAGCTATGCTGCTTCGCAGCATATTCATATTCCTATGGTCATTACTTTTAATAATTCCAGGTATTATTAAGACATATGACTATTATCTTGTTGATTATATCCTTGCAGATAACCCAGACATGAGTGCTATGGATGCACTTCGTAGGAGTAAGGAGCTTATGAGAGGACATCGCTGGAATACATTTGTTCTTAATTTATCTTTCATACCATGGATAATATTAAGTGCATTTACATTAGGATTATTAGAAGTATTCTATGTTATGCCATATATGGAACAGACAGATGCACAGTTATATCGTGCAGTAAAGGAACAGAATAATTACTAATTGTCTGCTGATGTTTATTGTTTGTCTGTTTAGATAACAGGAAAAAATAACAGGCAGAATAATAAACCAACTAAATTATAAGAACCAATATAAGATTAAGCGGAACGACATATGATATGTATGTCGTTCCGTTTTTTGTCAGATGTTTTTAGGAAAGTTATATAAAGGTTTATATGTTTTTAACAAACCATTTTACTGGAACTGCCATATTTGTAATATGATTTTGTGATATTTTTTATGATATTTTTTGGAAAAATGCTTTACATATGTATGGAAAAGTAGTATATATAAAAGTATCAAAAAGCTACTTTTTACAAAGGCGGTGGGAACATGTCGGATAATAAGAGTATTCTGAGAGAATTAAGAAAGAATAAAAATGGTCTTACAGAGAAAGAATTTCTGGCACAGTATAATCCAGGCCATTATGAAAGACCAAGTGTAACTGTTGATATGTTACTTTTTGGTATGAGCAAAGATCTTAAAGGACTTAAGCTTTTGCTTATAAAGAGAAATAATCATCCATATATAGATTGTTATGCGCTGCCAGGAGGATTCGTTGGTATTAAAGAATCAGCTTATACGGCAGCATGCAGGGAGCTTAAGGAAGAGACGGGACTTAATAATATATATATGGAGCAGTTATATACTATGAGCCAGCCGGACAGAGATCCAAGGATGAGAGTTATTGATATAGCATATATGACACTTATACCGATAGATGGCATGAAGCCACAGGCAGGCGATGATGCCAGTGAAGCGTTATGGTTTGATATAACATTTGATGAGGAACGGCTTACATTCAGCAATGCCAAAAAGAATATCAATATAGTTTATTCACTTGAACAGAAGGTGTTTGATAATGGACGGCTTAAGGTTAAGAATTATATTCCAAAGCTTGTAAGCGATGAAGCACTTGCTTTTGATCATGCGCAGATAGTGCTTGAAGGACTTATTAGATTAAGAAACAAGACGGAATATTCTGATATAGCATTCAATCTTATGCCACAGGAATTCACACTTCCAGATCTTCAGAAGGTATATGAGATTATTCTTGGCAGGAAGCTTTATAAGACGAATTTTAAGAGAAATGTCGGAAATAAAATAAAACCACTGGATAGAAAAGGTGTGTCAATAACAGGAAATAAGTCCTCGGAATTGTATGAATATATACCAGAAAATAACAATGAAATGTAGGTAATAAATACAGGTATTAAAAGGATGGTGCAGTTATGAAAAAAGCATTATTGATAGTGGATATGCAGAATGATTTTGTTACAGGTCCACTTGGCAACGCAGAGTGTCAGGCTGTTGTACCTCATATATTAAGTATATTGGAAGATGATTATAAAGATTATTCAAAGATATATGTAACACAGGATACACACGATGGCAAAACATATATGCAATCACAGGAAGGGCAGAAACTGCCGGTGATGCATTGTGACCCGGCTGTTGGTGACGGATGGAATATAGTACACAGCATAAAGGAAAAACTTGACAGTCTGGGTATAATCAAAGAGTATGTTAATAAGAACACATTTGGAAGTATAACACTAGCCCAGATGATTGCTAAAGATTTCGCAGATGGAATGTTTGAAGAACTTGATATTGTTGGTGTATGTACAGGAATATGTGTAATAAGCAATGCAACAATAATTAAGGCATGCTGCACAGAGCTGCCTATTAATATAATTAAGAGGGCAACAGCTTGTGTGACACCACAGTCTAAGCAGACAGCAATAGATGCCATGAAGCTTTTACAGATGAATATAGTTTAAGTAGAGGAAAGTGAGGAATATTATGAGATTACACCCAATTATAACGAGTTTATTAGAAACAGATATGTATAAGTTCAGCATGGGACAGGCTATATATCATCAGTTTTCTGATTATAAGACAACATGGACATTCAAGTGCCGTAACAAGGATGTACATTTTACAGAAGAGATGGTTGATGAGATAAGGGAGCAGATAAAACATTTCTGTACATTAAGATTTACAGAAGATGAGCTTGCCTACCTTGAAAATGTAAAGTGGATGAAAGGAAGTTATGTAGATTTCCTAAGACTCTGGCAGGCAAGATATGCAGATTTTAAGATAACTACAGATGCAGAATGTGGACTTAGTATAGAAACCTTTGGTACATGGCTTAACACATCTATGTATGAGATACCAACACTTGCTATTGTAAATGAAGTGTACTTCAGAATGGCATATGATTATAATGAGCTTCTTGACAGCTTCAAAGACAGGTTAGCAGCTAAGGTGGCAGCACTTGAGGCAGATGATTCAGTTGCAGCAGAAGGAAAACAAACTGTATACAGACTCGGAAGCTTCAGTGAGTTCGGACTTAGAAGAAGATTATCAGCAGAGGCACAGGAGCTTGCAGTTAAAGCCCTTGCCGAGGCAGATTATAAGGGCAATTCATTGTTTGTAGGAACAAGTAATGTTTATCTTGCAAAAAAATATAATCTTACACCAGTTGGTACTATGGCACATGAGTGGATTATGTGTACAGGACAGGGAAATCACAAGCATAATCCAGCTTATTCTAACTGGTATGCACTTGATGCATGGGTAAGGGAATATGGCATACTTAATGGTATTGCGCTTACAGATGCTATTACAACAGACTGCTTCCTGAAAGATTTCCAGCTCACATATGCAACACTTTTCGGTGGAGTAAGGCATGACAGTGGAGATCCTTATGTATGGGGGGAGAAGATGCTTAAGCATTATGAAAGTCTTGGAATAGATGCAAGAAATAAGACATTGTTATTTAGTGACAGCCTTGATTTTGAAAGGGCTGACAAGCTGTATAGATATTTTAATGGCAGGGCAAATGTTGCATTTGGAATCGGAACATATATCAGCAATGATACAAAGGTGCCAGCTCTTAATATTGTTATGAAAACAACAAAGTGTAATGGAATGGATGTTGCAAAGATATCAGATAACCCAGGCAAGGGTATGTGTAAGAATCCGGAATATGTTGAATATCTGCAAAGATGCATAGACTGGAGAATGAATAATGACAGGTAAGCAGTAGTAAAGAAAGTAATGGAATTATAAAACTGTAATACAACTGCATTTAAGGGACTGTTGATTTAAGAATTGTATACACTATATATAGATTAACGGATTGGTGATTAATTCAGATATTTATATGTTGTAGAGAGTATATATTTCTTATAGCAACAGTCCCTTTTGCTGTAATATATGAAACAAAATAAGAAAGAATATAAAATAAACAAAAAAAATATATTGACATGTCAGAACTAACATGTTAGTATGGTGCTAACAAAGATATGATGTATTAATAATAATACAAGGTCATGAAAATTATTGTCATGATATTTATGTTTAAGGAGGATTTATATTATGGATATGACATTAAGATGGTATGGCCCAGGCTATGATAGTGTAACACTTAAGCAGATAAGGCAGATTCCTGGGGTTAAGAACGTTATTACAACACTTTTTGGAAAACAGGCTGGTGAGCTATGGCTTCCAGAAGAGATTGCGGAGCTTAAGAAGGTAGTAAGTGATGCCGGACTTGGAATAGCTGGTATTGAGTCTGTTAATGTATCAGATGATATTAAGATAGGTACAGCTAAGAGAGATGAGCATATTGATAATTATATTAAGACATTACGTGCACTTGGTGAAGCTGATATCCATATGGTATGTTATAACTTTATGCCAGTGTTTGACTGGACACGTTCAGAGCTTGCAAGAGTAAGAAAAGATGGTTCAACAGTTCTTGCTTATAATCAGGATACAGTAGATATGATTGATCCTGAACATATGAAGGAATCTGTTGCGAAGATGTCCAATGGATTTGTTATGCCAGGCTGGGAGCCAGAAAGACTTGATCATCTAAAAGAACTTTTTGAAATGTATAAGGATGTTGATGCAGAAAAGCTTTTCAATAATCTTGTATACTTTCTTAAAGCAATCGGACCAGTATGTGAAAAATATGATATCAAGATGGGTATCCATCCAGATGACCCTGCATGGCCAATATTCGGGCTGCCAAGAATAATGACAGGAAAGGATTCTGTTACAAGACTTCTTGATGCTGTTGATAAGCCTTACAACGGAATAACATTCTGTACAGGTTCATTTGGCTCTAACCAGAATAATGATTTATGTGAGATTATCAGAGCCTGCAGAGGCAGAATTCCATTTGCGCATGTAAGAAACCTTAAGTATAATTCTCCAAGAGATTTTGAAGAGGCAGCGCATTTATCATCTGATGGTTCTATAGATATGTATAAGATTATGAAGACTTTATATGATACGGGATTTGACGGAGTGATAAGACCAGATCATGGAAGAATGATATGGGATGAGGTTGCTATGCCTGGATATGGCCTTTATGACAGAGCATTGGGTGCTGCATATCTTAACGGTCTGTGGGAGGCTATTGATAAGTCAGCTGCAATGCAGGATTAGTTTGAAAAGGTACGCAGTTTATCAGACATTTTATGCCGGGCAGATAAAGATTAGTGTGGAAAATGAATTTATACGCGTGGGATTTGTGTCTGTGCACACTTGACACAAATACGTTATGCGAAAAAACGTGTGCGGAAATGAGGATTAGTATGAAACTTTCATTACAAGGTATCAAAGATAAAGAAGTATGGGAAAAGGCTGGAATAAAGCTTCCTTCATATGATGTTGAAAAAGCAGCTTTGGCTACAAAGGAAGCTCCAGTATGGGTTCATTTTGGAATAGGTAATATTTTCAGAATATTTATAGGTGGAATAGCAGATTCATTATTAGAGCAGGGATTATCAGATAAAGGAATTACCTGTGTTGAGACGTTTGATTATGATGTTGTTGATAAGATATATAAGCCATTCGACAATCTTGTTATGGCTGTTACATTAAGGGAAGATGGAAACACTGATAAGAAGGTGTTAGGTTCACTTACAGAGGCTATTAAGGCACAATCATCTGTGGAAGCGGAATGGACAAGACTAAAGAAAATATTTGCAAGTCCTGAGCTGCAGATGGTTTCATTTACAATAACAGAAAAAGGATATGCACTTCATGATGCAAATGGAGAATATTTTTCATTTATAAAGAGTGATATTGATAATGGTCCTGATAAGGTATCATCTGCTATGGCGGTAATTGCAGCTCTTTTGTTTGAAAGGTTTAACACATGCAAGGCACCTTTGGCAGTTGTATCAATGGATAACTGTTCACATAACGGTGAAAAGTTGAGGAATTCAGTAACAGAAATGGTTGGTGAATGGGAGAAAAAAGGATTTGTTGGCGAAGATTTCGTACAATATGTAAATGATGAAAGTACAATATCTTTCCCATGGTCTATGATAGATAAGATTACACCAAGACCAGCAGATACAGTAGCTAAGGCATTGGAAGAAGCTGGTGTGGAAAATATGGCTCCTGTTGTTACATCAAAGAAAACTTATATAGCTCCGTTTGTTAATGCAGAGAGACCTCAGTATCTTGTTATTGAAGACAGATTCCCTAATGGAAGACCACAGCTTGAAAAGGCTGGCGTTTATATGACAGACAGAGATACAGTTAACAAGGTTGAAAGAATGAAGGTTACTACCTGTCTTAATCCATTACATACAGCACTTGCTGTATATGGCTGTGTTCTGGGTTATGACCTTATAGCTGATGAGATGAAGGATAAAGAGCTTTCAGAGCTGGTAAGAAGAATAGGACTTGTAGAAGGTATGCCTGTTGTTACGAACCCTGGCATTATAGATCCTAAGAAGTTTGCAGACGAAGTTATCAATGTTCGTATACCTAATCCATTTATGCCTGATACACCACAAAGAATTGCAACGGATACATCACAGAAGGTGGGCATAAGATATGGCGAAACTATAAAATCTTATGTAGTCAAAGATGGAAGTGCAAAGGCTCTTACTGCTATTCCACTTGCGATTGCAGGCTGGTGCAGATATCTTCTTGGAGTTAATGATAATGGTGATACGTTTGAATTATCACCTGACCCTATGATAGATGAATTAAAAGACCAGCTAAAAGGCATTGTATGGGGCAAGCCATCATCTTATATGGGTCAGCTTAAGAATTTATTGTCTAACGCCAATATATTTGGTATAAATTTATATGAAGCTGGAATTGGTGATAAGATTGAAGAAATGTTTGTAGAAGAAATATCGGGAAAAGGTGCTGTAAGAGAAACACTTAAAAAGTATCTTTAACATAATGAGCGTAAAAGAGTGGGTTTGCGAGTACAGGAGCAATAAAGTATAAATTATGATAGAATAGTTGTAAAGACCTTGGAGAGGGTCTTTAAAAACTACTACTATATAATACGAGGCTGTATAGTTATGGAGAAGTCATTAAATGAAGAAACATATGAAAAATTAAAATATGACATAATGAATTTTAAATTATTGCCTGGAGATTCGATAAGTGCCCAGAAGATTGCTTTAAGATATGATGTGTCCAGGACACCGGCAAGAGAGGCGATAGTCAATCTTGAAAAAGAGGGACTATTAAAGATTATACCTCAGTCAGGAACATATGTAGCATGCATTAACTGCAAGCGTTCAGAGCAAGAATGGTTTGTAAGAAAAAGCCTTGAGATTGGGATGATTGATGCGATATTTGAAAATGCCAGTGATGATATGCTTGATAAGATGACTAAGCTTAATAACCGTCTGATTAATTATAGAGAAAACGAGGAAGATGTTGCAAGAATAGAGATTGATAATGAATTTCATGAATTAATATATGAGTGTTCTGGGGAACAGCTTGCCAAGAATATTATTCAGACACAGATGAGTCATTATAACAGAATAAGGTATCTTGCAGAGTTAAATAAAAATATAAGTGCAAAGACTAATGATGAACATGAAATGCTTATAGAGGCGATAAGAAAAAAAGATAAAAGAATGTATCTTCGTGTTATAAAAGCACATATAAGCAGAATATTCAACGAGCTGGATAAGCTTAAGGGACTATATCCAGAATATTTTGAGAAGAATTAATGATTTCATGGGAAAATGAAAACTGGCATAATTTTCTCTTCTTCATCCCTGCACTCACGAACCCCGTGCTATCGCACTCTTCCGTCATGCTCCGCATGACTG
>ERZ808240.3691-NODE-3691-length-14538-cov-4.141890_pt1 | contig 14538 bp, 12 predicted proteins | sample MGYA00521084_ERZ808240 | MGnify/ENA primary metagenome ERZ808240 (study PRJEB31516, sample SAMN03275571) | gut metagenome | biome: mammalia-associated habitat; material: feces | host: Papio cynocephalus | place: Kenya | collected 2012-08-06 ... | reverse complement strand
GTAGAGTCAACTACAAGTATTGTCTGGTCAACCTGTACTTCATTCTTGATATTGATAAGTTCCTCCATCATATTCTCATCAACATGAAGACGACCAGCAGTATCCAGAATAACAATGTTAAAATTATTATCCTTTGCATGCTTTATAGATGCCTTTGCAATATCAACCGGATTATGGCCTGTTCCCATAGAGAACACTTCAACACCCTGCTTATTACCATTGATAGTTAACTGCTCTATAGCAGCTGGTCTGTAGACATCACATGCAACAAGTAAAGGCTTCTTACCTTTTTCCTTAAACTTACCAGCAAGCTTGGCTGTTGTCGTTGTCTTACCGGCACCCTGAAGACCTGCCATCATAATAACAGTAATCTCATTACCAGACTTTAACTTTATCTCAGTAGTTTCCGAACCCATAAGAGATATCATTTCTTCGTTAACAATCTTGATAACCATCTGACCAGGTGTAAGACTTGACATAACATCCTGTCCGATAGCACGTTCCTCTACTGACTTGATAAAGTTCTTAACAACTTTAAAGTTAACATCTGCTTCAAGTAATGCCATCTTAACTTCCTTAAGTGCTGCCTTAACATCAGCTTCAGAAAGACGACCTTTACCTCGAAGATTCTTAAATATATTCTGAAGTTTATCTGAAAGACTGTCAAATGCCATAAATGACCTCCAATGTATGATTAATAATCTTCGATAATTTCTTTAGATAGTTTCTTAATCTCGTGAATGTAACTCATATCTTCATCCTTGATATAAGCATCAACAAGCTCGTCTATCCTTGTAATCTTAGCTTTCGTATCCATAAACTTTTCAACAAGATGAAGCTTCGATTCATATCCTTCAAGTGTGTTCGATACTCTTTTTATAAGATCATGAACCCCCTGTCTTGATATTCCATATTCATCTGCTATTTCACTTAAGGATAAATCGTTGAACACGGCATCCTCATAAACACCTCTCTGATGTTCATTAAGCAGCTCCCCATAAAAATCATATAACAATGTCTGTTCTACAATACGTTCCACAATGCACCTTAACTTTCCAGTTCATAAATATTCTTAAGACTTGAGTATAATATCATGGTATAAAAAAAGTGTCAAGTACTTTTACTTGACACTTTCAAAAACTTTCAAAAAAATCACTTTGCTGATGTTAAAAGCCATGCAAAAAGAGTATGTTGCAATAAGAAAAATCACACCATATATAGATATAAAAATTACAGCTAATCTATATGTTGCATAAATAATTCTTAATGCAACAGCTTCTTATATTTACTTAGATATTAACCTTAACTAATCTAGGTCTTAATCCATTCTTTTCAAGCTCAGATACAATCTGGTCTTTATGTTCATGTCCAAATGCTTCAATAGTAATTCTTAACTCAACAGTAGCCTTTCTGTTGATACTTACAAACTGGTTGTGATCAAGCTTGATTACGTTACCATTGGCATCTGCTATTATCTTTGCAACCTTTACAAGTTCGCCTGGCTTATCTGGAAGAAGTACAGATACTGTAAAGATTCTGCTTCTTTGTACGAGACCCTGCTGCACTACAGATGACATAGTTATGACATCCATATTACCACCTGAAAGAATAGATACAATCTTCTTATCCTTTACCTTAAGCTGCTTTAATGCTGCAACTGTAAGAAGACCTGAGTTTTCAACTATCATCTTGTGGTTCTCAACCATATCAAGGAATGATACAATCAAATCTTCATCAGGAACTGTAATTATATCGTCAAGATTCTTCTGAAGATATGGGAATAACTTACTTCCTGGTGTCTTAACTGCTGTACCATCTGCTATTGTGCTTACTGTTGGAAGTGTTGTTACCTTTCCAGCCTTTATAGAAGCCTGAAGGCAGTTAGCACCTGCTGGTTCAACACCGATAACCTTGATATTAGGATTAAGAAGCTTGGCAAGTGTAGATACACCTGTGGCAAGTCCGCCACCACCTACTGGTACAAGTATGTAATCAACTGTTGGAAGTTCCTTTATAATCTCCATAGCGATAGAACCCTGACCTGTTGCTACATCAAGGTCATCAAAAGGATGTACGAATGTAAGTCCTTTTTCTTCTGCTAACTTAAGCGCATACTCACATGCTTCATCATAAACATCACCATGTAATACTACTTCTGCACCGTAACCTTTTGTTCTGTTTACCTTTATAAGTGGTGTTGTTGTTGGCATAACTACTGTTGCCTTAACGCCATACTTCTTAGCTGCAAATGCAACACCCTGTGCGTGATTACCTGCAGAAGCTGTTATAAGTCCCTTCTTACGGGCTTCTTCTGACATAGTACTTATCTTATAATATGCTCCACGTACTTTGTAAGCACCTGTGTACTGCATATTCTCAGGCTTTAAGTATACTTTGTTGCCTGTCTGGTTACTAAAATATTCGCTGTATACAAGGTTAGTTGGAAGTGTTGCCTCCTTAACCTTTTCAGCAGCTTCTTCGAATTTCTTAAGTGTTAATTCTTCCATGTTACTTATACAGCACTGCCGCAATAAGAAAAACATAATATACATTACTTAAATCAAGTATTAATTATATATCAATAAATAATTCTTAACGAGCAGTCCTTTCCTTTCCCTAATTTCTAATATAACTGTAATTGATTTATAATATGATTATCATTAGTTAATGATAACATTGGTGATTATTTGTTACAATAAATAATACAACCAATTATTATTATAATAAATCACCGCTGCATATCATATATATTATTCCTATTATCGTAATCATTCAAGTTATTTTTTTCAATCGGATAAAATACAATCAGATAAAATAAGATATAAAGTAGTTTATTCTTCTTCATCTTCATCCTTTTTAACGTCAAACAATGCATTAACAAATGTATCTGAGTCAAACTTCTGTAAGTCTTCAACCGTCTCACCAACGCCGACATACTTGACTGGTATTCCGAACTCAGCCTGAATAGCAACTGCAATACCACCCTTGGCTGTTCCATCCATCTTAGTAAGAATAATACCAGTAATATCAGTTACATCATTGAATTCCCTTAACTGTGAAAGTGCATTCTGGCCTGTTGTTGCATCTAGTACTATAAGGTTTTCTCTGTACGCATCTGGATATTCCCTTTCAATAACACGGTCAATTTTTCTTAATTCTTCCATAAGATTCTTTTTGTTCTGAAGTCTTCCTGCTGTATCACATAACAACACGTCCGCATGCCTTGCCTTTGCTGCAGCTATTGAATCATATATTACTGCAGCAGGGTCTGAACCTTCGCTCTGTGCAATAATATCCACGCCAACCCTGTTAGACCATTCTGTAAGCTGTTCTATAGCAGCAGCTCTGAATGTATCAGCAGCAGCCATAATAACCTTCTTATTCTGTGCCTTTAAATGTCCGGCAAGCTTACCTACAGATGTAGTTTTACCTACACCATTAACTCCTATAAGCATAACAATTGACTTCTTGTTTTCAAAATCATATGCATTAGGTCCAAGATCCATTTTCTCACGGATTGTATCAATAAGCAGCTGTTTACAATCCTTGGGATCCTTAATCTTATTCTCCTTAACCTTTACTTTAAGTTCCTCTATAATCTCATCCGTTGCTCTTACACCGATATCGCCCATAATAAGTGTTTCTTCAAGTTCTTCATAGAAATCATCATCTATTGAAGAAAATCCACTAAATATATTATCAATGCCTGACACGATATTATCACGTGTCTTTGTAAGGCCCTCTTTTAATTTACTAAAAAGTCCCATATATAGCCTCCTTTTTTAATTACTGCATATATCAATATCAGAATTGTATCAAATTACATCATTTTGCTTTCTTATGTTAAATAAATGTTCTATCTTACTTAACTTTGATGCCTGTTGATTGTTTTGTGTTGCGTATTTCCGCAATCCTACGCATTATATTATTCTTTCTTCTTATCATTAAGATCATTCTCTATAAGATCAACTGATACAAGTGTAGATACACCCTTTTCCTGCATGGTTATACCATATAATCTGTCAGCGGCCGACATTGTACCACGTCTGTGTGTGATAACAATAAACTGTGTATGCTTTGTAAGCTTGTGAAGATAGTTCGCATATCTGCCTACATTGGAATCGTCCAGCGCAGCCTCTATTTCATCAAGAAGACAGAATGGTGATGGCTTAAGGTTCTGTATTGCAAAAAGAAGCGCTATAGCAGTAAGTGCTTTTTCACCACCAGACAACTGCATCATATTCTGAAGTTTCTTTCCTGGTGGCTGTGATATTATAAGAATTCCTGCTTCAAGAATATCTTCTCCTTCAACAAGTTCGATAGTTCCACGACCACCTCCGAAAAGTTCCTTAAACACCTTATCAAATTCAACCTTTATTTCTTCAAACTTGGCAGTAAACTGTGTCCTCATGCCCTCATCGAGTTCAGCAATAACCTTCATAAGCGATTCTTCTGCCTCAATCATATCATCATGTTGTGTTTTCATGAACTCATATCTTTCGCTTACTGACTTATACTCCTCAATAGCGTTTACATTGACATCACCAAGCTTCTTAATAGATGCCTTCAATATATTAATCTGTTTTCTTATATCATTGATATTAGTAAGCTCATCGCTCCTTAGTTCAAGAGCATAGCTGTATGTAAGCTCATATTCATTCCACATATAATCAACAAGTGAATCGTAAGTTTCCTCTAACTTATCATATTGATTATGAAGTCTCATGCTTTCCTTTTCAAGAAGCATTATTTTTTCATTAAGCTCTTCTCTCTTCTTAAAGAATTCTTTATGGCTTGCATTTACCTTTTCCTTAGCAGCTTTTAATTCATCCAGTTTCGTATTTATATCAGCTATTTTATTACCAGCAGCTTCTATAGAATTCTTAACAGATTCAATTTCTTCTTTCTTAGAAGATACCATAACGGCTGTTTCGCCAATTTTTTCTTCTATAGATATTTTTTCTTCTTCAAGATTCTTGAGCTCATTAGAAAGTCTGTCTATATTTTCATTAATAAATGCAGCTTTCTGTTCTATAGATGAATGAGATATCTTAAGATTCTCTATCTTAAGTGCTATTGAAGCTTCCTCTGTCTTTTTAGCCTCAAGTGTTTTTCCAAGATTTTCTATTTCCTTTCTTGCAGCTTCATTTTCATTATCAAGCTGATTAAGGCTTCCACTCACCTGATTCTTGCTTTCATTTATCTTGACTATTTCAGAATCAATAGCTGCCTGTTCTTTAATGTCATCTCCATATGAGGCGATTATCTCCGATAACTTCACATGTGCCTGCTTAAGATTAACATCTATAGTATTTTTCCTTATATGAGTTTCTCGCTGAAGTTTATTGTAAGAATCTAGTGACTCACGGTATTTTGCGACCTGGTTTCTTAAATCTGCAATAGCCACCTTTTCCTCAGTTATCTGTCTGCTCGTATCAGATACTGCCTGTTTTAATTCTTCTATTTCTCTTCTACGTCCAAGAAGGTTACTTGAGTTTCTGAATGCACCACCAGTCATAGAACCACCAGGATTAAGCTGTTCACCTTCAAGTGTTACAATTCTTAATGTATACTTATATTTTCTTGCAATAAGAAGCGCATTGTCGATGTTATCGACAACAAGAATTCTTCCAAGAAGATACTTTGCAAGACTTTCATACTCGAAAGATACACGTACAAGATTGCTTGCAACACCAATAACGCCTTTTTCCTTTATACACGCTTCATTTTCGAGAGTATTTCTTGCATGAATAGCGTTTAGCGGTAAAAATGTAGCACGTCCAAGCTTATTCTGTTTCAGATATCCTATCAGTTCCTTTGCTGTAGATTCCTTATCTGTAACAATATTCTGAATTGTACCTCCAAGAGCTGTTTCAATAGCTGTTTCATATTGCTTCTCAACCTTTACAATATCAGCAATAACACCAAGAATTCCAGGATTACTGTCCTTTAATTCCATTATTTTCCTTATACTATTTCCATAACCATCATATCTTTCTGTTATGTTAACTAAAGATTCCAGGCGTGACTTTTCCCTGTGATAATTCTGTGTAAGCTTGTCAAGTTCTCCATTTTTCTGTGCTATCTCTGACTTTAACCGTGTTATTGATATGTTACTTTCCTCAATTGAACTGTTGATATCATCCAGCTGTTTTACTGTGTTATCAAGGTCTGTTTCAAGCGACTTAATCACCTGATTCTGTGCTGTTTCATCACTTTTCCCCTTAATAATATGACTTGTGAGCTCCGACTTCTTAATCTCTAACTGTTCAAGCATAGTAACAAACTTCTGGTTCTCAGCTTTTATAGTTGACTGCTCTGTAAGATTATCATATATACTGTTCTGTCTGTTATCAATCTGCCCAGATAATCCTTCTATTTCATCATTAATAGCTTTAGACGTTTCATTAATAGCCGATAACTTATTGTTATAGTCAGAAAGTTCTTTATTAAGACTCTCATATTGCTTTTTTAATTCATTAACTGAATCCTGTTTATCCTGCCTGCCCTTTTCTATATCAAGCAGCCTTTCAGAATGAAGCTGCTTATTAGCTGTAAATGTTTTAATCTGTTCAGTGAACACATTAATCTCGCCTTGGAATTTCTGCTTGTCTAATTCAAGTGCTGATACAGACTGGCTGTTTTCATCTATCTGGTTATTAATAGCATTAAGCTGGCTTTCTGCTTCTTCATATTCCGACTTAGTATTATCATATTCTGACTTAGAGTTTTCTAAATCATCGTCAACTATCTTAATCTTACTATCTAGTTCCGATGTCTCTTTTCTTATTCTGTCAGTTTCAAGCAAAAATGCATTAACATCATACTTTTTTAAATCCGTTTTATAATTAATATATTCTTTAGCCTTCTCTGACTGGAGTTTTAATGGTCCTACCTGTTTCTCAAGTTCAGACAAAATATCATTAACCCTGACAAGATTACTACGTTCATTCTCAAGTTTCTTAATAGCAGTTGCCTTTCTTCTCTTAAACTTGACAATACCAGCCGCCTCATCAAAAAGCTCTCTTCTCTCATCTGGTTTACCACTAAGAATCTTATCAATCTGTCCCTGCCCTATGATTGAATAACCTTCCTTACCAATACCTGTATCATAGAACATTTCTGTTACATCCTTAAGTCTGCAGGCATGTCCATTAATCTTATATTCACTTTCACCTGAGCGGTATACTCTTCTTGACACAGTAACCTCATCATACTCTACTGGCAATGCGTGATCACTGTTATCAAGAGTAATGGCAACATATGCAAAGCCTACTGGCTTTCTGTTCTGCGTACCGGCAAATATGACATCTTCCATCTTAGCACCACGAAGCTGTTTGGCACTCTGTTCACCAAGCACCCATCTTACCGCATCGGCAACGTTACTTTTACCAGAGCCATTAGGACCTACAATACCTGTAATTCCGTTATGAAAGTCAAACACTATTTTATTAGCAAAAGACTTAAAGCCCTGAACCTCTATACTCTTTAAATACATATATTATCCCTTTTCCATTAATTATTATATACGTGTAACATATGCGTGATATTTTGTTTAAATAAGCTGTCAATCAACTAATCACATCTCTTACAACAACACATAATATAACAAAGATCTGATATTATTATGCTGATATTATTATGCTCGTCCCTGCTTCTTAAGCTGCACAAGTGCCTCATAGGCTGCTCTTTGCTCAGCATGCTTTTTCGTGTGTCCTTTTGCCGTCACTTCAAACATACCTTCAACATAAGCCTTAGCAATAAAGTCCTTGTCATGTTCGGGACCAGTTTCTCCTATTATCTCATATACAACTTCCTTATGAGATGCCTGCACGACTTCCTGTAAAATAGTTTTGCTATCATAAAAGAGTTGCTTATTCTCAAGATCATTAAGAATAAAAGATGTTACGAATTCTTTTGCATTAGCAAAACCACCATCCAGGTATATTGCTCCAATAACCGCTTCACACGCATCTGATATGATGGAATCTCTCTTCCTTCCTCCTGTAAGTTCTTCGCCTTTACCAAGCATAATAAACTTATCAAGTCCTATAGCCCTTGCACATATGGCAAGGGTTGGCTCACAGACTATGCTTGCACGTAGTCTTGTCATTTTCCCCTCATCCATATCAGCATAATTCTTATATATATAATCACTTGATGTAAGTTCAAGAACTGCATCACCTAAAAACTCAAGACGTTCATTATCTTTATACTTCTTAATGCATTTTTCATTAGCATATGAGCTATGTGTAAGTGCATTCTTAAGTAAGTCAATATCCTTAAACTCATAATGTATCGTCTGCATTAATTCAGATAAATTCTTATTATGCATACTAATCCTCATTTCTACGCACGTTTTTGAATCTATCGTGTTTGTGTCATGTGCGCCAAGACACAAAACCCGCATGTAAAAAAAATATTTTTATAAAAATCTTTACTTTGCAAATGTTATTTTTCTAATGCTATATCGCTGTAGTTAAATCAAAGTATAAAAAAGCCGCCTCGTCTGCATATAATGCAGTGATACTTGGCGGCACTCCATTTTTGTTATTTATACTGATTATTTAGCAAGAGCTGCCTGAATCTGAGATGCAGCATCACCAACTGTTGTTATGTGTTCTGCAGCATCGTCAGGAATCTGAATTTCAAACTGATCTTCTATTTCGGTAATAATCTGAAACACATCAAGTGAATCAGCCTTAAGATCATCAACAAATGTAGATTCTGGTGTAATCTTATCCTCACTTATATTAAGAACCTCTGCAATAATTTTCTGTAACTTCTTAAACTCCATATTAGTCCTCCATTCATGCCTGTTATACTGTTTATTATCTGGCTTATATCTATTTTATTATGCATATTTGTTATATACATTTTTACTCATGTTTGATAATAATATATATATATTATTATGTACTTTTATTACCCTTACTGTCAAAACGCATACTTTTACTTTTCTTTGGCATCTTCATTAATCTGTGGCATATTAGCAAGTGATTCTACTATCTTTTCATTGATATTACTCTTTGAAAATGTAATACACTGCAATATTGAATTCTTAATCTCTTTAGCCTTGGAACTTCCATGTGTCTTGACAACAAGTCTGTTAAGTCCTATAAGAGGTGCACCACCATATTCAGATGCATCCATAGTCTTTAAAGTATCTTTAAGAGCCCCTTTTACAAGTAATGCTCCTATCTTTGACTTAAAAGTTGAATAGAAAGCGCCTTTTATCTTAGATATAAGAGTTCCTGCAAGTCCTTCATATAACTTAAGAATAACATTGCCAACAAATGCATCACATACAATAACATCTGCACCACTTCTTGGAATCTCTCTTGCCTCTATACTTCCGATAAAATTAATATCATCACATGCCTTAAGTAAAGGATAAGTCTCTTTAACAAGCTGGTTCCCTTTTTCTTCCTCAAGTCCGACATTTACTATAGCTACTCTTGGATTCTTCACGCCTACACAGTTCTCCATGTATATAGAACCCATCTTAGCCCACTGTACAAGAAAATCCGGTCTTGCATCAACGTTAGCGCCACTGTCCACTATAAGGACACAGCTCTTGTCAGTTGGAACAATAGCCCCTATAGGCGGTCTTTCAACTCCTGGAAGACGTCCTACAATAACCTGTCCTCCCACAAGTATAGCTCCTGAACTTCCTGCCGAAACGAAAGCATCTGCTTCTTTATTCTTAACCATATTAAGAGCCTTGACTATAGATGAATCTTTCTTTCTACGTATTGCCATAACTGGTGGTTCACCGGTTTCAATAACCTCGGTGGCATTGACAACTTCTATCTGTTTCTCGTTATAAGTATACTTTGCAAGTTCAGCCTTAACTGCCTCTTCCTGACCTACAAGATATACAAAACATTCATTGCTTGTATTAGCGGCATCAACAGCACCTTTGACAATCTCGCCTGGTGCATTGTCGCCACCCATAGCATCAAGTGCAACTTTTATCATATATCTGTCCATTCCTTATATTCTTTTATAACTATTATATGATATAAATGCAAATGGCTTAAGATGCGTTTCCATATGCCATCTCTAAAGCTGCTTTAATGGTGATTATATTCACAATGCAGCTGAATAATGTGTACTTATATCATAATGTATGAAAATACTTAATAAATATACTACGAAAATGTGTTTTAATCAAGAGTATATTTACAATCAGCTATATTATGCTATATTATCAGCTATATTAATCAATATTAATCAACTTAAATAGAATTACATTTGTAGTATTTTATATTTCTACATTGTTTAAATTTATTATATTTAAGATTGTTTTGGAACATACTCTATCTTCAGTGTCATTTCCGTACCAACTGCAAGTTTTTTAAGTATTGTCAAGATGGATTTTTCGTTCCGTTTTAAATCTTATTTTATTAATGATTGGAAATCTGGATTATTGATAAATATACAATATCATTAAAAGGAATTAAAGACATCTTAGATACTGGATAATAAAGATACAATATAAATCATAATACATGTTCATTTATATTGCCTGAAATTAATTTTAGCACTTATTTTGTTATATTAATTTAGTAAAAATAGAAAAAATCTTGGAAAATAAATAAAAATGGGGGTAAGCTTTTAAGCAAACCCCATTTTTATGTGCATTGTTAACAATTAGTCAACAGAAACGATTTCCTTCTTATTGTAAGAACCGCAAGCCTTACAAACTCTATGAGGCATCATTAAAGCGCCACACTTGCTGCACTTTACGAGATTAGGAGCACTCATCTTCCAATTAGCTCTTCTCTTATCTCTTCTAGCCTTTGAAGATTTATTCTTAGGACAAATTGACATTCGGTTACACCTCCTTAAAATTCTTTAAAATATCTTTGAAAACAGACATTCTTGGATCCAGGATATCCCTGTCACAACCGCACTCTCCTTTGTTCAGATTCGCACCACAAATCAGACAAATTCCTTTGCAGTCCTCCTTACATAAGGTTTTTCCCGGCATGGATATCAGTATTTCGCCGAAAACTAACTTGTCCACGTCGAGGTCGTATCCATCAATATAGTCTTTTTCTTCTTTTGCTTCTTCCTCGGATGCATTATCATTAAAATCGACAACCTCATTAACAGTATAGTCAACTCTTGTGTCAACTGGCTCTAAGCATCTGTCACAAGGAATACTAAGGGTAACATAAGAATCCGCTTTAATAGAAAGCTTATTCTTACCTAGCTTCTTAATACTTACATCAATAGCAGGCTTATCTATTATTTCATAATCAGAAGAACCTGTATTAAATGTATTCATCTCAATATCTGCTTTATAACTCTTCTCATCCTGTGAACCGGATAAAAGCTCTCTTAAATCAATTAGCATAATTGTCTCCAATTCATACTATATATAGCAGTTAAGCATAATGCTTACCACACTTTGTCTATTATACGCACCAGATATTAGTTTGTCAATAACTAATTTAACTTATTTAATGCAACTTATTTAATGCCGTATAGACAATTAAGACAAAACATTACTGTCCAGAACATAGATTTTAAAACAATATCTGAACAGTAATGTTATATTCAATTAACATATATTAGTTAATTAATTATTTTACAAGTGCTAATGTTTCTCTTGCAATAGCAAGTTCTTCATTAGTAGGGATTACACAAAGTTTAACCTTTGAATCTGGTGTAGAAATGATACCTTCAACACCACAAGCCTTCTCAGAAGCCGCTTCATCAAGCTTAACTCCAAGGAATCCAAGATACTGGCATACCATTGGTCTTAACCATGCTGCGTTTTCACCAACACCTGCTGTAAATGTGATAGCATCAACACCATTCATAGCTGCTGTGTAAGAACCGATATACTTAGCTACTCTGTAAGCGTAAGCTTCAAGTGTAACCTTAGCGATTTCGTTACCTTCGTTAGCTGCTGCGTTAAGATCTCTAAAGTCAGAAGAAATACCGCCTGACATACCAAGAACACCTGACTTCTTGTTAAGAATGTTAAGCATTTCGCTGACTGTAAGATTCTCATGGTTGCAAAGGTATTCAATGATAGCTGGATCAAGATCACCTGAACGAGTACCCATGATAAGACCTTCAAGAGGAGTAAGACCCATAGATGTATCTACACACTTACCACCGATAGATGCTGAGATTGAAGCACCATTACCAAGGTGGCATACGATAACCTTAGCTGTCTTAGGATCAAGATTCGCAAACTTGATTGTTTCCTTTGATACGAAGCTGTGGCTTGTTCCATGGAAGCCATATCTTCTTACGCCATACTTTTCATAGTATTCACGAGGAATAGCATAAAGATAAGCCTTTGGCTCCATTGTTCCACCAAATGCTGTATCCCATACAGCTACATTTGGCTTACCTGGCATAGCAGCTTCAACAGCTTCAATACCTATCAGGTTAGCTGGGTTATGAAGAGGTCCTAAGTCAAAACACTCTCTTACTACCTTCTTAACATCGTCTGTTACGATACAAGACTCAATATACTTCTCACCTGCGTGAAGTACTCTATGACCTACAGCAGCGATTTCATCTGTAGACTTAATTACACCATGTTCAGCATCCATAAGAGCATCAAGTACGAGCTTAACAGCTATGTTATGATCCTTCATAGGTGTCTCTACAACATACTTATCTTTTCCTGTTGGCTTATGTGTAAGGATAGAACCATCAATACCGATTCTTTCTACAAGACCCTTTGCAATAACACTCTCATCATCCATATTGATTAACTGATACTTAAGTGATGAGCTTCCACAGTTTAATACTAAAATATTCATTCTTATTAATCTCCTATAAAATTAAATATAAGTTATGTAATCATTTAATATAATAATGCATAATAAATCATTTTAATTATACTAAAACAGATAATTCTAAAGCATTACATAATTCATCATTGTTATAAAGATACATTTAAATGCATCTGTTCCATAAATAACAACAAACATCCTATGCATTTTTATCAATTCGCCAGTAGTACTATATTGAAATTAAAAATATCATATTAAATAATCAGTCAATGTTAATTATACAAACAATATGAGGGGCAAATAATCGTCCCTCATATTGTTAAAAAAATGTATGTACACAATTATTTAGCAGCATCCTGAGCCTGAACTGCTGTCATAGCTACAACACCAACGATATCTTCTGCGAAGCATCCTCTTGAAAGATCGTTAACTGGCATTGAAAGACCCTGAAGAACTGGTCCATAAGCGCCAGCCTTAGCAAGTCTCTGAACTAACTTGTAACCGATGTTACCAGCTTCAAGTGAAGGGAATACTAATGTATTAGCCTTACCAGCTACCTTGCTGTTAGGAGCCTTAAGTGCAGCAACTTCTGGAACTAAAGCAGCATCTAACTGAAGTTCACCATCAATAGCAACATCTGGGTACTTCTCGTTAGCAATCTTAACTGCATCTGCAACCATAGTTACTCTCTCATGCTTAGCACTTCCATATGTAGAGAATGAAAGCATAGCAACCTTAGGTTCTGCACCAACAAAACTCTTGAATGACTCTGCTGATAATGCAGCTACTTCTGCAAGCTTCTCAGAATCAAGATCTGGATTAACTGCACAGTCAGCGAATACGAATAATCCATTTTCACCTAATTCACAGTTAGGAACTTCCATAAGGAAGAAACCTGAAACACTGCCAACACCTGGCTTAGTCTTTAATAACTGAAGAGCTGGACGGATTGTGTTACCTGTTGAATGGCAAGCACCTGAAACTGCACCATCAGCATCACCACACTTACACATAAGGCATGCATAGTACATATAATCCTTTTCCATCTGTTCCTTAGCCATCTCAGGTGTAACACCCTTCTTAGCTCTTAATTCTACAAACTTATCAATATATTTCTGCTTATTAGGATCGTTGAATGGATCTACGATTGTAGCACCAGTAATATCATATCCCTTGCTGTTTTCAGCGATTTCTTCTGGAGTACCGATGATTATAAGATTAGCGATACCTTCCTTTAAAATCTTCTCAGCAGCTGCAAATGTTCTCTTATCCATAGATTCTGGTAAAACGATAGTCTTCTTATCTGCTTTAGCTCTAGCGTAAATTGTGTCAATAAATGCCATGATTACTGACTCCTCCTTAAATATGAATTTCGGTACATTATGTTTATAATTATGTAACCGCTACTTTTCCATCATTATATACCTTTTTTTTTCGTAACACAAGGTGGGGATTGTTCTAAATGTTAAGCAATTTTATTCTATATCATAAATTATTTTTCATAATTTCCAAATAATTCTCTGGAAACCCGATAAGCCTCAGATCAATATCGCTTTTATACTCACTTATAACTGCTTCAATTGTTTCAATCAAAGACTTCTTGCGCAAGGCATAACCTGTAAGACGATAATAATTTATCTTTTTTAAAACATCTTTTGTTTTTTCTCTATCTGATATTATTATTCCGTGGCTTATAAGCTTATCCAACTGTTCATCGTAAACGCTCCAACCCATGTACCTTGACTTTTAAAAGACCGTGGTTAACGGTCTT